>ERZ791923.1073-NODE-1073-length-32815-cov-10.185348_pt1 | contig 32815 bp, 35 predicted proteins | sample MGYA00510133_ERZ791923 | MGnify/ENA primary metagenome ERZ791923 (study PRJEB30046, sample SAMN00792106) | human gut metagenome | study: EMG produced TPA metagenomics assembly of the A metagenome-wide association study of gut microbiota in type 2... | reverse complement strand
GATAGAGAGTTTTACCATCATCGAAAACAGGGACATCGGACAGTATGAAAGATAACGGGATAAAGAAGGTCTTCCACTCGTTCAGAACGGAGAAAGACCGATATATAATAAAACTCCGCAGACGGTGGCAGCAGTTGAGCTACCGGCAGCAAAGGATTATCATCCTTTACCTGCTCGGACTCTTCGCCGCCATCGACCTTGCCTACATCGTGGGCGGATTTTGTGGGACAGACAAATTTCCGATTGAGGTACAGCATCTCCAAAGGATTGCACTTCCTGAAGCGGACAGTATCCAACCATTAAAAAACAATGTATCCAATGACACAATCCGATAAGAAAGAAGAGAAAGAAAAGGAGCAGGAGACGCAGAAGGCGGGTTCCGCACCCGAAAAGGAGAAAAAGTTAAGCGGCAAGGCCGCCGAAAAACTGAAATTCTATGGCGTGGTGGCAGTCCTCTCCCTGCTTTGTGCCGGATTCATCTGGTTTATCTTCAAGCCGGACGCATCCGAAACGGTGGAAGGGACGGCAGGCATCAATACCACGATACCCGACGCTATCGCACCGGAGACGATGGCCGACAAACAGAAGGCTTACGAACTGGAAGAAATGAAGAAGCGCAGGCAGGAGAAAGTCAGAACCTTGCAGGATGTGGCCGGGGGCTATCTGACACCGGACACAACGGACGGGCTGAAACCGGAAGAAGATATACCGAAAGCGGATGCTATCCGGGAGTCCAGAGAAAAACAGCGGCAGATTTCAAGGCAGATCACCTCGTTCTATCAGGAACCGAAGGAGAGTCCGAGGGTGGACGAACTGGAACGGCAGGTAAAGGAGCTTAACGAAAAGCTGGAACGTGAACGGAAAGGACAAGACCCGCTGGAACTGATGGAAAAGTCGTATGAGATGGCGGCACGCTATTTTCCCGGACAGACGGGCGGACAGGTGAAAAACATACAGCCTGCGGGCGTTACGGGCGGTTCATCCGGCAATCCTGCCGCCATAGCTGCCGGACGTGTTACGGAGAATGTGGTTTCGTCACTGGCCGTACCTCCGGTACCCGACACGATACCCCGCAATTACGGTTTTGCCACTGCCGTGGGTGGCGGACAGCTTGCCGGAGCCAATACGATACGTGCCTGCGTGGCCGAAGACCAGACAGTGACCACCGGGGCATGACTGAAGTTCCGACTGCTGGAACCGCTGCAAGTGGGCGGCGTGCTTGTGCCTGCCAATACTCCGCTATTTGGTACGGTGCGTATCGAAGGGCAGCGGATGGCAGTCACAGTAAACTCCATAGAGAGCGGCGGCAATATCCTGCCGGTGGAACTAACGGCTTACGATATGGACGGGCAGGCCGGACTTTTCGTTCCGAATACCGCAGAACGTACCGCCATGAAAGAAGCCGCCGCCAATATCGGGGGCAGTTTCGGAACAAGCATCTCGTTCGCACGCAGTGCCTCGCAACAACTCGTCATGGACGTGACAAGGGGCGTGCTTAGCGGCGGATCACAATATCTGGCCACAAAGATGCGTGAGGTGAAGGTGGCTGTAAAGGCAAATTATCAACTTTTATTAATATCCAAAAAGCAGTAATCAGATGAAGACAAGAATTATTTTATCATTAGTCATGCTTTTAACCGTATTGTCGGTAAAGGCGCAGGAACCGGTGGAAACAAAGATTTTCCCCACCAACCAGATTATCTCACCGCATAAGATTGAGGTGACTTTTCAGAAAACCGTACATATCCTTTTCCCTTCCGAAGTGAAATATGTGGATTTGGGTTCGTTCGACATCATAGCGGACAAGGCCACGGGAGCGGAAAATGTAGTACGCATCAAGGCGGCGGTGAAAGGTTTTGAAGGGGAAACGAACTTCTCCGTCATCACTGCCGACGGTTGTTTCTATTCTTTTAATGTGGTTTATAAGGACGAACCGGCGCAACTTTCCATTGAGATGGAAGACTGGCTCCGGGACAATCCCGAAGGCGGGATTGCGGGCGACCGCATGTTCGTGAAGCTGAAAGAACTCGGCGGGGAGACACCGCTGGTGGTGAACCGTATCATGTACACGCTGTATAAGAAAAACAAAAGGGACATCAGGCATATCGGTTGCAAGAAGTACGGCATACAGACACTGCTCAAAGGGCTTTATATCAACAATGACCTGCTGTACCTGCATACTTCCCTGCGCAACAGTTCGGATATATCGTTCGACATTGACTATATCCGTTTCAAAGTGGTGGACAAGAAAGTAGCCAAGCGCACGGCCATGCAGGAGAACTTCATAGAACCTGTAAGGACATACAACCGCCTGATAACGGTGGATGGGAAAGCCACGGTGCGCAATATATTCGTGCTGCCCAAGCTCACCCTGCCGGATGACAAACTGCTCGTGGTGGAGGTTTACGAAAAGGGCGGTGCCCGTCACCAGTCGTTCCGCATAGAGAACACAGACCTTGTGGCGGCAAAACCAATCAGTGAACTGCATCTGAAATAATAACCTATGTATAATATAATGTATATGCAAAGAATACTATTCATACTGACAGTTGCCGTGTTGTCGCTCTTTGCGGGCGAAGCATACGCACAGCGTGACCTGCCGGGACAGACAGGCATACAGTTCACATCGGGCGGGGTGAATCATTTCCTTTCATGGAAGAGTGGCGGCGAACGCCACTACTTCACCTCGCTGGCCTTTACACATACCAACCGTAACCGTACCTACTGGCTGTATGGTCTGGATTATCAGATAAAAGAGTACACCTACGAAAATAAGGCAATACCCAAAGCGCAGTTCACGGGGGAACTCGGCTATTTTATTCCCGTATTGTCGGATAAGGGCCGGAATGTCTGTTTCCGTATCGGACTTTCCGCTCTGGGCGGCTTTGAGACGGTCAACTGGGGAACCTCCCTGCTTCCTGACGGGGCGGCAGTGACAAACGGGGACAGTTTTATTTATGGCGGAGGACTGACTGCGGCTTTCGATGTCTATCTGACAGACCGGATCATCTTCCTGCTGCAAGTCAAGGAAAGGGCGCTGTTCGGAACGGATGCGGGGAACTTCCATACGCAGGTAGGTTTGGGCGTCCGCTTTATCATCAACTAACCAAAAGAGAAAGGAGAAACAAAAAATGAAAAATGTATTATATATATGTATAGGCACACTGCTTGCGGCGCTGGCCTTCAGTTCTTGTAACGATGAAATAGACATCCGGCAGGATTATGATTTCAGCCTCTCGTCATGGTATCTGCAAAAGCAGATCGCAACGGGTGAAACGGTGGAGATACGCTTTTATCTTGACCGTGAAGGGGACTATGAAAAGGCGGAGTATGAAATAGGTTACATTCAGATGGAAGGCAAGGGAGAGGTGTCCGACAGTGAAGGCATAGAACTTGTGAACCGGGAAATAAAGCCGCTGGCAGAGGTGCCGGGACTGGATACGGAAAATCCGGTGAAGCAGGTATTCACTCTCTTTTACCGCTCGACAAGTGCCAAACGTTCGGAACTGAAATTCTTTGTCCGGGACAATTTCGGGCAGGAAAGGGAGCTGGCAGTAACATTTGACACGGAAAGCGGTACGACGGAAGAATAGCCGTTACCAATACCTATAAGTAAGAACGGCGGGGCATCCCGCCGTTTTTCATTCCATAAATTTGACTGTATGGCAGTAATTTGATTGATTTACCCACCCGGTGATTCAAATTAACTTTTTATATTTACCAACCGTTTTAAATTTATAAGCACATGAAAACAACACTCCGTATATTCCGCATTTTATTCAAGCTGCTTTTGCTCTGTTACGTGACAGTGGTAAACATTATCCTTATATCGGCTTTTTATGTCCTGCTGCTGCTTATTGTGGAATGGGTGGCCCCTTCATTCCTGCCGGGACTGTTTGCAGAATACTCCTTCGTTCATCATCTGGCCTATTCGATGCCTTTCTATCTTGTACTGCTTTATATCCTGTACAGCCTTTCACCACTGAACGTATGGATCATGCGGATAAAGGAAGGTTATAAGCCGTTGGGCGGTGACGAACGGGCACGGCTGGAACGCCTGCTCGCAGAAATGGGAATGGAAAGAAAGCTGAATATCTACCGTAACAGGGACGCACACACGAATGCCGTGACTTTCGGTTTCAATACCATCGGTCTGACGGACGGCATACTCCGGGCGGCTACGGATGAGGAACTCAAAGGGATAATCAGTCACGAAGTGGGGCATATCTCGCATTATGATTTCGTTTATCAAGTGCTTTTATTCTCGATGCAGTCGCTGGGCTACCGTTGTCTGTACGGGCTGTTCCTGATTCCTGCACTGGTTTTCGGAATAATCGGCAACCTTGTGATTGCAGTGGTTCCGGCTGTCCGATTCGCTGTGGTGGGGATGGCAAAGCTGTGGTGGAGTCTTTATAAACTGCTGCATCACACGATTTACGGCATCAGTAGGATAGCCGATGTGAATATCAACAAATATGCCGAATACCGCTGCGACACGTATGCCGTGCGTTATGGCTGTGGGGAAGGTCTGCTATCGTTCCTGCGTCGGTTGGCGGTGGCGGAAACAGGCGGGCTGCGGCCCTCGTTTACCGAGTATGTCATGAGCACGCATCCGTCAACCGAAAAACGGATTGCACGGCTGGAGAAACTGCTGTAACCTGCGGCAAAGAATGTGTGCTTATATCATTTTACGAATATTGGTATAGGGAATACCGGATGCACGTACCTGCCCGATTCCTTCGGAAAAGTCGTCATAATAACAGACGATATGACTGTCGGTAAGGGCATTGCTGAAAATCTCTTTTTCCGGAAGCATTTCTTTATTGTCCGCCTGCTTCATCAGGTCGTCATACAAGGCACGATACACCTTGTCGGTATCTGCCGGAAAAGCTGTTCCCGGTATGACCGCCGAAAGGGTTATCTCCGGGCATTTGTCCGCTTCACGCAGCATGACTATCGTGTCCGCGCCTAATAATCCGATATAGGAATGTAGATTGCAGGTGAATGTGCGGTAACCTTCATTGTAAAATGAAAGAATGATCCGGTAGAGTTCCATACGGATTTTATCTTCCCTGAATTGGTCGTATTTCGTTGTCTTTTCAATGGTACTGCCGGTAATGGCAACGCTCTTGTTGTACATCTTGCTATGATTTTTTGGTGGATACCTTGTCCGTAACTTCCTGCTATGTACCGAAAAAAAGCACGGTACTTAACAAGTCTGAACACAGGCACGACCAAGCGCCTCGCAGGAGACGAGTTAAGCCCGTGCCATATATATACGACAAGGACTTCGCCCGTTTACCCTCCTGCTTTAAAATTGGTCGTTTCGTGTTCAGGAATAAACAGCTAAAAGCTATTATACTATATTGTCATTCAACTTTTTTAGTCTTATAACTATCTTTTTAAAATTCAACTGCGCAAAAATAGAAAAAAGCCGGGCAACCGCATAGGGATTGCCCGACTTTTTTCGGATGGGATTTGCAGGTGTGGGGTGTGGCAGGTCAGTCCACGGGTTCGCCGCCATAACAAAGACGGCAGATGTCCTTATGGATTTCACGCATGATGTTCATTTGCATCCGTTCACTGATATGGCGGTTGTCGGAACGCATGAACAAACGGTTCTCTATCAGGCTGCAAAATTTCGTGCCTTCTTTGCTTACTATACAGAGGATTTGATGTGCAAGGAAAAAATCCATATCGGTGGAATACTCCACATTCGGCGAAATTCTGATATATTTCATTGATTGATGTTTTTGAATGATAATTACGGTGGCGGTGTGGGTGGGGTCGCCCGTCCCTGCCCTCTGCTCTTTCGGGGGCGGGGAAAATATGTGCCGGATGATTGTTTCCGGCACATGACATAGTTATTCGCATACGAACAATTCATCTGCATTCTTTCCCGATAAACGGATAAGCCTATATTCATACCTATCGTATAGCTTATCAAATTCATCTTGATATTTTGAACGATATGTCCCTCCTTTAGTCATCAGTTGTTCGGGTAATTTCCCGTATTTATCTACCAGCTCCTTTTCTGCCAAAGAACACGCAAATTGTTTGATGGTATCAATGATTTCTTCTTTCTTCATCATGTTATAATCTTATAGTGTTAATTCTAAATCGGGTGAAATAATTGAAAGGTGAAATGCTTCACCTTTCAATTATGTAAATTCAAGCTGCCTTGTCATCATTGGGTAATGCAGGGGAAACATTTTGCTTTTCGTCTTTTTTGGCTGCCGCCTTTTCCGCTTTCTTCATCTCCTTTATCCTTTCGTCCAAACGTTCATGCCGTTTCTGATATTCTTCCTCGTGGGTGGCTTTGGCGAGTCCGTACTGGTCGGGGAAGTGCATGTTTGCGAAGTCCCGTAACAGTTTGGATGCGCTGTTATCCCCATAAGCGTCCTCGCAAAGAAAATGGTTGATAAAGTCCCGTTTGATAACTGTTTTTTGTGCATCGGTCAGCTTGGCTACAATTTTCATCCGCTGTTTTTCATCCAATCGGATAGGCTGGTCTTTGATACCGCAAAGCGGATAATGCTTTCTTTGCAGCTTGGTCAGCATGATGAAATACATCATCCCGTCCTCGTACTGTGTAAAAGGGCTTTCGGGGTAGTCGTTTTCACGGACTACTTTCTTTGTATCGGCTACAATCTTTTCAACGGAAAGTTGTTTGAAACGTTTGTCCCTTTCCTGCAATGTCTCGACGGTGACGGGGGCGGTTTCCTTCTTGTTTATTTCTACATAGCAAAGTTCGGGTTCTGTCTGTCCCACCTTTACATAGGTCTTTATCCTGCCTTCCTCCTTCTTCCGGTTCAATTCTTCCACTTTTCGGGCGTATTCCTCGTTTTTCTGTTCAAAAGTCTGTACGGCTTGTTCGTACTCCTTCGGTTTGGAAAACTGTTCTTGTTTCGGTGCTTCGGGGGCTTTCGGAAAACTTTGTGCCGAAACGGTATAATTCAATTCTTTTATCTCGTGCCCTTTCTTGTCGAGTTTCTGAAGTGCCGTTTTGTTCATGCCACCGTAATAGGGTCGGGCTATCACTAACTTCGGATCGGATTTCAACAGTTTCTCCGTTTCCTTTGCTACAAATGCGGCATTTTTGGTATCCAAACACTTGCGGTTGGTACAATGTCCGCACCCGTTATGCTCGACAAAAAGGTTGTAATTGGCTGCGTTGTGTACACATGACTTACATTCCGTCTTGTCGAACTTGTATTGTTCAAGGTCGGTGGTATAGTATTCTTCAAAATACTTCTTGAACAGTTTCAGCGTATAGCCTGCCCAATTGTCCCTGCTGTCCTCTTTGAGGTGTTTCTCGTAAACGTCCTTTTGGATATTAGGTTCATAGGTGCTTATTTCTTCGGCTACGCTGACAGTTATTGCTTCATTGTCCAACAGTTCACCGATAGGCTGATACAGTTCGTTCAGTTTCAGACGGGTATAGATATATTTCTCGCTTCGTCCGAAACGGCTGACAAGTGAATACATATCATACCTGCCCTTTTCAAGCAAGCGTTTGAAGGCTTTCGCTTCTTCGGTGGGGAGTACTTCCTCACGCTGCAAATTTTCACTCAGTGACATATCTTCCGCTTCATCATCTGTTATATTATTATAGATAGTTGCCTTTATCGTCTTTGCTCCTGCAAGCAGTGAGGCACGATAACGGCGTTCGCCGTATATGATTTCATAACCTCCTGCCATGCGTGGGCGTACTGCGATAGCCTGTAAAACGCCCACTTCCCGAATACTTTCCGCAAGTTCCTGCAAAGATGCGTCATTGAACGTCTTGCGGTGGTTGTCTGCACTCGGCTGTACGGTGGTTATATCGAGGTCTGTTTCGGCTGTGGCAGTTGCAAGCGGTGTTTTGAACGTGGCTTGCTGCGGTGCTTCTTCCGTTATGGTACTCACGGTTGCCGTTTCGGGTGTTTCCGTCACTTCAGTAACTGTGGGCACGTTCTGCGGTGAAAGTAACATTATCGGCTTTTGAATGATTGCCAAAGCGGTTACTTTTACTTCTGTCTCTTTCTCTGATTTCTGTACGTTGTTCTTCTGTACTTTTTTGTTCGTCTTCATAATGATAAGTTTTTAAATGTTGATGATTAATTGAATTGCTGTTTTATGGCGGGCGGATTGCTCCGCCCTGCCTTTAATGTTGTTATACATGGATGCACGTGGCGAGTGTTTCCCTTACTTTCTGCTCCTGCTTCTTGGAATATATCCACCCTGCATGCCTTTCTCCTTTGTAGGTAAGGTTCGCACGAAAAAGACCATTCAGACCTTTCAAAACGTCCTTTATCGGTTTGGTGTCACCGAATACGGCTATCGCTTTTTCGCTGTATTCCACGATTTCAAGTTTGAGCGTCGCAAAGTGTTCGGATGCTGTCGACAGATGCGCTTCGGTTGCGGTCTGCGGTGCTTTCAGACAAAGGTTCGCTTCATCCCCTGCCGTATGTGCATACCGTTCAATAAACTTTTCAAGGTCGTAAATCACTTCCTTTTCAATCGTCCAGCCACTATATTTGTGCTTGCCCAAATACATGCCGTCCCCCATACTGTAATTTTCACGGTGTTCGTAATCTGCGTTATATTCAACTAAATAGGTTGTCCCCTCAAAATTGGCTGCGTGCTTGCGCATCTCTGAAAAAAGGTTACGTGTATGCTTGGAAAAGCCTAAAATCACGGTTCGTTCTACCCGATAGTCATAGTAATCCGTATAACTGTCACATTCGCTTATCCGTAAACTGCCGATAATAGCGGCCTTTGCATCTGTCGGGACAAGGGGGCGCAAGCGTTCCGCACCGATTTTTGCGATACGGTCGTATTCCTCCCGTTCTTCCTTCGCTTTCTGTTCTTTTCCGGCTTTCTTCTCTTTTGCCTTGGAAAGTAAAGCGGCCGTTTCCAACGGATCTAAAAAAGTCGGGTTCTCGCTGTCGTAATAGATACCTATTCCGAATTTATCGGATAACGGACGGATTAGGTCGGATGTATTGAAGTCGTAGGTTCTTGTATGCACAAGATGGTAAGTAAATCCACGTTGATTGTGGGTGATGTCATAAACTACATAACTGCCGCCTGCATAACCTTCCAACACAACAATCTGATTGATAGAAACGGTCTGTACGTCTCTGTCGTAACTTCTGTTAGCTCCTAATAAATGTACTTTAGTCATAATGATTGAATTTTAAAATGATTAATAACTTGTCAGAGTATCACGCAAAAGAGGACGAGCAAAAGGACAAGCACGCAAAGGGAGAGGAAAGCGGAAAGGATGCGCCATACGGCACGGATGAGGAAAACCACTACCGCCAAAACACCCAATGAAGGCAGCAAACCGCCCAAACCTGCCACCACACCACCGACAAAGGCACACACGAAACGCACCGCCACATACACCACGAAGCCGACCGCCAACCACTTCACCCAATTTTTTATGCCGGTTGGAGCGGAGCCGAAGCCTCGTTTCAAATCTTGCTGTATTTCAGTTTTCTTTTTCATAACATTGACTTTTTTTTTATGCCTTGTCGGTGGCTTCACCTTGCTCGTTTCAGGGGGCAGATACGGACGGGGAGAAAATATGCAAGGCTTTTGGTGAAAAATTTTCAACCGCCCCGCTGGACGGATTGAAAAATTTTCGCCAAAACCCGCAGGGCGCGAAGCGGGCTTGCAGATTTTTAGGGGCCCCGTCCGTAGCTTCGCACCCTGAACCACGCAAGGTGAAGTTACTGACAGGGTGATAAAATGAGGAAATGGCTATATGGGGAAAAGAGAACTGAAATATGGCAAGATTCGGAAGGTTACTCCAAATGGCATATTGACTAAAATGTTCTATTATACATTTTATACAATACTACCAGTTCAGACTATACTTTATCAGTTATAGAGGAATTTATATTTAAAGTTTAAAGAGTTGATTCTCGAATAATCATTTCTGCATTTAATGTTACAGTTTTATCTGAAATAGCAGGATTTTCAATCTTTTCTATAATCAAATGGGATGCTGCTTCAGCCATTTGTTTTACAGGTTGCTCTACAGTGGTAAGTGAAGGATGTACCAATACACATAAATCAGTACCTGAAATACAAGAAATCGCTACATCTTCGGGTATTGAGTAATGAAGCTTTTGCAAGTTGCTTTTTGCCCCTAAAGCAGACATCTCCGTAAAACTGAAGATTGCGTCAAAACGTATTCCTTTCTGAATAAGTTTCTCCACCGCTTTTTCACCATCTGTAAAATTCACTCCGGAATCGACTACATATTCTGGATTATAATGGATATGAAATTTCTCCAAAGCATCCTTATAGCCTCTTTTTCGTTCGATAGCATTTTCGATGTAAGCAGGACCAGCAAGGTGGACTATTTCTTTTTTTCCGCTGCGAATCAAATGTTCTACCATGAAGAATGCTTTAATATAATCGTCTATCTTAACCTTGGGGACGGATATATCGGTAATAGTCCGGTCAAAAAAGACTAATGGTATTCCTTTGTCAATCAATTCCTTGTAAATATCCAGGTTCTTTCGGTTATGGCATACACTGATTAGAATTCCTTCTACGCGATAATCTTCCAACATTTGCAGGTTAGTCCGTTCAGCTTCAGGATCTTCATGCGACTGGGCTAAAGTTACGCGATACCCTTGCTTGTTAAGTAACTGCTGTGCATAGGTGATGAAGTTCATATAAAAAGGAGTTATCATTTCCGGAACCACGATACCGATAGTTCGCGTGCTTTTTTTGCGGAGATTTACAGCCAGTTCATTACGCTTGTAGCCCATCCTTTCTGCAATCTCCACTATCTTTTTCTTAGTTTCCTTATTCACATTCCGGTCATCGCCTCTCAAGGCACGGGATACAGTTGATTTAGAAATACCTAATTCGCGGGCAATATCAATAATCGTGGCATATTTCATGGTATTCGGATTTATGTTTATTTCATTAGCAAAGATAACATATTCTATTGAAACTACATTGGGAACGGTTGCGATTTTTGGGAACGGTACCGGGAACGGTTGCGAAAAATAATCATTGAAAAAAACTGTTTTATCTTTTTTCAATCATCTAAATTCGTTGCAGAAAAACATAAGAAAAGAATTTAATACCAATTAAAATAATACACATGAAAAGCAATTTAGAACAATCAAGAGTTCCTTTCATAAGCAAGCTGGCTTATGGTATGGGGGATGTGGGCTGCAATTTCAGTTGGATGTTCGTTGGGAATTTTTTGATGATTTTCTATACGGATGTATTCGGTATCGGCATGGGGGCGGTGGCAAGCCTGATGTTGTTTTCCCGTTTTTGGGATGCTATCAATGATCCTCTAATCGGAGGGCTGAGCGACAAGACGCATACTCGTTGGGGACGTTATCGCCCGTGGTTGCTTGTTTGTGCCCCACTGACGGCTCTTGTGCTGGTGCTTACTTTTTGGGCACATCCTGACTGGAACCAAACGAACAAAATCATTTATATGGCTGTCACTTACTGTGTGCTGGTTTTGGGATATACCTGCGTGAACATTCCCTACGGAACGCTGTGTGGTGCCATGACACAGAATATGGATGAGCGGGCGAAAATCAATACTTCACGTTCGGTCAGTGCCATGGTGGCTATTGGTATCATCAATATCATTACGATTCCACTGATTGAACTTCTGGGAGATGGAAATCCACAGCGGGGTTATTTGCTGATTGCCGTGCTCTACGGAGCTATATTTGCCGCGTGCCACATCTTCTGCTTTGCCAAAACCAGAGAAGTGGTAGAAGTACCTGACGAACAAAAGATTCCTTTGAAAATGCAGATTAAATCTGTAATAAGGAATAAACCTTATTTATTGGCATTGCTGGGACAGGTCTTGTTCGGGTTCGTACTGTACGGAAGAAATGCCGATATGCTTTACTACTTTACGTATGTGGAAGGAAGTGCCGCTTTGTTCTCCTTCTATGCGTTGGCTATCATCGTGCCGTCCATTATCGGCGCCGCATGTTTTCCGTTGGTATTCAAGTGGACTTCCAACAAAGGTTGGGCTGCTTCTGTCTTTGCATTGGGTACAGGCATTACCATGTTTGCATTGTATTTTTTCAGTCCTAACACGTCGCCGGTTCCGTTTTATCTGTTTGGGGCATTGTCCCAATTCTTCTTTTCCGGATTTAATACAGCTATTTATGCCGTCATTCCCGATTGCGTAGAATATGGAGAGTGGCGGACCGGCGTACGTAATGACGGATTTCAATATGCTTTCATTTCATTAGGTAATAAGATAGGTATGGCATTGGGTACTTCCATGCTGGCATTGGCACTGGGAATGGCGGGATATGTATCGAACGCGGCACAGAATGAAACGGTTCTTTCCATCATGCGTCATTCCTTCAGTACTATTCCCGGACTACTCTGGGTATTTACTGCCGTGGCATTATTCTTCTACCGATTGAACAGGAAAAGCTATAATCGCATTGTCAATGTGATTAAATACCGCATCTTGAAGAAGAAAAGACATCAACGGGAATATGAAGTTGTGGCACTCGGTGAACTGCTGGTAGATTTCAACATGCTCCGTTCTAATGACTTCGACAGTGCCGTTTACGAATCAAATCCCGGAGGCGCCCCATGCAACGTGCTTGCCATGCTGAGCAATTTGGGGAAGAAGACAGCATTTATCGGAAAGGTTGGAAATGATTTCCTCGGCAATGCTTTAGAACGTAGAATCAAGCAAATGGGTATTTCCACCGAAGGGCTCAGCAAGGATAGCAAATTAAATACAACTCTGGCATTCCTGAATGACAAGGGAGAACATCTGAATAATTATGTTTTTTACCGTAACCGGACTGCCGATATGAATCTGAGTGAACATGATTTCGACACAGATATGCTGTCCCGTACCCGGATTTTTCATTTCGGTTCCCTTTCATTCACACATAAGAAATGCAGAAAAGCTACCCGGAAAGCCATACGGGCGGCACGGTCAAATCACCTTCTGATTTCATTTGATCCCAACTACCGTCCGGTATTGTGGAAGAATGAAAACGAAGCCCGTAAATGGATGCTGTATGGATGTTCGGTCTGTAACATCCTGAAGGTGGAAGAATCGGAATTGTTCTTCATCACCCAGCGTAGCACGGTAGAAGAATCGGTGGCTTACTTGAAGCAGCGATATGCCATCCGCTTAATATTAGTCACTTCCGGTGAGAAAGGAAGTAGTGCTTATCTGGAAGGGGTGAAAGCCGAACAAAAAGCTTTCCTTACTGACCAAACAATAGATACGACTGGGGCAGGTGATACATTCCTGGGATGCTGCCTGGCTTATCTATTGGAGAGAGGGCTGGATTTGTCGTACGGGCAATTAAAAAATATGCTGACAATAGCCAATGTGGCGGCTTCCATTGAAACGACTCGAAAGGGTGCAATTAAGGCGATGCCGACTAAAGAAGAAATTGACAATTATTTAATAAATCTATAAATAAAAAATTGTTTTTTATAATTTAAGGGAGATATAATAATGAAGAAGACAATGAAAGTAGCCGTAATGAACGGCATCGGACAAATGGGATTTACAGAAAGAACTATTCCTCAGCCAGCGGATAACGAAGTATTGGTGAAGTTGGAATATGTAGGTATTTGCGGTTCGGATATGCATTATTATGAAACCGGACGTATTGGTGATTACATCGTAAAACCTCCCTTTGTACTTGGACATGAGCCGGGTGGAACCGTCGTTGAAGTAGGGAAAAATGTAAAGCATCTGAAGGTTGGTGATCGTGTAGCTCTCGAACCGGGAAAGACGTGTGGGCATTGCGAGTTCTGTCGTGAAGGAAAATACAACCTCTGCTCGGATGTGGTATTTTTTGCTACCCCCCCAGTGGACGGCGTTTTCCAGGAATACGTAGCTCATGAAGCGGACCTTTGCTTTAAACTTCCCGAGAATGTGGATACAATGGAAGGGGCGTTGATAGAACCGCTTGCCGTTGGTTTCCACGCAGCCAATCAAGGTAGTGCACATGCTGGACAGACTGCTGTTGTATTTGGTGCCGGGTGTATCGGACTGGTATCAATGATGGCGTTGAAGGCCGAAGGAGTCACCAAGGTGTATGTCGTAGATATTATGCAGAAACGTTTGGACAAGGCGTTGGAGCTTGGAGCAACGGATGTCATCAATTCCAAGGATATGGATGTGTTAAAGGAAATTGAAAGATTGACAGAGGGTCGCGGTGCCGATTTAGTTATAGAAACGGCAGGAATGGAAATAACCACACGCCAGGCTATCCATATCACTAAAAAGGGAGCGACGATTGTACTGGTAGGTTATTCCAAAAGCGGTGAAATGACGTTACCTCTTAGTTTGGCACTCGACAAGGAACTGACATTCAAAACTGTCTTTCGTTACCGCCACATCTATCCGATGGCAATCGAAGCGGTTGCTTCGGGAAAGGTGAATCTGAAAGGTATCGTTACGAATATCTTCGATTTCGATGACATTCAGAATGCAATGGATAGCAGCGTGAGAGATAAGGCGAATATAGTGAAGTCCGTAGTTCGGATAGGTTAGAAAGATAGAAAGGGAACAGAGCATTCGGGTGAGTTAAACACCCCCTCTGCCTCCCTTCTTGTACAGAGAAATTATGAAAAGAAACTTGTAATCAATAATAAAAAGAAATGATGTATCTTGAAGAAATTTTTAGTTTAAGAAACAGAACTGCCATTGTCACTGGTGGAGGTCGTGGCATCGGCCAAGTCATTGCATTAGGTTTGGCCCGCGCAGGAGCCGAAGTTATTATTGTCAGTCGCTCAGGTGGACAGGAGACAGTTGATTTAATCCTGAAAGAAGGCGGAAAAGCCTACGAACTGTGTGCTGACGTAACAAATGAAAAGGAAGTGGATAAAACATTGAAAACAATTATCGAGCGTTCCGGCAAAGTCGATATCTTATTCAACAATGCAGGTATTTGCATCCATAAGGATACACTGAACGCCACGATTGAAGAATGGAGAAACGTTATCGACATCAACCTCACCGGTGAGTACATTATGGCCCGTGCAATAGGTCGGCACATGATAGAGGCTGGTATAAAAGGTTCCATCATCAATATGGCTTCCATGTCCGGCTCCATTGTAAACATACCGCAGTGGCAAGCTTCGTACAACGCCTCCAAAGCTGGGGTCATCCACCTGACTAAATCTCTCGCCGCCGAGTGGGTAGAGCATGGAATACGTGTCAATAGCCTGAGTCCCGGTTACATCGCCACCCCTATGTCTGCCGATGTCCCCGAAGACTTAAAAGCGGCTTGGACTCCCCTAATGCCCATGCATCGGATGGGTACGCCCGAAGAATTGATACCTGCCGTGTTGTATCTGGCCAGTCCGGCCGCCGGCTATACTACCGGTGCGGATATCATCGTGGATGGTGGATATACATGTATATAAAATTAAACTCAATAACTGAAAAATTTCGACTTAAATCAAAAGAAACCCATGAAGAATATAATTGTAGGTATCGGTGAAGCCCTTTGGGACGTATTACCCGAAGGAAGAAAGTTGGGTGGAGCACCGGCAAACTTTGCTTATCATGTATCGCAGTTCGGACTCGACAGCCGGGTTGTCAGTGCGGTTGGCGATGACAAATTAGGGAATGATATATTGGAAAACTTTGATGACCGGCAACTGAAATACCAGATAGAGAAGGTTCCTTATCCCACCGGAACAGTACAAATAAAACTGGATGAGTATGGCGTTCCCTGCTACGATATTAAGGAAAATACAGCATGGGATAACATCCCGTTTACTCCTGCCTTAGAAGAACTAGCCCGGAATACACGTTCTGTCTGTTTCGGTTCTCTGGCGCAACGTAACATCGTTTCTCGCGAAACAATCAACAGTTTTCTTGATGCAATGCCAGACGGTGAGGGACAATGCAAGATATTCGACATCAATCTGCGGCAAGGCTTCTATACGAAAGAGATACTTTGTCAGTCGATGAAGAAATGTAATATCCTAAAGATTAATGATGAAGAACTGGTTACTGTCAGTCGTATGTTTGGCAATCCAGGCATCGACCTTCAAGATAAATGCTGGATACTTTTGGCGAAATACGACTTGAAAATGCTGATTCTCACTTGTGGAGTCAACGGCAGCTACGTTTTTACACCAGGGGAAATTTCATTTATAGAGACGCCCCAGGTGAAAGTAGCAGATACTGTAGGTGCGGGCGACTCATTTACCGCCGCCTTCGTCACAGCCATTCTGAAAGGGAAGACGGTTCATGAAGCTCATAAGCAGGCGGTTGAAATATCCGCTTACGTCTGTACACAAAACGGAGCGATGCCTCAGATTCCAAATTCTTTGAAATAGTTGGTTGATGATGAGAATAGTCGCATTATTCCTATCGGGAATGTATCTTTCAATACAACTGCATGCACAACTGCATTTCAATGCCAATGTCCAAAACATGCATCTGTGGAGAGGTATTGAGGTTGCCGATGGCATGGTCTTTACAACGGATGTCAGCCTTGCCGATGCCAAAGGGCACTTCCGCATCGGTCTATGGGGCGGAACCAATACCCGCGGAACTTATAAGGAATTCAATTATTATACTTCTTATACCTGCAAGGGCTTTTCTTTGGGTCTTTGGGACACGTATAATTTTTCATCGGGAGCGACCTACAATAATAAAGAGTTCTTTAATTATAGGGCACGCGATACAGGCCGTTTTCTTGATGCCATTGCCAGTTATCGGTTTGGCGGAAAGTTTCCGTTATTGCTTAGTTGGTCCACCGTGATATTCGGTCGTGACCGGAACCTTGGCAATACGGTCAACAAGTATTCTACTTTCTGCTATGCAGAATATCCAGTCTATCAAAAAGACAAATGGCGGGTAGATGCAGGAATCGGTGGAGCATTTGCTTTGAACAGAGCCGGAGATTCTTCCCATTTTTACGGAGATACTCCCGGTATTGTACATGCGACATTAAAAATCACCCGGAATCTAAATATCGGCAAGTATGAAATTCCGTTATTTGCATGCGCACTGTGGAATCCGGAAAGCAACCAGGCATTTTTTCAATTAGGGGCACAATTACTTTCATTTTAAATACAAAAGGATATGGAAATTAAAGATTTTTGCACAGGAATCCATCATATAGGCATTCCAACGAACGACATCGAAGAAACCATCCAGTTTTACGAATGTTTGGGGTTTCATGTTATTTTAGCAACAAGGAATAATGATGTAACAGTTGCTTTCTTGCAGTTGCACAATTTGATTCTTGAAACTTATGAAAATAAATCGGCAACCCTGCAATCCGGAGCAATCGATCATATTGCTATAGATGTAAAAGATATAGATGAACTATTTAAGCTCATTAAATCAAAGAATTTTCATTTATTAAATCATGGAGTACAATTTTTACCTTTTTGGGAAAAAGGTGTGAAATTCTTCACCATTTTAGGACCGAACAAAGAGAAGGTTGAATTTTGTGAAAAGCTTTCGTAGTATATTCTTATTTTTAAATATCCGGTTTCTTTTTTAATGAAATCGGATATTAATTTAAGAATCAATGTTGTCGTAAAAACAAAATCGATTAAATCGCATGATAGAATTTGCATATAGAATTTTAGTTGCTTTATATTAAACGTAATATTATACTTTGCATTTTTTCTGTAGCTATATATTCTTATTAATGATTGAAAAGTATTTTTATCCTAATGCCATGCGTAATGAAAGAAACAATGAAACAATATATACTAAGGTGTTTTTCTTTTACACTCCGGCGAAAAATTATCACTGGATATATATTGCTGTTCGTAATATTAAGTATTATTGTTTCATTGGTATGGTGGGAAAATCGGAAGATGGAAACATTAAGCAATAATGAGTTACTTGCAAATCAAAAAAGGGTAATGGTAAACCGAACCTTTGAGATACTACTCGACTTTTCTTTCTCCAATGATTTTCTAATATTGAGTGATAGAAATAAACTTAATGAGTATCGAATAAAGCGTGAAATGGCAACAAACGCTTTGAAAGAACTGAAACAGTATTATCCGGCTGATAATATACAACATTCACAAATAGACAAAATATCTTCTCTGTTGCTGAAAAAGGAAAAATTGCTATTGGGAGTGATGAACACGCTTTCCAGTATTTTGCACACTGACACCTTACTCCAACAGAGAATACCTGCCATTGTTTCACAAACAACTCAACAACCATTCGTTACTATAACAACAGAAAAAAAACGAGACGGTTTTTGGGGACTGTTCAAGAGGAAAGAGGAAAAATCTGCCTATGCCCGTCAAAAGGAAAAACAGAAACAATCGTCTGTCTCACGACAGACAACCGGAAAACTTTATTCTCTGCAAAAAGAGATGCACGTACGATATACAGACTATTGGAATAAGTTGTCTGCCTACTCTGATAGCTTAGAACAACGTAACACAGAACTTAACTCACAGATAAGCTCGATTATTTATGAATTTGAACAGGCTACCATTGCACAATCTAATAAAGAAATGAAGAAAGTTACCGATTTGAGGGAACAATCTTTCCGTATTATACTATTTATAGTCGTTGCTGCTATCCTGTTGATAGTGGTGTTTTACATCATTATACATCATGACATTACTAAAAGACTGGAATATCGGAAAAGTCTGGAAACATCCGACCGTAGAAACCGTGAACTGCTGGTCGCACGCCGTAATCTTATATTGACGGTAAGTCATGACCTACGTGCACCGCTCGGTACTATCTGCGAATATGCAGAACTATTGCAAGGCGAAAAGAATGCAGAACAGAGCAAGGGATATGCAATGAATATCCTGCGCGCCTCCCGTCATGTTATCGGATTGGCAAACAATTTGCTTTATTATTACAGGTTGGAAGCGGAAAAGGAACAACCGGAAAAAGAAATCTTTCATCTGGGAAGAACGGTAGAAGATACTACCCGCTCGTTCTTGCCGATGGCAGAAAAGAGAGGTTTGGGTCTGACAACGGAAGTGATAGACTCGGACGTGCTCGTTGAGGGAGATTGCGGGAGGCTGGTACAGATACTTAATAACTTGCTTTCAAATGCTGTAAAGTTTACCCGTACCGGACATATACACGTGGGGGCACAATACCAAAACGGAAAACTGAGCTTTTTCATCAGAGATACAGGCACTGGTATTGACAAGGAAAGGCAGAAACAGATATTCACTGCTTTCGAGCGTGGCGAAGCACCAGACGGGAGACAAGGTTTTGGGTTAGGGTTGGCAATAACCTACAAGCTGGTTACACTACTTGACGGAACTATCCGTATGCAAAGCACACTGGGACATGGCAGCACCTTTGAAGTATGCCTGCCTATGTGTGAAGCGGATGGCAGTCCAGAAATTGTTAAGAAACGACCGGAACATGCTTCCCTTTTGGGAATGAAAGTATTGGCAATAGATGACGACCGGATGCAACTGGACATAACCAAAAATATGTATGCACGCTACGGGATGGAATGTGACTGTTGCCTGAACATAAATGAATTGGTGGCAGCGTTACGCCGCAACCGTTATGACCTCGTACTGACAGATATGCGAATGCCGGAAATGGATGGATACGGAGTACTGGCCCTACTACGGGGCAGTAATCTCGGACAGACAAAGACAATTCCTGTACTAGCTGTAACTGCACAAGCTGATGAAAAGCAAGAACATTTTAGAAACGAAGGTTTTGCAGGCAGCTTGTATAAGCCATTCTCAGCGGAAGAATTATTGTCAGCTACTTCACATATAGACAGACCGGATTTTACAGCCATCATGGAAGGCGAGGAAAACATGGTGGAATTGCTGGGTATGTTCATTGAGGACACGGAAAAGGAACTCTTGGAAATGCAGGATGCTTTGTGCATGGGAAATTACAAACAGTTAGGACATATCATACACAAAGCCGCTCCACTATGGGGTATGATACGTATCAATATCCCCTTGTGTGAACTGGAAGAAATGGCTTCACTGGCTCCTGAAAAATGGAACGAGGAATTAAACGGATGGATAAAAAGACTGATTAAGACTGTGCAACAGGCTGTGGAGAAAGCAAAAGAAGTAAAGGAAAAACTTGATGGGAACCATATTGATAGTGGAGGATGACCGGATATACGCACGTACAACGGTTAACTGGTTGGTAAAAAACGGTATGGATGCCCGTTATGTGCTGTCAGTTGATGCCGCAAAGGAATTTCTAATCAATCATGAGGTGGCTCTGGTTCTATCGGATTTCCGTCTTGGCGACAGTAATGGCGTAGAACTACTCGAATGGATGAAGATACAGAGATATCGCATTCCTTTTCTTATCATGACAGGGTTCGGGGATATACCTGGTGCCGTGGAAGCCGTGAAGAAAGGGGCTGACAATTATCTTCCTAAACCCGTACAGACTGAAAAGGTACTTGGCGTCATCAGTGAACTACTGGCAAGAAGGAAGGAAAGGATAAAGTCGGAGCAGACTTTTTACGTTTGCAAGAGTGCGCTGTCAGTGAAACTTCAGGAGATGGTGCGTCTGGTAGCTTCTGCAGACAGTCTGTCTGTGCTGATACGCGGTGCGTCCGGTACAGGCAAAGAATGGGTGGCACGGCAGATACATGCGTTGAGTGTGCGAGTGGATGCTCCATTTGTAGCCGTAGATTGTGGGGCATTGCCGAAAGAGCTGGCAGCTTCGGAGCTGTTCGGGCATAAAAAAGGCGCTTTTACGGGGGCGGCAGAGGACAAGATAGGTATATTCGCTGCCGCCAGCCACGGAACATTGTTTTTGGACGAGGTGGGTAATCTGAGTATGGAAGTTCAGATGTTGCTGCTCCGTGCGTTACAGGAGAAACGTTACCGGCCTGTGGGTGACAGGCAGGAGGTGAAAGCGGACATCCGGCTGGTGACCGCCACGAATGAGGATTTGGAAAAGGCGATAGCGGAAGGCAGGTTCAGGGAAGACCTGTTTCACCGGCTGAACGAATTTCCACTGTATATGCCGCTACTGACGGAGTGCCCCGAAGATATTATCCCACTGGCAGAGTTCATGCTGGATACCGCAAACCGGGAGTTGGGAAAGGGCGTGAAAGGCTTTGACCGGGATACGCAGCGAATGTTGAAAGCATACCCATGGCCGGGGAACATACGGGAGCTGAAAGGGGTGGTGAAACGTGCCGCCCTGCTGGCGAAGGATGACTGGATCACTTCTGAAGACGTGGACTTGCCGGACAAGCCCAAACAGGCGGAAGGCTATGCGCTGAACGATGAAAGGACGGAACGGACAACTATTCTGAAAGCATTGGAAGCGACCGGCAATGACAGGAAAGCCGCCGCCAAGCTGCTGGGTATCAGCCGGAGCACGCTTTATCTAAAATTGAAGAAGTACCGTCTGGAATAGAATATGTCCGATATTCGGACACATGGTGTCCAATACACAATGTTTTCCTGTACACATCGTTTTGATGATTTTTTATGCGATTTATTATCAATGTTTTATGGGCTTGTTTTTTCAGGCATAGCACTTGTTTTTATTCCGGCAGGATGATTTACGGTGGAGTGCTGAATTGTAGAACCTAAAAATACGATACGATGAAAACGTTGATAGAAACCCCTCTTTTCGATTTGTTTGCCTCTTATATGAACGGCTCCGAACCTGCGGCGGGTGAACTGCCCGCCGCCTATGACGATTTCGTGACCTGCCTTGCCGGGCTTTCACCGGATGAGGCCCTGACGGAACAGCTACGCCGGCTGAACTACACGAAAATAGAGTTGGCTTTCATGCAACAGACCTGTAACGGGATGACGGAAAAACACCGCCATGTATTGTATGACGTTTTCATCGGCAAGACAATGGCATTGCTGGATGCGGAAGTGGAGATGATAAAGGAAATGCTCCGGCACGGTGGCACGCCTGCCGGATTCAAAGTGGAAACGGTACGTGGAAGCGGAAAGAAACCTGCCGTTACGCTGGCATGGAACGGTACGGACAGCGACCTGATAGAACTGGTGGCCGCATTGATGGCAGCCGGGGTGATAGGTACGGCAGATGGCCGGGAACTGAAAGTGGTGGATGTAATCCGGATATTCGAGGAAGTGTTTCATCTGAAAATCAATGCGCTGTACACCAAGCGGGGCAAGGTTTTCGACCGTTGCACGGACACAACTCCGTTCATCGACTCCCTGCGCAGGAGCTACAACCGGATGCTGGACGAGCGCCTGGCGTAAAGGTTGCACGCCAACAGCCGCCAACGGGCGACTTGCATGACTCCGGTATTGCGGATTGGCAGGTGAATGGTTTTCTTTGCCGCCGGTTATTCACATCTAAAAATACAAGGTATGTCAATCCTGAATGATATTTTGAACCGTATTGCCGGGAAGCCGGATAAACGGAAAGTGGCTGTACCGGAAACTCCCGGAACGGAAAACCGGGTGTATGCCGTGGCTACGGAAGAGGGCGTGATGCTGTTTTCGGACACCCCGAAAGGGATGAAGGCACGGAACAGCTACCTGCAACATCTGGCGGACGGCTTCTTCAACCTGGCCAAAGTTCCCGAAACACTACGGATATACGAAATGGATCTGCCCGTCAAACGGGTGGCGGAACTGGCTGACAACTGCATCGAGAAACTCTCGAAAGCGGATTTGCGGAGTACGGACGGGCAATTGAGGAAATCGGTGGTGAGCTTCACTCCCGACAAGTTTACTGACAGAAGCGTACTGGACGGCGGCGTGTGCAGGGAAAAGTTCGACCTGCGGCCCGACTTTCATAACTTCGACCGTCTGACAAAGGAGTTCGGGCTGGGTATCTCGCCCCGGAACTATGACGTGGCGGCATTGCTGTATATCTCGGAAAACGGATATGCGGGACTTGTGGCGGCGGACAAGGTGCATCCTTTCAGCTATGAATACGAGTTCCGGGATTTGGCGGAAAAGCTGGGTGACAGCATGAAGGCACGGGTGAACGCACCTCTGTCCGCACACGATTTCGGCTATGCGACCTTGCAGAAAGAGGCGAAGGAGATAGCGGCGGATTTACTGCAATTGGAGTTCCATATCACGAATGGGGAGTTTAAGCCGGGCGCACGGATAAACCGTACCGGAAAGGTGGAAACTTCACGTCCGGTGCTGCATCCGCATCCGGAAGAAGAAAAGACTGGCAGGTCACCGGAAACATATCAGGGGCAGGAAGCTCCGGAACAAAGAACGTCCGGCAGACAGCGGCAGGCGAAGCACGTTGCCTCCATTGCTCCCGACAAGAAGGAAAAGAAACAACTAATCATATAGAATTTATGGAAGAGAAGAAAATGCAAGCGGCGGAAAGCGGCAGTCTGTATATGACGCTGGACGCCTTTTACCGTCCCGTGTACCTGAGTATGCGGGGACAGGGGGAAGATGGCTTTTCCCGTTACATCAGCAATAATGTGCAGTTTCATACGGCGGGCAGGGAGTTTGTATCCGACCACTGAATGTTCTGTTTCGACTTCAAGGACAAGGGGCTGATTCCCGCCATACTCGGAACGGATAATGCGGATTATCTGGAACGGCTGTGTCCGGTGCTGGAACGGGAGAAAGTTCACCCGTCCGGGGTGGTAAGGCTGCGGGATGCGGCGTTCTGCGAGGAAAGGGGCATCGTGCAACTGTCGTCACTGGCAGAACATACGGCTTTGTTGGAGGACGAAGATTACAAGCGGTTGGCACACCGTTTCGGAATGGACGGGGACGTGATAAGGAACGGACTGACGGCCTTTCCTACCTGTACGGCAGTGGAATACGGACAAAGGGTGTTGCTATTTGACAAGACGGATAGCGGGAACAAGATGCTGGATGCGCTTTTGGGCGATTTGACCGGACATTTCTTTGACGGGAAACGAAAGCCGGGAGAATTGAGGTTCCATGAGGTGGCGCCGCTGGATGCGAAATTCCGGGCGGAGATTGGAGATTGCAAGCCGGTTTCACCGGAAATACTACAATACGGGATTTGCACGAAGCGGTGCGGTATGGCACCGACACTGAGAAATTTCAACCGGCTGAGAAACCTGCAACCGATGAGTGCGCCGCTGACAAAGGAGCAGGAACGGATTGTTTCGTCACTGGTTGCACGGCCGGATAATGTGCGGTTTCAGAATGTGGAAATGAAAGTGCAGACTCCGGTAAAGAGAAAAGGACAAGGTATAAACATCTAATACATTGATATATGGAAAAGGAAAATACAAACGGCGGTAGTGTGTATGTCACAGTGGACAAGCATTTCAACCCGGTGCATATCAGTACGAAAGGTACGGGCGAAGAGGGATTTCAGGAATTTATGCAGGAAGATGTGGAAAAGGCACTGAAAGAAACGGAAATGCCCGCTATGGGCATGATGTATTACAATGTGCCTGATATGGGGATTGTACCGCCTTTGCAGGAAGGGAACAATGAGGATTATCTGAAAAGGCTGGAAAAGGCGATGGACGAACATGGGATTGAGTTGCAGAGATACCAGCGGTTGTCGGAAGTGGTGTATTGTCTGTGAAATGAAATAGATCCGTTTTCGAGGGAAGAGACTTATACCCGGTGGCTCACGCCGAAAATGTGGCAGGAAATAAAATCATCACCCGTAGCGATGGCGGATATGTTGGATGATTTGAAGCACGGGAATAAATTTTATACGGGCGTTGAAACGGACAGGGGGGTGCTGCTTTTCAGCCGGGATTATGCCGGGGAACGGCAGTGTGATATATTTCTGGTAATGAACATAGAGAAACGTTTCTTTGAACCGGATTTTGAAGGCAAGTCTCTGACTGTATATGAATTGAGGGGATGGCCTTCTCTGATGGAAGGGAAAGTAAACCGCTGTTACGATAATTATGGCTGTTTGTTTCCGTTGGAAGATATTCCGGCGGATGCCTTTGTGGATAAGTCGGCATTGAAGAACGTAACCGATACTGAAATATTTAACCTTTCACCTACATGGGAGAATTATGCCCGGTTGACGGACAATGAGAAAGGGCTTGGAATAGCCCGGAGCGTAGATAATTATGACCGGATGACCTTGCTTTATATCATGGATAAAGGTTATCCGAGGGACGGATTGATAGACGAGTATCCGGATAATTTCAGTTTTCATGAGAAATTTGAAAAGATAGAAAGCAAGCTGACAGGCCGGGACAGATGGGATGTGTACAACGGGATGCAGGAGAAGGCGAAGAATCTGGCGGAAAGATTGCTGAAAGAGAATTTTCCGGTCATGCGGCAGAAAGAGGCTACAACACCGGAAAGGAAGGCGGGGAAGGAAACACCCCAGAAGAGTAAGGGCAGGAAGATATAGGATAATGGATAAACAGGCAAATGAATGTGAGGCCCGTTGCTGCCCGGATGCAGGAACGGGCCTTTGCGCTGTCAGGACAATGCACGCCAACGGGTGACTCCGGTTCCCGGAATTTGGAAGGGACGGAAGATGTGCTTTACTTTGCCGCATATTCAGAAACTTAAAAATGATTTTAGTATGGAACTGACGATTATTGAAACAGGTGCGTATCAGGAGTTGAGAAGGTTGGTCAGTACGCTGGCCGTGCAAATGGGTGACTTTCAGAAAAAGATTGCTCCGCCCGTACCGGACAAATGAATGGATGCGCAGGACGTGTGCCTGGCTCTGGGCATATCGAAAAGATGCCTGCAAAACTACCGTGACAACGGGCTTATCCCTTACTCGAACGTCGGGGGAAAATTCTTTTACCGGGAAGTGGATATTCAGGAGATATTGGAAAACGGACTGACCAAAAGAAAATAGGGTATGGCGGAGATTATCACAAGGGATTCGGAAGAGTTCAGGGAACTGGCCGGATGGATAAAAAAAACTGGGAAAGCGGTTGAAGAAGCAACGGCACGGATACGTCCGACAATTGCAGACGAGCATTATCTGACCGGGGATGACGTGTGTGCCATGCTGCACATCTCAAGGCGGACACTGCAAACGTTGAGGGATGAGAAGGTGGTGCCCTATACCACTATCGGCGGGAAACTGCTTTACCCGGAAAGCGGACTGTATGAAGTGCTGAAAAAGAACTACCGGGATTTCAGGCGGTTCAGGAAATAAGAAAGAAAAGAAACGTCCTTCACAATGGCTGAAGGGCGTCTCTTTTTGTGGGCATGTTACATGGCGAGTTTGAAAACATGGCCGATTCTTTCACACAGTTTATCAGTATCTTCACCGACTTTCGGGTTAATAAGTTCAGCATATATCTGTGTGGAAAGAATGGAATTATGCCCTAAAACCTTTTGCAGAGTTTCCAGCGGCATCCCTTTGAGGATGGCCAGAACTGCAAATGTATGACGTCCGACATGTGGGGTGACTTCGACCTTACAACCGCATTTCTTCCCGATAAATTTGAGACTGCCCAACATTGCCTGATACTCTCCCACGGGAAAAACATAATCGGGAGAGATTTTCCTTTCATTCACTCCTTTGTACTTTTCTATAAGTTCGATAGCAATGGGGAGCAATTTTACTACATAGGCGACACCGGTTTTTATACGGTTCCCCATTAACCATGTGCCGCCGTCGGAGTCGGTATGGATATTCATATAGGTGATAGCTTTCAGGTCTGCATAAGCAAGCCCGGTGAAGCACATGAAAAGAAACATATCTCGATTGGCCCGTTGACGTTTATGGTTCAGTTCCATATGGATCATTTTCTGCAATTCGTCTTCGGAAAGGAAGGAACGTTTTTTATATTCGGGCGCACATTCGAAGGATACAAACGGATGGACTCTTATCCAGCCTCTTTCCTGTGCGATGTACAATAACCATTTCAGGGTGTTGACGCGGTTGAAGGCTGTGGCGTTGGCATTTCCTGCCGTTCCGAGCATCCATGTATAGTAGTCCTCAATGAACGGCTTTTCAAGTTCATCAATAGCTATATCTTCAATGTTCTTTTTGGTTTTCATGAAAAGCAAAAGACTTTTGTAGTCGGCAACCAGTCCACGGTAAGTGCTTTCCGCTTTTCCCTTACCTATCTTTTCCTTATACGATTGAAGCTGTTCTTTGAAAAGTGCCATAAGCGTGTGGCAGTCTTCACCAAAACCGACGTAACGATTATAGACTTTCTTAGCCGTGACAAAACTGTCATGGTCGCAAATATACTGATAGTGCTTAGTAATCTGGGCCTTGATGTTATCAAGCTCCTGATTGATAGTGCGGGCTTCTTCGGATTTACCTTTTGCCCGGTTGGCTTTGACGTCCCACAAAGCGAGGGACACTTCTTTCTTACAACTGAAACCTGCCTGGGTTCCATTGATGGTTATACGGCCCATAATCGGTGCCTTACCATTCTTTACTGCCTGATTCTTGGTGTAAAATAACACACGGTACGTACTTCTCATAACTCAACTTTTTTTAGTTACAAATTTAATTACTGTTGAGTTATCTGATGTTATGCAAAAGTGAGCAACAGGCTGAAATATAGGGTATTGCTCCGTCTTTAGCGGCGATTTGGGGTGAGTTACGATTTGGTAACGTAACTCCGACCCAAATGTGCTTTTCTTTGCTTCCTTTTCCGACTTCGCTAAAAAATGTGTTTTATAACTATTTGATTTTTAGCATAATTGCGTTATCTTTGCGCATCTTTTAAAAATACTTTGTTTCACCACATAGAAACTATCGGTTTCACGGTATGAAACAAAATGGTATCACCCCATGGTGAGTAATTTTATTCATGACTTTACCTTGCTCTCACTGCGTTCCCTGCTTAGGATTTATAATCCAATTGAGCAAGAAACAAGAAATAACTGATATTATCCTAATTTCCCTCCTTCTGTGAGGCTGCGACATACACTTAATAGCCTGCATTTCGCTACTCTTTAGTTCTTTCTTTTCATCATCACAACTGTCGGGTCAAAACAACGGATTCTCAGCTAACTAAAAGTACAGAATGTCAAAATGATTACCAACTTGTTTTTTTGAAGCTCTGCATATTGAAAGCTAGACCTCCCGAATCTAAAAAAACATATCGTATGTTTATAGAAGAGGTTATAAATTATCATTATACACACGTAGAACAAGCTTGCGGAACTCTTAAATAAATAATAATTCGTTTTTTACGAAAGGTATATATAATCAAAATTACGTTTGAGGGTATATTTTTCATATAAATGTCGTATTTATTAGTCATTTATTAACCTCTTTATCACGCATTATAAGCTCATAGACAAAGAATATTAGCTTTATGAGAACAATTATGCAGAAAAAGCTACATTATTTTATTTTTTCATGTAAAATTCTTTGGTATTATTAAAAATGTGTCTATTTTTGCACCATATTTTATGTCGTAAAGATATGAAAATTGAATAAATAAAATGAGGTATAGAAACTCTAACATGAGAAAGTGTCTAGCTACTAAAACAATAGCACGATGTGCGGCGCTCTTTTTATTCTGTTTGCTTCCTTTAAAAGGAATTTGCCAAACAGGAGAAAGTACGGTGAACACTTTAGTAGAAATGGGATTTGAAAATGTAGGGTGGACAGAAGATGGCAAAGAACGTGTATACGTCTTGCAAAATTCTGCGTATCGTCTGAATGGAGTCGGCATTGGCAAAGCGGTAGACATTATTCAAAAAATGGGTTTACCGGATAAAAAGCCATGCAGAATAATTGTTCTAGATAATAATATACCTCAAATTTCTCTTTACTATAAACCGATAATCGGTGACAGCGTCCCTGAAGCAAGTCGTGCGGATTGGGACGTTAGTTACAATTTAGGTGACTCATGGAAACTGGTTCGGAAAGAAAAGAGAAAAAATAGTTCTTTGTTTAAGGTGGATGTAGTTGTGTATCCGGAAGTTTCATTAAAGAATCTGGTGATTACGCAGGTATACCAAGTGCTTTTTAACTTGTCACCGGCAGTTGAGGTTTCATTTTGGAAGGGAATGAAGTTGACCGCACAGGTTATTTTTCCGGTTTATAATGACGGGTATGGTGATTTAGCTGATAAAGTACGTCCTGGATTTCTGACATTGCAACAAACTGTTCGTTTACCTTATAATACATGGCTTACAGGAACTGTCGGAACATTTAATGCAAGCCGGTATGGAGGTGATTTGAAATTGCTTCATGTGTTAAAAGCCGATGAACGTTTTTCGTTTGAAGGACGCATTGGATTAACCGCTGCGTATGAATGGGATGGATTTGAATTTTACTATGGAACAAAGACACGCTTGACGTGGAGTTTAGGAGCTAATTTTTATTGGCCCGAATACAATGTTCAGGCAAGTTTGAAAGGGGAACAATATCTATTGGGTGAAAAAGGCGTAAGATTTGATTTGATTCGGCACTTCCGCTATTGCTCGATTGGCTTTTATGCAATGAAAGCGCAAGGGGCAAAGTCAAATGGCGGTTTTAGATTTCAAATAGCGCTCCCACCTTATAAATATAAGAGAAAAGGATATATACCGCGGGTGACGCCCTCAAAGAATATGGGGATAGCTTATAATGCAGGCAATGAACGCTATTATTATAAGGGATTCCGGGCTAACGCAAGCGAGAACATAATGAGTAATAATAGTTTTAATCCATATTTTATTAAATCAGAATTACTAAATTTTTAATTTTATTGAGATGAAAAAGAAAAGTTTCTTTAACGGCTACAATGCTAAATTAGCATTAGCCGTAGTGGCCTTAACAGGGTCATTACTCACTGGATGTTACAAAGATGAAGGATTGGATATCATCGATCCCGATCAGAGTGTAACATTGCCAGCTGCCCAGTACACAATTACAGGTACAATTTACAGTGCTGAAGGTACTATCTTGACTGCCGCAACAGTTGAATCAGATAAAGGTACTGTTACTCAAAGCAGCGGTTCTTTCACTATTTCAGGTTTGTCAGCCGGTGCTGTAAAGGTTACAGCTAAATGCACAGGTTTCGAGAAACAAGAAACTACTGTGAACATTGCTGAATTGAAACCGGGACAAGCTGCCGTTTATCCTGTTAATTTCGTGTTAGGTAAAACAGCTACAACCAAAGAAGTTGAATTGAGATATAACCTCAAAGTAACAGTTTTGGATGAAGACATGAATGAAATCAACGATGCTGACGTAACTGTATATGGTAAAGGTACCGAAGAAGTAGATTATGAAACTACTCCTCTGACTGCCGGTGCATATAAGATTAAAGCAAGCAAAGACGGATTTGTATCTACTATCCAATACATCTCTTTACCGAATGCTAAGAAAGAAGTAGCTATTGACTTCGCAGACGCATTTGCTACTGAAGATTACACTACAGAAATCGTTCTGGTTAAAACTGCTACAGGAACAGTAGTTCTTGCAGGTGACTTGAAGTTTGGTAACAGATGGATGTTGGCAAAAGTTGTACGTTTGTATAATGACAAGGGTACTCAATTCTACGGTGAAGGTAACTCCAACACTTATGCGTATAAGTTTAATGTTCCTGAAACTGAATTCGTAGAAGAGACTACAACCAAAGCTATTTCTTCTAAATTCTTTACAGCTACTTTCAAGATTGTTGATGAGAATGGTATTGAAATGACTTTAGTTCAGAAGATTGCTAAACCTACAGCTAGCACAGAACCGGGTGGAGAAGAACCGAATGTTGAAGTGAAGATTGATTTCTCATTCAATGTTGAAGTTACAAGAACTAATGCCGCTCCTACTCTTGTACCGACAGTAGATACTTTCGATCCTATGATTGTAAATGGAACTGATAGAGTTAAGCAATATACTTATGACATTCCAGTATTAGTAGGTATGAAGACTATTGACATACAGGGAGGTAACCTTGGCAGCGAAACTGCATTAGGTGTAGCAGTTGCTCAAGCTATGAAGGCAGCTACTGATACAATCGTTGCTGATGGATACAAAAACGCACTTATAGAAAAGGGATACAAATTCGAATTGGCACCTTACACTGCTGTTAAGAGTATCACTTCTAAACAAGAATTCGTTGATTTCACTATAGGAGTAACAAAGGTAACTTCTACTACTATTATTACTTCAGGAGATGAAGAACCGGTTGAAACAACAACAGATGTAAACATGGATCTGTCTGGAGTATATGCTAAATACCAAGCTGCAGGTACAGCTACCGTTAACTATGACGATATGGAAATCATTAAGGTTTCTCACGATCATGGTCATGACCACGGTCATGGTACAGGCAACGCTGGTGGTGGTATCATCGAAGCTGAATAATTCTGATTGTTAAGAACAATAGATCATAATTGACCCGAAAGTATAAAGTGTATAGAGAAAGGCAGATGCAGATGAAGCGAATAATAGTTACGTACTTGTTTTTATGCTGTGCGTTTGTACTTTCGGCTCAATTAACTTACGGTACTACAGGTTTGTTGCATGCCCCTTCGGCAGAAATGCAGAAAGATAAAACAATAATGCTGGGTGCCAACTTTATGAACAAGGAGATAACTCCTCCTACGTGGTACTATCATACGTATAACTATTACCTGAATGTAACCTTTTTCCCCTGGTTGGAAGTGGCATACACATGCACACTTTTTAAAGCGGAAGCACTGGGCTTAAAGCCTTACGGTTACTCAGGTTTTACGAATCAGGACAGATATTTCTCTGTCCGACTGCGAGCTTTGAAAGAAGGGCAATTCTGGAAGTATATGCCGGCTGTGGTTCTGGGAACATCAGACCCGTTTACTTCTTCCGGAGGTGGCGTAATTGGTTCATCAAGCGGAAACGGATATTTCAGCCGTTTCTATATAGCTGCAACCAAACATTTGCCGATAGGAACAGAAGAAATCGGAGTACACCTCTCTTATTTATATAATCAGAGAAAGGAGTACAAACTGAACGGAATAGCGGCGGGTATCACTTACAATCCCAGTTTCGTACCGGATTTGAGGGTGATAGCGGAATATGATTCGAAAGATTTTGCGTTGGGTGCCACCTATTTGTTGTTCAACCATTTGCATTTACAGGTGGAATTACAACGAATGCAATATTTCACTGGTGGATTGATGTTCAGGTTCAACCTGAAATAAGAGAAATGGTGAAGAATGAATAAGTAATAAAGAGTTAAATCTATTAAAAACTAAAAAACAATGAAAAGTAAATTAGTAATATTATCTTTACTGTTGTCAGGGGCAACCATTGCCAATGCACAGACTAAAGAAAAGTACTACAGTGAAAGCTGGAAGGACAATTTCTTTATCAGTGTAGGCGTGGGTGGACAAGTTGTGACCAACCCCAGCAACTTTGATTATGGATTCGGTGAATCCATAACACCTCTGGTGAATATATCACTGGGAAAATTCTTCAGCCCGGTATGGGGTATCCGTGGTCAGGTTGCCGGATGGTCTGGTAAACTTCATACTCAATACCCTTTTGAAAACGTAGGCAAAGACGAGAATTGGTATAACTATAAGAAGAAGTTCGTTGCATTGAATGCTGATGCAATGTTGAACCTGACTAACCTCTTCTGCGGTTACAAAGAAGGCCGTAAGTTTGAGTTTATGTTCTTTGTAGGTCCTACATTGAATATCTCAAATTCTTATAGTACTTGGAATCTTGCAACAAAGACCACTGAGGTTACTAACGCTGATGGTTCTTTGACTTATAAGCAAGAACTGGATCCTTCTAAGAGTTATCCTAAAGATGATAAGGTACGTCTGTTGGTTGGCGCAAGCTTAGGTTTGGGTGCTAAATACAACATTGACCAGAAATGGGCTATCGACCTCGAAGCTCGTGGTACAGTATCTCCTTCTGTTTTCGGTTCTGTAAGCGATGCTAAAACTGAAGGTATTGTAGGCTTAACTGTAGGTGCAACCTATACTTTCGGTGGCAAGAAGTTCGTAGCTTGTGGCGCGAAAGTTGATCAGAATG
>ERZ791923.1053-NODE-1053-length-33172-cov-3.892442_pt1 | contig 33172 bp, 25 predicted proteins | sample MGYA00510133_ERZ791923 | MGnify/ENA primary metagenome ERZ791923 (study PRJEB30046, sample SAMN00792106) | human gut metagenome | study: EMG produced TPA metagenomics assembly of the A metagenome-wide association study of gut microbiota in type 2... | reverse complement strand
AATGATAGACCAGAGCAAAATCAGAAATTTCTGTATTATTGCACATATAGACCACGGCAAATCAACCTTAGCTGACCGAATTATCGAAATGACCGGCACCCTGACCGAACGCGAAATGCAGTCCCAGGTCCTCGATAACATGGACCTCGAACGAGAACGCGGAATCACCATCAAATCCCAGGCAGTCCGCATTGTCTACAAAGCCAGCGACGGCGAAGAATACATCTTCAACCTCATCGACACCCCAGGCCACGTAGACTTCAACTACGAAGTTTCCAGAAGTCTCGCAGCCTGCGACGGTGCCATCCTCGTAGTAGACGCAGCTCAGGGAATCGAAGCTCAGACTTTGGCAAACGTATACCTTGCACTTGACCACGACCTCGACGTTCTCCCGGTCATCAACAAAATTGACCTTCCAAGTGCAGAACCAGACCGCGTAGTCAGTGAAATCGAAGATGTCATCGGCCTCGAAGCTCACGATGCCCCGAGAATCTCCGCCAAAACCGGACTGAACGTAGAAGAAGTTCTCGAACAGATCGTAACCAAAATCCCGGCACCACACGGCGATGTAAATGCTCCGCTGAAAGCCCTGATCTTCGACTCCATCTACGATGCATACAAAGGCGTTATCGTATTCTGCCGTGTCATGGACGGTCGTGTTAAAAAAGGCACCCAGATCCAGATGATGGCAACAGGCTTCACCACAGAAGTTGTAGAAGTCGGATACTTCGGCGCCGGACAGTTCATCCCATGCGACGAACTCACCGCAGGCATGGTAGGCTACATCACAGCCAGCATCAAAAACCTTGGCGACACCCGCGTCGGTGATACAGTCACAGACAAAGAAAGACCATGCGCAGAAGCCCTCCCGGGATACAAAAAAGTAAACCCGATGGTATACTGCGGCTTATACCCGGCAGACGGAGCCAAATACGGTGACTTAAGAGACGCCCTCGAAAAACTCCAGCTCAACGATGCCTCCCTTTTCTATGAACCGGAGACATCCGTAGCCCTTGGTTTCGGTTTCCGCTGTGGCTTCCTTGGACTTCTTCACCTTGAGATCATCCAGGAACGACTGGAAAGAGAATACAATTTAGATCTTGTAACCACAGCCCCGGGCGTTATTTACAAAGTCCACAAAACAAACGGCGATGTCATCAACCTGACTAACCCAAGCAACCTGCCTGACCCGTCCGAAATCGAATACATGGAAGAACCAATGGTAAATGCTGAGATCATGGTAACCACAGAATTTATCGGTGCCATCATGGATCTCTGCCAGGAACGAAGAGGCCAGTATATCGGAATGGATTATATGGAAGAAACACGAGCACTCCTCAAATACAAACTTCCATTAAATGAGATCATCTACGATTTCTTCGACGCCCTGAAATCCCGCTCCAGAGGTTACGCTTCCCTGGATTACGAACTCTGCGGATACGAACGTAGCGAACTTGTAAAACTGGATATTCTGGTAAACAAAGAAGAAGTGGATGCCCTTTCCTTTATCGTACATGCAGACACCGCTTACGAACGTGGCCGCAAAATGTGCGAGAAATTAAAAGAAGAAATCCCGCGCCAGCTCTTCGAAATCCCGATCCAGGCAGCCATCGGAAGCAAGATCATAGCCAGAGAAACCGTAAGAGCCATGCGTAAAGACGTACTTGCCAAATGCTACGGCGGTGATATTTCCCGTAAGAAGAAACTTCTGGAAAAACAGAAGGAAGGTAAGAAACGTATGCGCCAGGTAGGTAACGTAGAAATCCCTCAGAAAGCATTTATGAGTGTCCTGAAACTGGATGATAAATAAAAAAATGAAAATCAACAAAAAAGCAATTATCACAATCTGCATCCTGGCAGCCGCAGCTGCAATCAGTGGCTGTGGAAAAAAATCAGCACCGGATGCGGCATCTTCTCAGGTGATTCAGATCAGTGTAGCACCCGAAGAAACTACTCCGACACCTGCACCGGACCAGATAGACTCATCCGCAGTCACCACCAATGGAAATCTGACTATGGTAAATGAATATCTGGCGGGACAGACTGCCTCTACTTCCTCAGATACAGCTTCTGAACAGGACAGTGAGGCAGATTCCACACAGGATAGCGGCGAGAATAACTAATGGTTGTATCCAGACAAAAAGCAATATAGAAAAAAATTAGAAAAAACATAGCAAAAGCAAACAGCAGACATTACCAAAACAGGAGACGAAAACGAAAATGATGAGCAGCCCCAAAAGCTCTCCCATGGAAATTTACGTCCATATTCCATTTTGCATTAAAAAATGCGATTACTGCGATTTCCTCTCCGGACCGTCCGGGCCAAAAGAGCAGGAAGCCTATGTAAAGGCTCTTCTCGGAGAGATTAATGCAGTAACAGAAGGAACAGGAAGGAGTGTATCCTCTATATTTATAGGAGGAGGCACTCCTTCTGTATTGGATGAGAATTTTATCGGAGACATCTTAAAAACGATCAGAACAAAATTTTCCATACAGGCAGATGCCGAGATCACCATCGAAGTAAATCCCGGAACCGCAGATGACCGGAAACTCCAGGCATACCGGAAATACGGCATTAACCGCCTCAGCATCGGTCTGCAGTCCCCGGATGACAGAGAACTGAAAATCCTCGGAAGGATTCATAACTATGATCAGTTCCTCCGGACTTATCACAGCGCAAGAAAAGCAGGATTTGACAACATTAACATTGACCTGATGAGTGCCATCCCGGATCAGACCTATGAAGGCTGGATTAGAAATCTGCGCACAGCAGCAGAACTGAAACCGGAACATATCTCAGCCTACAGCCTGATCATTGAAGAAGGAACCCCATTTGCCATGCGCTATCTGAACCTTCCGGATGAAGACACAGAATACGAAATGTACGAAGCTACTGCCAGAATCCTCAGAGAATACGGATTCGAACAGTACGAAATCTCCAACTATGCACAGAAAGACAGAGCATGCAGGCATAACATCGGTTACTGGACCCGGCAGGACTATCTGGGATTTGGCCTGGGAGCGGCTTCTCTTTATGGAAAAGAACGCTTTGCCAACACTGCCGACAGAAAAAAATATCAGGAAAACAGCACCAGACCGGAATTAATCCGGGAAAAAGAGCCGACACTTACTACAGAAGATGAAATGGCAGAATTTATGTTCCTGGGACTTCGTATGATCAGAGGAATCGCGAAAGCTGATTTTTCCGATGCTTTCGGCTGCCCGATAGAGGAAATTTACGGAAATGTACTGGAAAAATATGAAGCCATGGGACTTCTTCGGGAAGAAAACGGAAGGATTTTTCTCAGCAGAGAAGGAATCCATGTGAGCAATTCTGTGATGTCGGAATTTCTGCTTTAAGAGTGAGTGATGTGAGTGGTGTTTGATTCGGTTACAGTGAGACGGTGAGAACTATAGCGATCCTCTAAAATAGCGCATCTTAATCCAGTCCATCAGAGGGTGAAATCCTGCGTCAGATATCTTTGCCGTGCGTCAGCACGCCTGCAGATATCTTCCTTGTCTTTCACCCTCTGCTGAACTGTCTTAAATGCATTATTTACGAGGATTGCTATAAAAACACCTTGACGAACAAATGTTCTTATTGTATACTGAAAACACATTCCGCTATCTGAATGAAGATGATCTGAATCGAAATGATTTCTGAAATAAAATTACTTCAAAAGATACATTAAACTCAAAGATACATTAAACCCAAAGATACATTAAATCTAAAGATGCATCGAACCCAAAGATACATCCGACCAAAAGATATAACAAACCAAAAGAGATACCACCCAAAGAAAAACAGGAGGCAGAGCATGGCTGCGGATACGACTAAGAAACCATTTATCAGAATCAGAGGTGCCAATGTTAATAACCTTAAAAATTTAAGTGTAGATATTCCCAGAGACAAATTTGTAGTATTTACCGGACTCAGTGGTTCGGGAAAGTCATCTCTGGCATTTGATACGATTTATGCAGAAGGACAGAGACGCTATATGGAATCTCTGTCGTCCTATGCGCGGCAGTTCCTCGGACAGATGGAGAAACCGGATGTGGAGAGCATAGAGGGACTTCCTCCGGCGATTTCCATTGACCAGAAATCCACCAACCGCAATCCACGTTCCACAGTAGGAACTGTCACGGAGATTTACGACTACTTTCGTCTGCTGTACGCCAGAGTCGGAATCCCTCACTGTCCGAAATGCGGAAGAGAGATTAAGAAACAGACTGTTGACCAGATGGTAGATACGATCATGTCCTTTCCGGAACGCACGAAACTCCAGCTTCTGGCTCCGGTTGTGCGTGGACGCAAGGGTACTCATGCCAAACTTCTGGAACATGCGAAACGAAGCGGTTATGTCCGTGTACAGATTGACGGAAATATGTACGAACTTTCCGAAGAAATCAGCCTGGACAAAAATATCAAACATAATATCGAGATTGTGGTAGACCGTCTGATCGTGAAGCCGGGAATCGAAAAGAGACTTGCAGATTCGATAGAGACAGTGCTGGAACTTGCGGACGGACTTCTGATGGTAGATACCATGGACGGAACTATTCACAATTTCAGCCAGAGTTTCTCCTGCCCGGACTGTGGCGTGAGCATTGACGAGATCGAACCGAGAAGTTTCTCCTTCAATAATCCGTTTGGAGCCTGCCCGGATTGTCTGGGACTGGGATATAAGATGGAATTTGATATTGACCTGATGATCCCGGATAAATCCCTGAGCATTCTGGAAGGAGCCATTGTGGTGACCGGATGGCAGTCCTGTACCAGCGAAGGCAGTTTTTCCAGAGCTATTCTGGATGCTCTTGCCAGAGAATATGATTTCAGTCTGGCGACACCTTTCCAGGATTATCCGGATAAGATCAAGGACATTCTGATCAACGGAACCAACGGACATTCCGTAAAAGTATACTATAAAGGACAGCGCGGAGAGGGCGTTTATGATGTTGCTTTCCCGGGACTGATCCGAAATGTGGAGCAGCGTTACCGCGAAACAGGCTCCGATACCATGAAACAGGAATATGAATCTTTCATGCAGATTACTCCTTGTAAGACCTGTAAGGGACAGCGACTGAAGAAAGAATCTCTGGCTGTGACAGTGGCAGATAAAAATATTTATGAGATCACCAATCTTTCCATAGAGAAACTGAAAGCATTTCTGACAGACATGCAGCTCTCCGAACAGCAGCAGTTGATCGGAAAGCAGATCCTCAAAGAGATTCGTGCCAGAGTAAGTTTCCTTTCTGATGTAGGACTGGACTATCTTTCTCTGGGACGTGCCACAGGAACCCTTTCCGGTGGAGAAGCACAGAGAATCCGTCTTGCTACCCAGATCGGTTCCGGTCTTGTGGGTGTTGCCTATATTCTGGATGAGCCGAGTATCGGACTTCACCAGAGAGACAATGACAGACTCCTCGCTTCCCTGATGAAACTGCGTGATCTGGGAAACAGCCTGATCGTGGTGGAACATGACGAAGATACCATGCGTGCGGCAGACTGCATTGTGGATATCGGACCAGGAGCCGGAGAACATGGTGGACAACTGGTTGCCATGGGAACCGCAGAAGACCTGATGAAAAATGAGAACTCTGTGACAGGAGCCTATTTAAGCGGAAAATTAAAGATTCCGGTACCGTCTGAGAGACGCCAGCCGACCGGTTTTCTGACGATCAAAGGTGCGGCAGAGAACAATCTGAAAAACATTGATGTAAAAATTCCTCTGGGGATCATGACCTGCATTACCGGTGTTTCCGGTTCCGGAAAGAGTTCTCTGATCAATGAAATCCTCTACAAACATCTTGCCAGAGATTTAAACAGAGCGAGGGTAATCCCGGGCAAACATAAGGATATTCTGGGAGTGGACCAGCTTGATAAAGTCATCAACATTGACCAGTCCCCGATCGGGCGTACTCCCCGTTCCAACCCTGCCACTTACACAGGAGTGTTTGACCAGATCAGAGATCTTTTTGCAGCGACAGCAGATGCCAAGGCAAGAGGTTACAAGAAAGGCCGTTTCAGCTTTAATGTAAAAGGCGGAAGATGCGAAGCCTGCAGCGGTGATGGTATTATCAAGATTGAGATGCATTTCCTGCCGGATGTCTATGTTCCATGTGAAGTCTGCAAGGGGAAACGCTACAACAGAGAAACACTGGAAGTAAAATATAAAGATAAGAGCATTTATGATGTGCTGAACATGACAGTTGAGGAAGCACTGACTTTCTTTGAAAATGTTCCTTCTATTAAAAGAAAGATACAGACATTGTATGATGTGGGACTTTCCTATATCCGTCTGGGACAGCCTTCCACCGAACTTTCCGGTGGAGAGGCACAGAGAATCAAACTTGCCACAGAACTCAGCAAGCGAAGCACAGGAAAAACCATCTACATTCTGGATGAGCCGACCACAGGACTTCATTTCGCGGATGTACACAAACTGGTTGAGATTCTGAAACGCCTGTCAGAAGGCGGAAACACAGTAGTTGTCATTGAACATAACCTGGATGTGATCAAGACCGCAGACTATATCATCGATATCGGACCGGAAGGCGGAGACAAGGGAGGAACTGTGGTTGCACAGGGAACACCTGAAGAAATCGCACAGTCCCCTGTTTCCTATACCGGTAAATATGTAAAAAAATATCTGGAAAACTAACCTTTCTTTTTGGATGGAAATTGTATATAATAGAAGCTGTTTAACCGAATCAGAAGAAATTAAAAAATTTTTCTTCTGGTAAATTCGTAACAGTTATTCGATGCAGAATCACGTGGCAGAACAGAAAGTGAATCTCTGCCTGAGAGAAAAGAGTGTAAAAATAGAAAGGGGATTTCCATGCCGGCAAGTGATATTGGAATTGACCTGGGGACCAGGAACAGTCTGGCTTATTCTACAGGAAAGGGCTTAGTGTTAAATGAGCCGTCTATCGTAGTTTATGATAAAAATACAGAGAAGATCCGTGCAATCGGAGAAGAAGCAAGGATGATGGAGGGACGTATCAACTCAGATATGGAGATCATCCGTCCGATCCGTCAGGGAGTGATCGTAGATTATACGGTCATGGAGAAGATGTTGAAATATTTTATTTCCAGAGCAATGGGAAGACGTGCATTCCGCAAACCAAGAATTACAATCTGTGTTCCAAGCGGAATTACGGAAATTGAGCGAAAAGCGATTGAAGAGGCAACCTATCAGGCAGGAGCCAGGGATGTCTTTATGGTAGAGGAACCAATTGCAGCAGCGATCGGTTCCGGAATTGATGTGACGAAACCGTTTGGAAACCTGATCGTCGATATCGGTGCAGGAACCACAGATGTTGCAGTGCTTTCACTGGCAGGTGTCGTGGTTTCCAATACATTGAAGGTTGCAGGAGATACCTTTGACCAGGCGATCATGAACTATGCAAGAAAGAATCACGGACTTTTTATCGGAGAAGATATGGCAGAGAAGACCAAGATCCAGATTGGAACGGCCATCGAGGAGGCAACTCCGAGAACTATGGAAGTGAAGGGAAGAAACGTTATTACAGGACTTCCGAAGGTAGTGACGCTCACATCAGAAGAAATCCGTATGGCGCTGAAAGATGCTACAGGACAGATTGTGGAGATGGTGCACGGAGTTCTGGAAAAAACGCCGCCGGAACTGGCAGCAGACATTGTGGACAGAGGAATCGTACTTACCGGAGGCGGGGCACTGCTTCACGGAATGGACTCTCTGATCGAGCAGAGAACAGGAGTAAGTACACTGACGGTACAGAATGCCATGAGTGTAGTTGCCATCGGAACAGGAAAGTATGCGGAAGTAATGGCACGATTTGACGGATAAAGCGGGAGGTACTGCAAGGCGCAGTGCCTCTTTTTGGCACAAACAGGGAGGAAAAAATGAGTGAAACTGTTACAGGATATATAGACCATATTATTTTCCGGAATGAAGAAAACGGATATACAGTTATGGTTTTAAAAGAGACAAAAGAAGAGGAGGAACTGACTTGTGTGGGAAGTTTTCCCTCTGTCACGCAGGGAGCATCGATCGAGGCTTCGGGAGTCTATACGCATCATCCGGTGTACGGCAAACAGTTTCAGATTTCTTCTTTTGTGGAAAAAATGCCGGAGGACACAGAGGCCATGGAACGCTATCTGGGTTCCGGCGCGATCAAAGGGATCGGAGCAGCTCTGGCAGCCAGGATCGTGCGCAAGTTCGGGGCAGATACGATCCGGATCGTGGAGGAAGAACCGGAACGTCTGGCAGAGGTTAAAGGGATCAGTGAAAAAAAGGCAAGGGAGATTGCCGGACAGGTCACGCAGAAAACAGAGATGCGCAAAGCGATGATCTTTTTGCAGAAATATGGGATTTCCCTGAATCTGGGAGCGAAAATTTATCAGAAATACAGAGAATCCCTCTATACAGTTCTTCAGGAAAACCCATATAAACTGGCTGAGGATATTTCCGGAGTCGGATTTAAGATTGCGGATGAGATCGCATCCAGGATCGGAATCCATGCAGATTCAGATTACAGAATCCGAAGCGGGATGTTGTATACTCTCTTACAGGCTTCGGGAGAGGGGCATATTTATCTGCCAAAGGACCAGCTTTTTGCCAGATGCGCACAGCTTCTGGGAGTGGATGAGCCCTATATGGAGAAACATCTGATGGATATGGTGATCGACCGGAAGCTGGTATTAAAAGAGAAAAACGGGGAAACTGTTGTTTATCCGAGTCAGTATTATTATCTGGAGCTGAACACAGCCAGAATGCTCTGTGAGCTGAATATTCTCTGCCCGGAGGATGAAGAACTGATCCGGAAACGAATCGCCATGATTGAGAAAGAAACAGACACTGTTCTGGATGAGATGCAGAAGAAAGCTGTGACAGAGGCAGCCAGCCACGGACTCTTTATTCTGACCGGAGGTCCTGGTACGGGTAAGACAACCACGATCAATGCGATCATTCAGTTTTTTGAAGGAGAGGGAGCGGAGCTTAGGCTTGCCGCACCTACCGGACGTGCTGCCAAGAGAATGACGGAGACGACAGGCTACGAGGCGCAGACCATTCACAGACTTCTGGAACTGAACGGAATGCCGGAGGAAGAGCGGGAAGGCGGTCATTCAGCGAAATTTGAGAGAAATGCACAGAATCCACTGGAAGCAGATGTGATCATTATTGACGAGATGTCCATGGTAGACATTCATCTGATGCATTCCCTGCTTCTGGCAGTGACCACAGGAACCCGGCTGATCCTGGTCGGAGATGAGAATCAGCTTCCAAGTGTAGGACCGGGAAATGTGCTGAGAGATATCATTCACAGCGGATGCTTTCCGGTAGTAGAGCTGACCAAGATTTTCCGTCAGGCTTCGGAGAGCGACATTGTCGTAAATGCGCATAAGATCAACCGTGGGGAACCGGTACAGATCAATAACAAAAGCCGGGATTTCTTTTTCCTGAAAAGATATGATGCAGACATTATCATACGTGTAGTGATCGCACTGATTCAGGAGAAACTCCCGAAATATGTAGATGCCAAACCATTTGAAATTCAGGTTCTGACTCCTATGAGGAAGGGCCTTCTTGGTGTGGAACGCCTGAACCAGATTTTGCAGAGATATCTGAATCCTCCGGAAGAGGCAAAGAAGGAAAAAGCCATCGGGGACCGTCTGTTCCGTGAGGGAGATAAGGTGATGCAGATAAAGAATAACTACCAGATGGAATGGGAGATCCGCGGAAGATACGGGATCGTGATCGAGAAAGGAATCGGCGTTTTTAACGGTGATATGGGAATCCTGAAGGAAGTCAATGAGTTTGCAGAAACCGCAGAAGTAGAGTTCGAAGATGGCCGCTTTGCCACCTATTCTTTCAAGCAGCTTGAGGAACTGGAGCTTGCCTATGCCATCACCATACATAAATCCCAGGGGTCCGAGTATCCGGCGGTGATCCTTCCGATCCTTTCCGGACCGAGAATGCTGATGAACCGGAATCTCCTCTACACCGCTGTCACCAGAGCGCGAAAATGCGTAACTGTGGTAGGCAGCATCGAAGAGTTTGAAAATATGATCCGCAATGAAAAACAGCAGAAACGCTACAGTGCCCTGGATGAGAGAATCCGGGAACTGGATGAGATGAATGAAGAAACAGTCTGACTGTGAGTAAATGCCAGTGTGTCAGCGCACCAGTGTGCCGACAGGTTGATTCTTGAAACAATCTTGCAGGATTATTTTGTATTTCAAGGAGGAGGAAGGAGACGCAGCAGTGACTACGGCGACCGACGACTGGATGGATGAGCGTGTGATAAGTGTATTTATCAGAAATAAGAGAGCTGATAAGACAAGTAATAAGTAAAATGATTCAGCATTTATTAAAAGAAGTTCTTGATATTTTCTACCCAAGGTGCTGCCCGGTATGTCAGAAAATTCTGAAGGATCAGAACCGTATGATCTGCCCGGACTGTGAAAAGAATCTTCAGCCGATCCGCCATCCAAGATGTTATTGCTGTGGGAAACCTCTGGAAAGTGGAGAATACTGCCGGGATTGCAGCAGCCACAGACATCATTTTGAGCAGGGGCGGGGGATTTTTGTCTACGATGACAAAATGCGCAGATCTATTACGAGGTATAAATATTATGGATGCAGGGAATACGGCGATTTTTATGCGAGAGCCATGTATCTGTATGGAAAAAACGAGCTTGCGCACTGGAAGCCGGATCTGATCGTTCCGGTTCCAATCCATAAGACAAAACTGCGGATGCGGGGATTTAATCAGGCTGCGTATCTGGCAGAGAGACTGAGTCAGTATACAGGGATTCCGGCAGAGACAGAACTGGTGGAAAAAGTAAGAAAAACAAAGTCTCAGAAGAAGTTAAATGCCATCCAGAGACGTAAGAACCTGGAGGCGGCCTTTCGGGTAAAAGGACACCTGAGAGGAAGGACGGTTCTTGTGGTTGATGATGTTTATACAACTGGAAGTACCGTGGATGCCATGGCAGTCTGCCTGAAGAAAAATGGTGCCGGAAATGTTTATTTTCTCACGGTTTGCACAGGCAGGAGATAAGAAAAAGGTCTTTCCATAAATAATGATGTATGTTACAATTAACCTGTATGACTATGTTAATTAATAAGGAGTTATTTATGTTAAACGAAGAGAAGATAAAAGTCATGAATAAACTCGCCATGTATGAACAGGGCGAGGGAAAAAAGTATCTTCCGGTGAGCAGGTATTACCGCAGTGACTATATAGGTCTTGCCATGATCAAGAACTTCTTTCTTATTACGATCGGATATGTTCTGGTTCTGGCAGGGATTGCTGCATATTTTGGAGAATATCTTGTGGATAACATTCATAAGATGAACCTGGTGGCACTGGGAATTGAAGCTGTAGTTGGATACATTGTGGTACTGGTTTTATTTTCCGTACTCACTTATATTCAATATTCTGTGAAATATTACCGGGCTAAGAAAAGTGTGAAAACTTACTATGAAGATCTGACACGACTGAATAAGATCTACAATCGTGAAGAGAAAAAAAACTCAGTCAGAGGAGTATCAGGAGGATATAAAAAATGACAGCTTTACTCGAATTAAAACAGAAGATCAAGAATTTATACGGTCAGTATGAGGTTTATATCCTGCCTGTTCTGCGTTTTGTCCTGGGGCTGGTTTATTTCTTCTGGATCAATGCAAACATGGGATATATGACACAGCTCAATAATGTATTTCTGGTAGTGATCCTTGCGCTGATCTGTTCTATTTTACCATCCGGTGTGATGCTTTTTGTGGGCTTTGCACTGATGATCGCACATGGATATGCGCTGGGGATAGAGGTTGCAGGTTTTCTGCTGGTGCTGATTCTGTTTATGACGATTCTTTTTCTGAGATTCAGCGTTGGAAATAACATTGTGCTTGTATTTACCCCTCTCTCTTTTGGGTTCAGTGTTCCGACACTTCTTCCGATCGGAGCCGGACTTCTGGGAAGTGCGGCATCTGCACTGCCGGCAGGATGCGGAGTAATCCTTTATTACTTCATCCGTTTCCTGAAAGTACAGAAAGCAATGCTGGAGAATGCAGATGTGCTGATGACAGACAAGCTGAAACTTCTGGCAGATGGAATCGCACAGAACTGGGCTATGTGGATCACAGTGATTGCATTTATTGTAGTAATCCTTCTGGTGAACCTGATCCGTACCCGTTCTTTTGATTATGCATGGAGGATCGCGATCGTTGCAGGCGGTGTGGTTTATGCAGTGGTTGTGATCGCGGGTGGATTTATCTTTGATGTAACGATTGATATTGTATCTCTTCTGATCTATACGGCAGTTTCAGTTGTAGCAGGACTGGTTCTGGAATTCTTTGTATTCGGCGGAGACTATACCCGTACAGAGAGACTGGAATATGAAGATGATGAGTATTACTATTATGTAAAAGCAGTTCCGAAAGCATCTGTTGCCACATCAGAAAGAAGCATCAAGAAGATCAATGCGGAACCGGAAAAAGAAGAAAGACAGGCACAGGAGCAGGTCGTTTCCTATGCCAATCCTATTTTCCACGGGGATGATGAAGCGGTACAGGAAGAGGAAGAAGCAGTACCTGTAGAACGAAACAGAAAAATAGAAGATATTGATTTTGAGAAAAAACTGGAAGAGTCTTTGAAAGACTTATAAAACAGGGGATATTGTTGACAAAGGATTACGATCAGGAAGTGATATCCCCGGGCGGCTTTTGCAGTGACAAAGACTTGACGGAAAGGAGAACCTTATGCAGGATATTACGGGAAATCTCATAGAAGCGCTGACAAGAATGGCGCTCCCGAAAATCAGCATTATTGATATTATACAGATTGCGCTGATCGCGTTTTTTGTATACCAGTTCATGGTGTGGATCAAATATACTCATGCATATACGCTGCTGAAGGGCATACTGGTAGTTCTCCTGTTTATTTTGGTGGCGTACATTTTTAAGATGAACACGATCCTGTGGATCTTTTCAAATCTCGCGAGTACATTGATCGTAGGTGTAATTGTTATTTTCCAGCCGGAGCTGCGTAAAGCACTGGAGCAGCTTGGACAGAAAAAGATCATGAGTGCGATCATACCGTTTGATGCAGGGAAAGAAGTAAAAGAAAGATTTACAGACAAAACCATCAGCGAACTGGTAAAGGCCTGTTTTGATATGGGAGAGGTAAAGACCGGTGCCCTGATTGTCATTGAACAGAATGAACTGCTTACAGATTACATCCGCACAGGTATCAATGTGGATGCGATTCTGACAAGCCAGCTTCTGATCAATATTTTTGAGCATAACACCCCTCTCCATGACGGTGCGGTTATCGTGCGGGAGAACAGAATTGTTGCGGCAACCTGCTATCTTCCTTTGTCAGATAATATGGAACTGAGCAAACAGCTTGGAACAAGACACAGAGCAGGTGTGGGGATCAGTGAACAGACCGACTCTGTGACGATCATTGTTTCAGAGGAAACCGGTCAGGTATCTGTTGCGCAGAACGGCAGACTGATCCGTGGTGTAAACAGCAGCAGACTTCGTGAAATACTGGTAAAAGCACAGAACAAGCAGATTGTTGACAACAGTAAACTGAGACATTTACTGAAAGGAAAAGTGAAACATGAAGAAGAAAAAAATCACTGATAATCTCTCCTTGAAGATCATGTCTGTGGCGGTTGCTGTGGTAGTATGGCTGATCGTTGTAAACATCGACAATCCGGTGGGAACCAATTATTATACCATTACAAATGTAGAACTGATCAACAAAGAGTATGTGGAATCCTCTGACACGATCGGAAAAATGTGCATGCCCGAGGAGAACCAGGACACGGTAAGAGTTGCGATCACTGCAGATAAGAAAACCCGAGATAAGATCAGGGTTTCCGATATCAGTGCGGTGGCAGATCTGCAGCAGGCCGTAAGCCTGGACACCAATCCGGTGATGGTTCCGATCACAGTGACCTGTTCAGTATCGGGAATCGGTCCCGGAGACATCAAGGTGACACCGCAGAATCTGAGTGTCAATCTGGATGAGAAGGAAACTCAGGAATTTGTGGTAAATGTAATCCGGGGCGACACAAAGCCAGGTAAGGATTATGAGGTCGGAAGCCTGACTGCCAATCCGGAGAAAGTCAGGATTACAGGACCAAAGAGTCTGGTGAATAAAATAGATAAAGTGAATGCTGCGATTGAACTGAATGGGAAGACACAGGACTTTACACAGGAAGTGACCCTCAGCATCATAGATAAGAATCAGGAAGCACTTTCTGATTCAGAGATGAATTCCCTGAGGATTGAGAACAATGCACAGGTAATTGTGACAGCGAAACTCTGGAAAATCCGTCAGGGAGTAAAGATTTCAGCAGGCTATGTAGGAACTCCGGCGGAGGGATATCAGGCAGGAATGATCAAGACTGTGCCGGATACAATCAGTGTGGCAGGCAGTACAGAAGGTCTGGAAACACTGGCTGCGAATGATAATGTAATTACGATTCCTTCTGAGAGCATTGATATTTCCGGAGAATCTTCAGATGTAGAGAAAAAGATCAGTCTGAAAGATCTGCTTCCGGATAACGTGAAACTGACCAGCGATTCCAGTGAGGATGTATGGGTAACTGTCAGCATTCTTCCGGAAGGAAGCCGGGAATTCAGCTTCCCGACGAAAGAGATTGAAGTGAAGAATAAACCAGATGATCTTCAGGTTACTTTTGAAACTGCACAGATAGCAATCCGCATTAAATCAGACAGTAAAGATCTGGATGATCTGGATGTGACAAAAGATATCAAAGCATCGATTGATCTTGAAGATAAAGAAGAAGGAAATTATGAGGTTCCTGTAACAGTCAGCCTTCCGGATGGATATGAAATCGTGGAAAATGTTTCCACAGAAGTGGTCATTTCTTCAGGAACGGTAACGGAAGGACAGTAAGAGATAAAGAGGTATAGACAAATGATTTGCAAAAAGGTGACAATTAAAAATCCTACAGGCCTTCATCTCAGACCGGCGGGGATTCTCTGCAATGAAGCAATGAAATATCAGTCTCTGATCACATTTGATTATGATGGTGGGACAGCCAATGCAAAGAGTGTACTGAGTGTGCTGGGAGCATGTGTAAAATGTGGAGATGAGATTGAACTTGTATGTGAAGGTACAGATGAAGAAGAAGCACTGGAAAGCCTGATCAAGGCAATCGACAGCGGTCTTGGAGAATAAATTTGTATAAGAAGGGATGTGGTATGAACTGCCACATCCCTTTGAGGATATATATAAAAGGAGGAATGAGTTGTGAAAAAAAGGTTAGTTGCAGTAATACTCAGTCTGTTTATGTGCACATCAATGGTAAGCGAAGCCGGCGCGGCTGCGTTTACTTCTCCTGATGCGGCAGTGTCAGATGTGGAAACAGACACAGAAAGTATTGTGACAGAAAACACAGAAGAAAGCACAGACGATGTGGAAGCAGGAGATGAGACAGAAGATCTGGTTTCCGATTTTTCATCCGGAGCAGAGGAAGATAATATTTCCGATGCTGCTGACAGCAATGTGCAGGACAATGCACAGGCAGACTGCTTTTCATCCGGAGCAGATGACAGCGCAGCAGTTTCTGATGCAGCGCAGAAGGCTGCTTCTGTACAGCAGGTACCAGTGGTCAGTGCGGATGGCGCAGTCGTTGTAAAAGCTGAGGACTGGGTACAGACAGAAAATGGATTCAAACTGAAAAAAGCAAAAGAGGTTGTTCCGGCTGCAAAAGAGGCAGAAAATAAAGATGCTTCTGATACAGATGGACAGGAAGAGAAGACAGCAGATGAGGCATTCAGAGATGATCCTGAGGATGTTCAGGAGCCAGAAAACGATGCAGACACAGTGGCTGATGCAGAACAGCAGCCGGCAGATTCTCTGGATTACAATGTGACAGCACAGGATATGGATGCGGCTTCAGGTACGGATGTGACTCCGGATATAGATGCAGATGTGGTTTCAGTCGCTGATACAGTTTCAGACGCAGATGTGACAGCAGACACAAATGCAACAGCAGATGTGAATACAGACATAACTACAGACACAGATACAACTATAGATACATCACAGAATGCAGATGATACTCAGAACACTGCTGACAGTGAAAATGCAGAGAACTATTACACAGCAGCAGACGGAATTGTGAAGATCAGCACAGAATATAAAGATGAAGTACATACGGGTTATTATCTCTTTGATGAGAATGGCCTGATGATCACCGGACAGGCAGAAGTAAAAGATTCTGTTTGTGCAGAAGTATCAGCACAGACAGCAGATGCAGCTGCCGCAGCAGACATCTCTGCGGATGACAGTTCAGCAGCAGATACTTCTTCTACAGATACTGATTCTGAGGATATTTCCACTGAGGATCAGGATCCTTCCGACACAGAAGTACAGGATCAGACAGAATCCTGGTTTGTTACAGAAGAAGATGCGGTTCTTTATACAGGATGCGAAGGGGAAGCAGTGACACCGTACACTTCTACTCTCGGACAGCAGCTTAAAAATACATGGGTATGGACAGGTTCTGTATTCCAGTATTACAACAAGAATGGTGTAAAAGAAACAATCAGTACACTGGTGAAAGAAGCAAAAGCTGCCGGAACTTATACCGGATATTTTGCAATCAACGGAGAATATTACTGTCTGGACAAAAACGGCAAACCGCAGACAGGAAATGTTACGATTACAGTCAACGGAGTTTCCAGCCGCTATTACTTTGAAAAAGACAGTACCATTCCGGGAAGAATGTTCCATGAAGGATGGAAACAGATAGAAGGCAGAAAGGGAGAACGCTGGGTTTACTATAATCAGGGCGTCAAAGTTCCGGCAAACATCGGTAAATATTATGAACATGGCGTCATGGTTACTGATCTTGCAGGTGCAAAGGGCGGACGGAAATATATGCTTGATAAATGGGGCTACCTGTTAAGAAGCATTGTAAAGAAAGCAGAAGACGGTGCTTTCTATGGCACAGACAAAAATGGTGCGATTTATACCAATACAATGGTAAAATACCAGAACTATCGTTATTACTTCGGCAGCAACGGTAAACGTGTATCCTGGAAAAACAGATGGAAGAAGGTCGGCAACCACTTTTATTATTTCGGTGCTGTACCGGGACGTGTATCCGAGAAATATGGATGGCAGAAAATATACACAGCCAAAGGTAAATTCGTTGGATGGTTCTACTTTGATTCCAAAGGAAACCATTATACAAACAAGACAACTTCTGCAGGCTACTACTTCACTCCGCTCGGCAAACTTGCCAGTGGTCTGGTAGAGAGAAACGGAAAGAAATATATTTATGAAGTATCCACAGAATCCGTACGAAAAGGCAAACTGTACAAGAACACTATGGTTCGATACAAAAAGAAATGGTATCTGGCATCTTCTTCAGGAGCCCTGTACAAAACAACCTGGGTACAACGTAACGGAAACTGGTATTATTTTAAGAATTATGTAATGCAGACCAGTCAGTTTGCAAAGAAAAACGGCGTAAACGGTTATCTGGATTCCAATGGCAGATACACAACCGGATGGGTGGTAGTAAGCGATGCGCAGAATCTTGTGAGATATATTGATCCGGATGGAAATGGCTATGCGGTCAATACAAGCAAGTGGATAAATAATGTTTTATATTACTTTGACAGCAACGGTTACCGTATTACAGATCTGACCAGCAGGTATACAGGACCATATTATGTAGAAGTAGAACAGGCGAATGGTGTTATGACTGTTTACACAGATGCTTCCAGGAGGATTCCGGTCAAGACGATCCGTGTATCCGTAGGTCTTCCGGGAACACCGACACCGTACGGAACTTATACACTGAGAAGCAGTGCAAGATGGCAGCCACTGATGGGACCGTCATGGGGACAGTATGGAACTCATGTGGAAGGCGCAGGACAGGGAGGAATTTTCATTCATTCCGTAGCCTGCGGCCAGGCAAACTCCTTTAATCTTCCGGCAGGAGAGTATAACAAACTCGGAAGCCCTGCATCACACGGATGTATCCGTACCTGTGTTGCAGATGCAAAATGGGTTTATTATCACTGCAATGGAGCGACCATTAATATCGTCCAGGGTCAGTATACTGACAGTGAAGTATTTAAGGGACCACTTGGAAGAAATCCGCTGACTCCATTAAGAGGAGCCGGAAACTTCGACCCGACAGACCCGGAAGTATAAAAATAGAAATACAAAAAATATAAGTATCAAAAAATACAAAAAAATATAAATGCAAAAAACACAAGAGGGCACTTCGATAACAGTCGGAGTGCTCTTTTTTACAAATCCTCTGCTATGATTATATCATCTTGCTTTTTGTGAAAGAACTGTGTATAATATGTGAGAATATATGGTCAACGAAAAGACTAGTACATCGTTTTCGAAATAACTATACCACTCACTTGTCTGCGAATCCGATTGCACAGGTCTAAAAGCCTCAGCGTAGCCCGCTACGCCTGCGTTTTTAGACCTGCACACTCGAATCCGCATCCTACGCGATTGGTATAGTTATTTACGAAACGATGTACTAGTGTGTCGGCACACTAGTATGACTCACGCTAATTAACAATCTGATTCATGCTGGATAAATTTTCATCTACAAGGCGAAGGAATGAGGCGTAGCGGTGGCTACGGCGATTGACGACAACGCAGTAGATGGGAATTTATACAAATGAAGCAGGTTGCTAATTAGCGTGAGCCATACTAGGATTATAAAGATGAAAGGGAAAAAGAATGAAGAAAAACCGGATGAGTGCAAAAACCAGGATTCTGGCAGGGGTAATTACAGCAGTAGTGTGTATGAGTCAACCTGTAAGTACCGTATTGGCGAATCCTCACTATGACAGACGTATGACAGTTGCAGAAGAAGAAATGGTGCCTGCGGCCGGAGCATCGGGGAGCATTGAGAGTCGGGCGGCAGTTAATAACAAAGCATGGAGAAAGATCAATGGAGTCTGCTATAACGGAAGCGGGGTGAAAATTCCAGGTGCGATCACAAGAGGAATGGATGTTTCCGAATGGCAGGAGAAGATAGACTGGACCAGGGTTAAGAAATCCGGAATTGATTTTGTATTTGTGCGTATTGCACATGGGATTGGTTATGAAGATAAACTTTATGATTATAACATGGAACACGCAGAAAAGGCAGGGATTCCTGCAGGAACTTATGTGTACAGTACAGCGACAACAAACACCGGTGCACTGAAAGAAGCACAGCTTGCTATCCGCAAAATGCAGGGATATAAAGTATCTTATCCGGTAGTCTTTGACCTGGAATACCAAAATGCACAAAGTCTTTCCCCTCAGAAAGTTTCAGAGATGGCACTGACTTTCTGTAACGAAGTGCGCAAAGCAGGATATTATCCTATGGTTTACTGCAATACTTACTGGTATGATAATTTTATTGACTGGAGTATGCTTTCCGGTCTGGATGTATGGATCGCACGCTACGGAGATACTATACAGGCTCCGGATGCAAACCGGTATTCCTATACAATCTGGCAGTCCACGGACGGAAACACAGAGAGTGGACTGAATACCACCCGTGGGCTGGTTGATGGAGTTCCGTCATACAATGATGTGGATCTTGATTTTGGATATGTAGATTATACGAAAAAGATCACTCCAAGGTGGAAATCCGTATCTTCTTACACACCGGCCACAAAACCGAATACGGATTCCTATAACGGAAGTTCATCCACGCGCAATGGCTGGGTAGAGACAGAAAGCGGAAAAACCTATTATTATACGAACGGGAAGAAAGCCAAAGGCTGGAAGACCATAGAAGGAAAAACTTATTATTTTGATCAAAATACCGGCGTTATGTATCAGAAAAAACTTTTCACAGTGGACGGAAAAATTTATTATGTGAACAAATACGGAATACGTGTCAGCGACAGATGGGAGAAATATGACGGAAAGAAATATTATTTCACATCTGACGGTACAGCACTCAAAGGTATGAAAAAAGTGGATGGAAAATATTACTGGTTTCATACCACCGATGGCTATATGTTTCAGAACCGTCGTGTAACAAGAAAAAACGGGGATATCTATTATTTTGGTGAGGATGGAACCCGATGCGAAAATGGTATGTATAAGATCACAGAAAAGGGAGCTGTCCATACCTATTATTTCCAGAAAGATGGAAAAGCCTACAAAGGGTGGTTGACATACAAAGGCAACAAGTATTATTTTTATAAAGGAAGTGCAGCTCTTTCAGGTACCCGTGCAGAGAATATCACACTGACCAGCTTCAGCAACCTGGTATCCGTGTTTGACAAAAAAGGAGTCTGCATCAAACAGTATAAAAAATAATCTGCTTTATGCAATTGGCTGCATTTTTGCAGAAAGAATGTTACAATGCGAAGCAGCGGAGCAATTCGCAGATATCAAGTCAGGGCAAAATACCTTTTGCCCCTGATATCATGAAATTGCTGTAAAATCAGAAAGGGAGAGAAAAAAAGAAATGAAAAAGGGAAAGAAAATACTGAGTATTTTACTGGCAGCATCCGTAGGTGTGACCGGACTTATCGGAAGCAGTACGGTATACGGTGCACAGAAGACCGAAACAAAACAAAAATATGTAGTTGTTCTTGACCCGGGACATGGAGGTAATGAATCAGGTGCCTATGCAGTACATAACGGAAAAGTGTACAGAGAAGAAGAGATCAACTGGAAAATTTCAAACTATACCATGCAGGCACTCAGAAAATCTCAGGATATAGAGGTGCATCTGACAAAGACCCAAAATGAGACATTAAGCCTTTACAGCCGTGTAATGGCAGCCAAACAGTACAAGGCAGACCTGCTGGTGAGCCAGCATATCAATGATTCCGAGAGCAGTTCACCGAATGGCGCATCTGTCATGATCTCCAGAGGAACGTACAGACCGGAAATCGCAGCCAAAGAGAAACTGTTCGGCAGTTATGTACTGGAAGAACTGGGCAAACTGGGAATCCGCAGACGTTTCCCGGAAACCGGCGGAATGGAATACCGAATGAGTGAAAACGGAAGTACATATCCGAACGGACAGGCCCGTGATTATTACGGAATTGTTGCGCAGAGTGTGGAGCAGAATCTCCCGGGCGTGATCATAGAACATGCATTTATCAGCAGTCCGTCCGATGCTTACAACTTCTTAAGATCTGATGCAAAACTGAAAAAAATAGCACAGGCAGATGCCAATGCCATTATCCGCTACTGTAAACAGCTTCCTGAAAAAACTTCTTCAGACACAGGTAACGGTTCCGGAGAACATGGATGGAAGAAAGTAAACGGAGAATATTATTTCTATAAAAACGGAATTAAACAGACACACAGATTACTGCATCTGAAAAGCGGTATCTATTATGTAGACAAAGACGGAAAACGTCGTTACGGCTGGAAAGTCATCGATGGGCAGACTTATTATTTCCAGAAAAACGGAAAAGCCGCTCTGGGCTGGATGCAGAAGAACGGACACTGGTATTTCTTTAACGCCACCTCAGGATTCCTGTACAAAGATATCATGCTGATCGACGGAGAGGGAAAGATCTATATCTTTGACAAAGATGGAAAACGCTATGACGGCTGGTGTACTTACAAGGGAAATAAATATTATATTGATGAGACCGGAAGTGCACATACCGGATGGATCAAAATAAAAGGAAAATGGTATTATTTCCATAAACGGACTGCGGTTATGTATAAAAACTGCACAGTTCAGAATTCCAAAGGAATCAAATATACTTTCAATTCCAAAGGAGTCTGCACAAACAGAAAGTAAGAATAAACCAGATAAAAATCAAATCAAGAATTGCGAAATAAGAGGCTCTGAGGTTGATTCCCGGAGCCTCTTATAATATGATAGCAATGGAAACGATAGTAGTGGAAACAGATCAGATATACAAAAAGGAGAATGCCATGAAAAAAATTGTGATCATAGGTGCAAATGATTTTCAGAAACCGCTGATTATAAAAGCTCACGAAATGGGATATGAGACTCATGTTTTTGCATGGAGAGAGGGAGCCACCGGAGCAGAAGATGCTGATTATTTTTACGAGATCAGCATCACGGAGAAAGACGAAATTCTGGATGTGTGCAGAAAAATCCGGCCGCAGGCGGTGGCGACCATCGGCTCAGACCTTGCCAATATTACTGTTCAGTACCTTGCCGAAAAACTTGGACTTCCGGGGAACAGCCGGGAATGTATTGAAAACTCCACAAACAAATTTAAAATGCGCGAAGCCTTTGCCAGAGCCGGAATCTGGGTTCCGTTCTTTGCCGTTGCAGGAGAAAACGATAAAATTTCTGTTCAGGAATCCGGATATCCGGTGATCGTGAAACCGACAGACCGCTCCGGCAGCAGAGGGATCACAAGAGTGGAAAGGAAAGAAGAACTGAAATCTGCGATCGCCCGTGCGACAGAGCAGTCTTTTGAAAAGAAGGCGATCATAGAAGAATATATCGAAGGTGCCGAATACAGTGTGGAAACTATCAGCTATCAGGGAACACATACACTTCTGGCAATCACAAAAAAATACACCACAGGCAATCCTCACTATATTGAAGTCGGACATCTGGAACCTGCGCCCCTGAGTCCGGAGACAGAAGAGAAAGTAAAAGAGACCGTTTTTGCGGCATTGAGTGCGCTCGGCGTAGAGAACGGAGCCGGACACAGTGAGCTGAGGATAGACAGAAGCGGCAATGTCCGGATCATTGAGATCGGTTCCCGGATGGGTGGAGACTGTATCGGTTCCGATCTGGTACCGTTATCCACAGGACAGGACTTCGTGGGAATGGTGATAGATGTGGCTGCCGGAAACCCTCCAAAGATCAAAGAGGATCCGGAAAAACACATTTCCGCTGTACGTTTTCTGATGAACCGGAAAGAAATCCACCATCTGAACCGGATAAAGGAGAATTATCCACAATTTATCCGCAAAATTGTGCAGGAAGGTGACGTAGACAGTGCTGAGATTGTGGATAGTGGAAGCAGACCGGGATTTTATATCCTTCAGACCGACACAATGGAGGAAATGCAGAAACTTCTCCACTGCGGACCAGAGGAAAATCCAATTCAGCTTTTTAAGACACCTGTTCAGAAAATGCGGTTCAGAGATGAAAGAAAGGAGAATGGGGAAACCGGGAAGGATAAAAAGAACAAAGAAAATAAAGAGAATGTCTTTTATATCAAAAGAGATGACCTTCTCCCGTTTTCCTTCGGCGGAAACAAAGTTCGTTTTGCCTGGGAATTTGTCGAGGATATGAAAGAGAAACACTGTGACAGCATGATCATTTACGGAAATTATCATTCCAACCTGTGCAGGATTTTATCGACTCTGTGCCATCAGCTGGAGATTCCCTGTTACATGATCCACAACACAGAAGACATTTCCGGGGAACATGATACGAACAACAGCCGCATCATTCACCGGATGGGAGTCTATGAGATCAGATGTGGCAAAAGCGGGATCGCAGAGGCAGTCCGTACTGCCATGGATGAACTGACAGAGAAAGGATATCGTCCGTATTACATTTACGGAAATGAAAAAGGAGAAGGAAACGAGCACATTCCGATGCGGGCATACGAGAAAGCTTATGAAGAACTGTGTGCCTGGGAAAAAGAAAACCATACATTTTTTGACTATATTTTCCTGGCATCGAGTACCAATGCCACACAGTCCGGGCTCCTGGCAGGGAGCCTGAAACATCAGGACAACCGCCGGATCGTGGGAATCTCTGTTTCCAGAAATGAGAAGCGCGGAAAAGAAGTCATCAGCCGGAACATCCGTCAGTATGCAGAAAAGAATGGCCGGAAACTTCCGGAGAACTGGGAAGAAAACGTGCTTTTTACAGATGACTACATGGAAGGGGGATACGGTGTATATTCTGAAAAAATCGCAGAAACGATCCGAAAGGTTTATGACATGGATGCCGTTCCTCTGGATATGACATATACAGGAAAGGCTTTTTATGGTATGATGGAATACCTGAAAAAGCAGGAGATCACCGGAAAAAAAATTCTGTTTCTTCACACCGGCGGTCTGCCTTTATTTTTTGATTTTCTGGAGGATGAGAAATAAAAATGAAAAAACTGATGATTCTTGGAGCAAGCTATTCGCAGATACCTCTCTATGAGACTGCTTCCAGACTGGGAATCGCGACAGTAGCTGTGAGCACTCCCGGAGACTGGCCGGGATTTGCTGTGGCAGATGAATGTTCCTACACAGATATCTCCGACCCGGAGGCAGTTCTGGCAGCAGCCAGAGAGCATGAGATCAACGGGATCGCAACCTGCTGTCTGGATGCGGGAATCCGGTCTGTCGGGTATGTCTGTGAAAACATGGGACTGAAAGGACTTTCTGCAAATGCCGGAAAACTCTGCTCAGATAAGTACCTGATGAAAGAAGCTTTTTTGAAAGGCGGCGTAACCTGTGCCCGTCATATCTGCATCCACAACAGGGCAGAACTGAAAGAGGCAGTGAAAGTCCTGAACTTTCCGGTGATTCTGAAAGCGGTTGACCTTATGGGAAGCAGAGGGATTTTCCGCTGTGACACAAAAGAAGAAGTATTCACACATTATGCAGACACCATGAATGCAACCGGAAAAGACTACTGCCTTCTGGAAGAGTTTATTGAAGGAACGATGCTGGGCTGCGAAGCAATGCTTTCCAAGGGAAAACTGCTCTACTGTCTGCCAAATAATATTGAAAATTATCCGGCTCATGTTCCGACACCCATCGGTCATTCTGTACCGTACAAAAAGCAGGATACATTAGGCGAAGAAGTACAGAAACAGGTACTTCTGGCAATACAGGCACTGGGAATGGACAACTGCCCGGTCAACTGTGACCTGATGGAAAAAGACGGAAAAATTTATGTCATCGAGATCACCGGGAGAGCCGGCGGCAACTGCCTGCCTGAAATGGTGGGGATCTATTATGGGATTGATTATTATGAAGCGATCGTCCGCCTTGCCATGGACATGCAGGCGGAAGAACTGTTTCAGGATCAGAAGAACAGATTTCAGAATGCTGCACAGAGAAAATGTGGAGAAAGACCAGAAAATACAGATGGAAATCTGAACAGAGTGACACCAAATTTATCACATATTCTGACATCTGACAGGGATGGCATTCTGAAAGCCATCCATAATGACAATGAAGCGTCACCGGACCTTCTGGATCTTTCATTCAACGTTGAACCCGGAAAAGAAATCCGGCATTATGAAAACGGCAGGGACAGACTTGGTCAGGTAATCATCTGTGGAGAAACACTGGATGCCTGTGAGCAGCGTCTGAACGAAGTTTTGTCCAAATTAAACATTGAATTTATATCTTGATTGTGAGAGAATAACATGAGTAATTATAGAAATGATAAGAAAAGCCTGTTTTTACTGTTGCATATCAGCCTTTTATTCAGCTCATTAAGCGGGGTGTGTTCCAAACTGGCCTCCGGTTACACAGACAATATTTTTTCCATCCCGTTTCTGTTCTGGTTTGGGCTGGTCTTTGTGATCATGTTTGGGTATGCGATCATCTGGCAGCAGGTCTTAAAAAGAATGCCCCTCACAATTGCCTATGCGAACAAGCCGGTGACTCTGATCTGGGGAATTATCTGGGGACGCCTGATCTTTGGCGAAAAGATTACCTGGAATATGCTGGTGGGAGCCTGTGTGATCTTTCTGGGAATTTATTTTGTGACCACTCAGGAAGAACCTTCAGAAAAAGTCCGGAAGGAAACTGAGGAACACAGAAAGAAAGCCGGTCAGATTCAGAAGGAAAAGGAGGACAGATATCATGAGTAAATTTGGAGGAGCAGTCTGCCTGCTTCTGGTTTCTGTGTTTATTTCTTCTGTTTCACAGATCCTTTTGAAAAAGGCGGCAAATAAAACCTACGAAGACCATATCCGGGAATATCTGAATCCGCTGGTGATCTTTGCATACGGAATGTTTTTCTGTTCCGTGATTCTGACCATGCTGGCACTGAAGAATATTCCGTTGTCCATGCAGCCGATTCTGGAATCCACAGGATATATTTTTGTGACAGTTATGGGATACTTTTTCCTGAAAGAACGGATCGGAAAGAGAAAAATGGCAGGGATCGCACTGATCCTGCTGGGAATCCTGATCTTTTCCATGTGAGGATTCCGGAAATCTGAAAGAGCATGGAAAGGAAAAACAGGTATTAAGGAGAGACAAAAGAAATGCTGGTATCTATTGTTATACCATGTTACAATTCGGAGCACACTATCGGCAAAGTGGTGGAGCTTGCGATACAGGAATTTGAGAAACTTGAGAACTATGAATGTGAGTTTGTACTGGTCAATGACTATTCCAGAGACGGGACGTGGAATTCCATCCGGAGTCTGACAGACCGTTACCCAAATGTAAAGGGAATCAATCTGGCAAAGAATTTCGGACAGCACAACGCGATCATGGCAGCTCTTTCTCAGGCAGAAGGCGATCTGATCGTGGGAATGGATGACGATATGCAGAACCATCCCTCTCAGATTCCACAGTTTCTGAACAAGATGGAAGAAGGTTATGATATTGTATTCGGTGTGTTTAAGCAGAGAAAATTCTCTGTTATGAAAAATATCACCGGAGCCATCAGCAGATATCTGCTCTGGCATCTGCTGGACAGACCGAAGGATATCCAGATGAGCAGTTTCTGGTGCTGCCGGAAATATGTGAGGGATGAGGTTGTGAAGTATGACGGATACAATATTTTTCTTCAGGTGCTTTTCTTCCGTACCACACATAATATTGCAAATATTGAGATCGAGCATTATGCCAGAGAAGTAGGCGAATCCAACTACAACTTCCGAAGAGGATTAAAACTGTTTATGTCCTGTCTGAATTTTACGGTGATCCCGCTGCGCCTGGCAACTTTTTTCGGAACACTGTTTTCCGCAGCTGGTTTTATCGGGGCAGTTGTGGTACTGATCCGAAAACTTCTGGATCCGTCCATTGCTATCGGGTGGTCGTCCCTGATGTGTGTACTTCTGGTATTGTTTGGAATCTGCTTCCTGATGCTGGGGATCATCGGAGAGTACATAGGAAAACTGATCCTGAACATTAACAAAACTCCTCAGTATGTGATCCGGGAGACCAGAAATATTTCAGAAACGTCAGCACAGATAAAAAAAGGGGTAACAGATGATTGATTTTAACAGACCTGCTTATGTAGGCAGGGAACTTGAATATATTCAGGACGCAGTGCACAGAGGGATGCTTTGCGGAGACGGAGAATATACGAAGAGATGTTCCGCATGGATGGAAGACCGCTTCCAGGTGGGACATGTGATGCTTACCACTTCCTGCACACACGCACTGGAAATGGCAGCATATCTTTGTGATATTCAGCCGGGAGATGAGGTGATCATGCCTTCCTACACCTTTGTGTCAACCGCAGATGCATTTGTTCTGCGTCAGGCGAAGATCGTGTTCGTGGATATCAGGCCGGATACTATGAACATCAATGAGAAACTGATCGAGCAGGCAGTCACAGACAGAACGAAAGTAATCGTGCCTGTTCATTATGCGGGTGTTGCCTGCGAGATGGACACGATCATGGAGATTGCCCGCAGACATGGTCTGAAAGTTGTGGAAGATGCAGCTCAGGGTGTGGATGCTTTTTATAAAGGAAAAGCGCTGGGAACCATCGGAGATTTTGGATGTTACAGTTTCCATGAGACAAAGAATTATACTATGGGAGAGGGCGGCGCACTTCTCTATCAGGATGACAGCTATCAGGAAAAAGCGGAAATCCTCAGGGAAAAAGGAACAGACAGAAGCAAGTTTTTCCGCGGACAGGTAGACAAATACCGCTGGATGGATTATGGTTCTTCCTATCTTCCAAGTGAACTGAATGCGGCATATCTCTATGCGCAGCTTGAAGAACGTGAGAAAATTTACAATAAACGAATGGCGGTTTATGATTACTATCATAAGAATCTGGCTCATCTGGCAGCAGAAGGAAAGATCGAGCAGCCGTTTGTTCCGGAAGGCTGCACACATAATGCGCATATGTATTATATAAAAGTGCATGATATGGAAGTAAGGACAAGACTGATCCGCTATCTGCGGGAAAAAGGAATCTGTTCGGTCTTCCATTATGTACCGCTTCATTCTGCCCCGGCAGGCAAAAAATACGGCAGATTTGCAGGTGAAGATGTTTACACAACAAAAGAGAGTGAACGTCTGCTGAGACTGCCGATGTTCTATAATCTGGATATGGAAGATGTGAAACGTGTGACGGATGCAGTCGCAGAGTTTGACGGATTCTGATCATAGCACTATAAAAAGAGGAAATAAAAGTTATTATGAAAAAATGGAAACAGTTATTAGCAGCAGTACTCTCTGCCGGAATGATCTGCCTGACACCGGTACAGACATTTGCGGCAGTGGATCTGAACGCCAGATATGAAATCTCTACCAATCAGATTTCCGGATGGCCCGCAGGACCGGAGATCACTTCTGACACCGGTGTCCTGATGGATGCGGATACGGGAATCCTTCTTTATAATAAAGGAGGAGATGAACTTCGTTATCCGGCAAGCATCACGAAAATCATGACTCTTCTTTTGGCAGTAGAGAATGCTTCTCTGGATGATCAGGTCACTTTTACAGAGACAGGCATCCGGGATGAGACCTGGGATTCCGGAAATATCGGAATGAAACTGGGAGAAGTCATGAGCATGAGAGACTGTGTGTATGCTCTGTTTATCAAGTCAGCCAATGAAGTGGCTGCGCAGATTGCAGAGTATGTAGGCGGTACGGAGCAGAACTTCATTGACATGATGAATCAGCGTGCAGCAGAGATCGGCTGCACGAATACACACTTTGCCAATGCAAGCGGACTTCCGGATGCGAATCATTATTCAACTGCCAGAGATATGGCACTGATCATGAGAGAAGCGCTGAAGAATAAAACATTCCGCGAGATCATCGCAACGCCGACCTATACCATACAGCCAACGAACATGAACAGTGAAGCAAGAACCCTGCACACCCACCATCCGATGTTTGCAGAGGAATCAACCTACTATTACAAGGGTTGTATCGGAGGCAAAACAGGATTTACCAATGATGCGGGAAGCACTCTTGTCACAGCGGTAAAAAGAAAAAAAGGAACTTACATCGCAGTCACCATGAAGGCAGCAGAACTGGGATATGCAGTGGCAGATTCCACAGCACTGTTTGACTATGCATATCAGAATTTCACAAAGAAAAAAGTAGAAGGTGGAAAAGTCCTGATCCCGAAAGGTACGGATGTGGATTCCCTTACTGTAAATACAGAGCCGGATGGCGAGAATGAATTGCGTTCTTATTATTTTGGAGATTATCTGGTAGGAATGGCATCTGTTTCCCTGGCAACGCCGACACCGGAACCTGCTTCTGATGATGCAGAGGACGGACAGGGCGCAGCAGAAGAGAAATCTTCAGATGATCAGAAGTCTTCTGATGGCTCCGGAGATTTATCTGCGGATTCTGACAGCCAGGACTCAGAAACTCAGGAAACCGGGGAGGATTCCCTGACAGATGTGATAAACGGAAAAAAATCACTCAATTCCGGAGAAATTTTTCTACTTGTCATGGCAGCAGCAGACCTTCTGCTGATCCTGATCCTTACCGTTATTCTTGCAAAAAAGAAAAAACGACGCAGATAAAAACAGATAAAAAGCAGACAGATTTATCTGGTCTGTTAAATGAAACTGACAGAGAGAGGCAGGCGTTACCGGACACAGAGTGAACCGTAACAGTCAGACAGCAGCTTTCTGTCCGATCAAGCATATACAGAAAAGAGGAAAAGAAAATGGGAAAAATTAAAGTTACAGAATGTGGCGGAATCAAAGGATTAAAAGTTGTAGAGCCGACAGTTTTCGGAGATGCCAGAGGATATTTTATGGAAACCTACAACTACAATGATTTCAAAGAAGCAGGAATTGATGTAGAGTTCGTACAGGACAACCAGTCCAGCTCTCACAAGGGAGTTCTCCGCGGACTTCATTTCCAGATCAACTATCCACAGGACAAACTGGTCCGCGTGGTAAACGGAGAAGTATTCGACGTGGCAGTAGACCTTCGTGAAGGCTCTGAAACCTATGGAAAATGGTTCGGTGTGGTACTTTCCGCTGAGAACAAGAAGCAGTTCTTTATCCCGAAAGGATTTGCACACGGATTCCTGGTACTTTCCGAGCATGCAGAATTTGTTTACAAATGTTCTGATTTCTATCATCCAAACGATGAAGGCGGCCTGATCTGGAATGATCCGGATATTGGAGTAGAATGGCCGATCCCGGAAGGCATGGAATTAAGCTTTTCTGACAAAGATACTAAATGGGGAAGCTTCAAAGATTACCGCAAATAATAGGAGAACGAGAGATTGAATACGATTTTTTCTTTACCCATGGATATTTATAAAAACAGACGGCTTGTGGCCAAGCTTGCGAAGAATGACTTTAAAACCAAATATGCAGGTTCTTATCTGGGAATCGTGTGGGCATTCATTCAGCCGGTGATCACGATTCTTGTATACTGGTTTGTATTCTCAGTTGGTTTCCGCTCAGGCACAGGAGATCTGGGAGTTCCTTTTGTTCTGTATCTGGTAGCCGGAATCGTGCCGTGGTTCTTTTTCCAGGATGCGCTGATCGGAGGAACGAACTCTCTGCTGGAATATAATTATCTGGTAAAAAAAGTAGTCTTTAATATCAGCGTACTTCCTGTAGTTAAGATTATTTCTGCCATGTTTGTTCATGCATTCTTTGTGCTGTTTACAATTGTCCTGTACGCAGCCTACGGGAAATTTCCTGATCTTTATTACCTGCAGATCATTTATTACAGCGGATGTGTGTTTATGCTGGTTCTGGGATTATCCTATGCGACAAGCGCGATCGTGATCTTTTTTAGGGATCTGACACAGATCATCAACATTGTACTTCAGGTAGGAGTCTGGCTGACACCGATCATGTGGATCGTGGAAAATACCCCTCTGGTGGGAAATCCGGTTATCATGAAGATCCTGAAACTCAATCCGATGTATTACATTGTTTCCGGATACAGAGATATCTTTCTGATGAAAAACTGGTTCTGGGAACATGCAGGATGGAGCATTTATTTCTGGGTGTTTACTGCTCTTTGCTTCGCATTTGGAAGCTGGGTATTCAACCGCCTGCGCATCCATTTTGCAGATGTCCTGTAATAAAAACAGTGGAACAGTGGAAAGGAAATAACGTGGAAAATAAGAAAGTAATTCAGGTGAAAAATCTCACCAAAATGTATAAATTATATGATAAGCCTTCTGACAGACTCAAAGAGGCTCTGGGGCTTACCAGAAAGAAACTTTATAAAGAGCATTATGCACTGCACGATGTGAATTTTGATATCAGTGAAGGCGAGTGTGTGGGCATTATCGGAACCAATGGTTCCGGTAAGTCCACCATTCTGAAAATCATCACAGGTGTCCTGACTCCTACAGAAGGAGAGGTAAAAGTAGACGGAAGAATTTCCGCACTGCTGGAACTGGGTGCCGGATTTAATATGGAATATTCCGGTCTTGAAAATGTGTATCTGAATGGAACCATGATCGGATTTTCCAAAGAAGAAATTGATGCCAGACTGGACGATATCCTGGAATTTGCAGACATTGGAGATTTTATCCATCAGCCTGTAAAAACATATTCCAGTGGTATGTTCGTGCGTCTGGCTTTTGCTGTCGCTATTAACATTGACCCGGAAATCCTTGTGGTAGATGAAGCGTTGTCCGTAGGCGATGTCTTTTTCCAGGCCAAATGTTACCATAAATTTGAAGAATTTAAGAAACAGGGAAAAACCATTCTGTTCGTAAGCCATGACCTGAGCAGTGTCTCTAAATACTGTGACAGAGTCATTCTGCTGAACAAAGGCGTAAAACTGGATGAAGGTTCCCCGAAGCAGATGGTAGACCTTTATAAACAGCTTCTGGTAGGACAAAAGCCTGTAAAACAAGTCGAAAGTGCAAACGCAGAAACCGGTGCTGAAGGAACAGCAGGCGAAACAGAAGAAAAGGAAAATGCAGGAAGCTTTCAGGCGAATCCTAATATGCTCGAATATGGAAACCGAATGGCTGAGATCATTAAGTTTGAAGTTCTCGATGACAAAGGGGTTCGCTCCAATACCATAGAGAAAGGAAGTACCTTCAAGATTCGGATGAAGGTTCGTTTCAATCAGGATATTCAGGAGCCGATCATGGCATACACTTTTAAGAACATTAAAGGAACGGAGATTACAGGAACCAATACCATGTTTGAAAAAGTACAGACTGAGAAATCCGCAAAAGGAGATATCTGTACTGCAACTTTTACCCAGGAGATGAACCTTCAGGGTGGAGAGTATCTGCTTTCCTTTGGATGCACGGGCTATAAGGACGGAGACTTTACTGTGTTCCACCGACTTTATGATGCCTGCAATATCACGGTAGTTTCCAGCAAGAATACAGTAGGATTTTATGATATGAATTCCAGGGTGGAAATTACATCAGAAAATTAATGTGAGGAAGAAAGATGGGAGAGACAATCGGAAAGGTGTTTCTGGATACCACATACTATCCGGGACAGGACTTATACAGTGACGGTGCCATAGAGGATGAGATGCTGGCGATTGCCAGAGATTGTGCACCGGAAGAATTTAACAGCGTGATCAGAGACAGGGAAAGCTGGCCGATCCTTTATCATTTTTCTCATATCAGAGAAAACATTTTAAGCTGGCTTCCGTTTACAGGGGAGGAAAAGGTTCTCGAGATTGGTGCCGGATGCGGAGCGGTCACGGGTGCTCTGTGCAAAAAAGCAAAAGAAGTCACCAGCATTGACCTTTCCATGAAACGAAGTAAGATCAATGCTTACCGCCACAGAGATCAGGAAAACCTGAAGATCCTGGTGGGAAACTTCCAGGAGATTGAGAAGAATCTGACAGAAAAATATGATTATATTACCCTGATCGGGGTATTTGAATACGGGGAAGCCTACATTCAGAGTGAGACTCCGTATGTGGATTTCCTGAAGATCATTGCCACACATCTGAAACCGGACGGAAAGATCGTTCTTGCCATTGAGAACCGTCTGGGCCTGAAATACTGGGCAGGATGTACGGAAGATCATTTCGGAACTTTATTTGAGGGACTGGAAGGATA
>ERZ791923.1049-NODE-1049-length-33325-cov-4.250406_pt1 | contig 33325 bp, 25 predicted proteins | sample MGYA00510133_ERZ791923 | MGnify/ENA primary metagenome ERZ791923 (study PRJEB30046, sample SAMN00792106) | human gut metagenome | study: EMG produced TPA metagenomics assembly of the A metagenome-wide association study of gut microbiota in type 2... | reverse complement strand
GATCCGAATTTCCACCTGCATTTCCATCTGAAATCCCGCGGTGTGATCTTCTAATAATATTACTTAGCGCGTATTCTTTTTATAAATCGGTTGACTTCCGAGAAGACAGATGATAATATAGTATTCATATAAGATTACTGTGAAAAAGATCTGGAGATAGGGGATAAAGGGAGGAACTGATATGAAGATTTCCACGAAAGGACGCTATGGGATCCGTGCGCTGATTGATCTGGCGGTGAATTCCACCAATGGTCATGTGTCGCTGGTAAATATTGCAAACAGGAATCAGATTTCTGTGCACTATCTGGAGCATGTGTTTTCCAGCTTAAAGCGCGGTGGTATTGTAAAGAGCGTCAAAGGCGCGCAGGGCGGCTACGTCCTTGCGGATAAGCCGGAAAATATTACGGTTGCACAGATGATCCTCGCGCTGGAGGGCAGCTACAGTATCGAGCCGGAATCGGTGAACGAGGATGCACTCTGCGAGACGGTGTCAAAGGTGATGGACACGCTGTTGTGGGATCGCGTGAACGAGGAGACGAAGCGGATCTTAGAGAGCATTACGCTGGCGGATCTGGTGAATGAATTTGTGCGTGAGTACGAGACCGAGCAGAATATGTATTATATCTAATCGGAAGGAAAGTACACATTTCTTTTATAAGTGATAAGTAATATTATAGGAAGTATGTCCTGCGATTTCGGGTGGAACTGCATGTGGAACATTCGTTGAAAAAAATGTGTGTATTTCTTCCAGCCGGATGGGCTGCATCTGATTCCGTGTCTCTTCCACGTTTGAACACTCCCGGAGGGTGTCCGGCAAGCCACAGACAATGAGCGGACTTCCTGGTGTCCCTAATGGCACCACTTCACAGACAATATAAAACCGCGCGAACCGAAACTCGTTGGCATCTGCTATTGAAAACATGGCAGATGCCAATTCAGACATCGGCTTCGCGCGGTTATGTTTTGTTCAGTGGTGCCAATAAGGGACACGCACAAAAGTCCTAAAATTGTCTGCGACTTGCGGACACCCTCCGTGGAGTGCTCCAAACTTGGAAAGGCACGGATCATCACAGATGCAGTCACCGGCTGGTTAGAAATGCCGCATTTTTTGAACAGAATGTTTCATAGGCATTCCACCAGAAATCTGCATGTAATGCTTCCTATCATATTACTTATTGCAAAAGGTCCGATACTTATATGTTATTCTACGCTTCGACCGTGCGCTCTCCCGACTTGATCTCGTCCAGGATTTCCGCTACGGCTTCGCGCTCGTCAAAATGATATTTTACACCCTTGATCTCCTGATAATCCTCATGCCCCTTGCCGAGCAGCACGATCATATCCCCCGGCTTTGCATGCGTCATGCAGTAGGCAATCGCCTCCTTGCGGTCGTCAATCTCGATGTATTTTCCGTTGCTTTTTGCCAGACCGACCTTGATGTCGGCATTGATGTCGCGGATTTCTTCATCGCGCGGATTATCGCAGGTCAGAACGCACAGATCTGCAAGTTCTCCGGTCACCTCGCCCATATCGTAGCGTCTTAACTTGGAGCGGTTGCCGCCGCCTCCATAGACACAAATCAGGCGCTTCGGATGGTACTCTAAGAGTGTCGTCAGAACGCTTCTCGTGCTCACCTCATTGTGCGCATAATCGATAATCATCGAATAATCCTTCGAAACCGGAAGGATCTCCACACGCCCTTTGACCTGAACCTTCTCAAGTCCGTCGAGCACTGCCCGGTCCGGAATACCGGCAAGGTTGCACACCAGCATCGTCACCATCGCATTGTACACAGAAAACCTGCCCGGAATATGCACTTTTACCTTGCAGTCCATGCAGCCGCTCACGGTAAAATGCATGCCGAGTCTGCCGCCCTCGTTGATATAACCGATGTCCGACGCAAACAGATCCACCACCTGGTCTTTCACATCATTTCCCTCTGCGGAAAATGTGCGCACCTGACAGGTGTGTCCCTTTAAAATCTCCTCCCAGTGAGGATCATCCGCATTGACGATGCCGACACGGCACTGCCGGAACAGAAGACTCTTGCAGTACAGATACTCCTCGAACGACTCATGTTCCGCCGGTCCGATGTGATCCGGGGAAAGGTTGGTAAATACGCCGTAATCAAACAAGATGCCCGCCGTGCGGTCCAGTTTCAATCCCTGCGAGGACACCTCCATAACCACATACTCGCATCCGGCTTCCACCATAGCTGCAAACATCCGGTGAAGTTCATAGGACTCCGGCGTCGTATTTTTCGACGGGATGTGCTCATCACCGATCATCGCGCCGATCGTTCCGATCAGTCCGACCTTCTTCCCCGCCATCTCAAGCACACTCTTGATCATGTAGGTCGTCGTCGTTTTTCCCTTTGTACCTGTAATGCCGATCGTGACCAGCTTACGGTCCGGATGTCCGAACAACGCCGCCGACATGTAGGCAAGCGCACGTCTGGCTGATTCCACCTGAATGACCGTGACTTGATCCGGAATCTGCTGCGCCTCATCGGCGCGCTCGACAACGATCGCCGACGCCCCCTTTTTCACCGCATCCGGGATGTATTTATGTCCGTCCGTCACAGCTCCCACCATGCAGACAAACACCGTTCCTTCTGTAATCTTCCGAGAATCATAGATGACATCCCGCACATCGACATCCATGCTTCCCGAGAGACACTCGTATTTGAATTCACTGCAAAGTTCCCTTAACTTCATTTTATCTCCATTCCTGCGCCACAATCGCGCATCTTATGCACTGCTGCTTATCTGCGCCTCTTATCCGATGATGTGTGACGCGTCGATTTCCGACTCGAATACCGTGTGGGAAGGTCCCGTCATGAACAGATGATTCGTCTTCTCATCCCACTCGATGAAAAGCGGTCCGCCGATCTGCTCGACCGTCACTTTCCGGTCTGTCCGTCCGGTGAGGACGCCTGCCACAACCGCCGTCGCACAGCCTGTCCCGCATCCGATCGTCTCGCCGGTTCCTCTCTCCCACTCGCGGATCTTGATGTAATCCTTCCGCACAAATTCCACGAATGTCACATTCGTCTTATTCGGGAAAATGGATGTCATATGTTCAATCGTCTTTCCATAGCCTTCCACATCCAGATCTGCCACAGAATCCACATACATGGCGCAGTGCGGATTCCCCCAGGATACCGCCGTGATGTGGAATGTCCGGTCAAGCACCTGCACCGGCTGCTCCACGAACTCGGGCAGCTCCGTGACTACCGGAATCACTGCGGTGGACAGTCTCGGCTCACCGATGTCCGCGCGGATATTCGATACCAACCCGTCGGTCACGGTGAGGGTCAGATGCTGCATTCCGCCAAGTGTCTCGATCACAAGATCTGTCTTGTCCGTCAACCTGTGATCGTATACATATTTTCCGACGCTGCGCAGAGCGTTGCCGCACATTTCCCCCTCCGTGCCATCCGGGTTGAACATCCGCATACGGAAGTCCCCTTTCTCGGACGGACAGATCAGTACCATTCCGTCCGAACCGATTGCAAAATGACGGTCACTGACAAACCGCGCCAACTCCGGCAGATTCTTTAATTCCTGATGAATCGCATCAATATACACATAGTCATTGCCAAATGCCTGCATCTTTGTAAATCGCATCTTCTCACCAATCTCCTTTATCAGCCGTTCATTGCGCGATCCAGATCGGCAATGATATCCTCTACGTTCTCAATTCCCACTGACATGCGAAGGAAGCAGTCGGTGATACCGAGCTTCTCCTTGATGTCTGCCGGCGTGTCCTCATGTGTCTGTGTCGTCGGATATGTGATGAGAGTCTCCGTTCCGCCGAGACTCTCCGCGAACATAATCATGTCTACGCCCTTTAAGATCTTCTTCACTGTCTCAAAGCTATCCACGGTGAAGGAAATCATACCGCCGAATCCCGTGGTCTGCTTTCTCGTCACCTCATAATCCTTGTGATCCGCAAAGCCGACATAGTAGACTTTTTTCACCTTCGGCTGTGTGCGGAGCCACTCGGCAACCTTCATCGCATTTTCATTGTGACGGTCCATACGGACTGCCAGCGTCTTGATTCCGCGCAGCACCAGCCAGCTGTCCAGCGGCGCGAGCTGGCTTCCGTGGGACTTCATATGAATATGGATCTGATCGGCGATCTCCTCGTTGTCTTTTATTACCACAATGCCAGAGATGGTGTCGTTGTGTCCTCCCAGATATTTTGTGGAGCTGTGTGTGACAATATCCGCGCCAAGCGTGAGCGGCTTCTGGAAATACGGGGTCAGAAACGTGTTATCCACCACCGTGAGTGCATTCACGCTCTTTGCGATCTCAGAGACTGCGTGGATGTCCGCCACCTTCATCATCGGGTTCGTCGGTGTCTCAATGAAAAACATCTTCGTATTCGGCCGGATCGCCGCCTTCACCTCATCCAGATCCGACATGTCTACATAGGTATGCTCAATACCGTATTTTCCAAAAACATCCCCAATAATGCGGAAGGTTCCGCCGTAAATATCATCCGATAAAATGACGTGCTCGCCCGGATTCAACAGGGAAAAGACAGCCATGTTTGCCGCCTGTCCGCTGGAAAATGCGAATCCCTTGATTCCGCCCTCAAGAATTGCCATCGTGCGCTCTAATTCCTGTCTGGTCGGATTCTCGAGACGGCTGTATGCAAAGCCGGTCGACTCGCCAAGCTCCGGATGGCGGAATGTCGCTGCCTGGAAGATCGGCATGCTGACTGCTCCGGTGAGCGGTTCCGTTCCCAGCGCGCCGTGCACGGCCTTGGACTCAAAGTGCAGATTTTCCTTTGTATCAAAATCGGTATAATTACTGAAATTTTTCATGTTATTTCCCTCCATCTGTTTGGACATGCGTTTCCTCATATACATCTATTATACAAAACACTTTTTATAATATATAGTCTCAAAGTGCTTTTTATATTGCAAAAAGTGCTTTTTTATAATACAGTAATAGAAAAAGGAGGACGCACGCGATGCCGGAATACAAAAAGGTCGGATACTTAACCACCAGCTTTAAGATGTTTCATTTAAAAGATACTTCCCGCCGGGAGTTTCACTACCACTATCACGATTTTCACAAGATCCTGATTCTTCTCGGCGGTGACGTGACCTACTGTATTGAGGGGCGCACCTACCAGCTTGCCCCGGGCGACATTGTCCTGGTCAATGCCGGGGAAGTACACAAACCCGAGATCCACTCGGATCTTCCCTACGAGCGCATCATTTTATATGTCTCCCCGGATTTTCTTACGGAGTACGCCGGGGAAGACTGCGATCTCTCCTTCTGCTTCAAGCAGGCGTACCGCGAGCAGGCACACATCCTCCGTCTGCAGGATTCCAAGGGCGGCAGGCTCGGCGCCTCCATCCGCGCGCTGGACGTCTCCTTAAACGACGACGACTATGCGGCGGCGCTGCACCACCGGCTTTTATTCCTGGAATTTATGATTCAGCTCAACCGCGCCGCCCTGCACCACCACATTGAATTCGTGGGAGACTCCGCTTCCAACGAGAAGATTCTCTCGATTCTCACCTATCTAAACGCTCATCTGACCGAGGATCTCTCGATCGATGACCTGGCCTCCCGCTTTTACTTAAGCCGCTCCTACCTGATGCACACGTTCAAGGAGCAGACCGGCTACACCATCGGCGGCTATCTGCTCACTAAGCGGCTGTTTCTCGCCAAAGAGCTGATCGCCGCCGGCACGCCGATCACGGAAGTATGCTATTCCTGCGGCTTTCAGAATTACTCGACCTTCTCGAGAGCATACAAAAAAAGCTTTGGGGAATCCCCGAGGGATTACCGCCAAAGCCTTTAAGCTATGCCCGCAGAGCGGGCTATGCTCACAGAGCGAGCTACGCTCGCTCTGACATCTCATTCATGAGTGTAGGTATCATCTGTTTCTTACGTGAGATAATGCCGTCCAACAGGATGCCATCCGCATCCTCCTGCTTCTTGAACGCATGCGCCAGAATTTTTCCGGCATCCTCCCCCGCAAATATAATCTTGGAAGATTCCTCCAAAATATCCGTCAGCATGACATATACCATATTTAAACGCTTCTCGCCGAGCACCTGCGGCAGGAACGGGCGGAGCTGTTCTCCGATCTGTTCTAATTCCTCTCCGCTCATGGCGCTGATCTGGGCAACACCGAAATCACAGTCTTCCGTGTGGAAAATCTTGAAATCCTGATAGAAAATCTCTTCGGTCGTCTTGTTCTTGAAATCACTTCCGGCGCGGAACATTTTCTTTGCATGATCCTCAATATCCACGTCCGCAATCTCTGCGAGCCGCTTTGCAACGCCCTTGTCAAACGGTGTACAGGTTGGCGAGCGGAACATCAGCGTGTCGGAAATGATCGCCGAGAGCAAAAGTCCCGCGATCTCTTTCGGAATCTCCACCCTCTGCTCCTGATACATCTGATAGATAATTGTCGAGGTACAGCCGAGCGGCTGATTCCGGAAATAAACCGGCGATACGGTCTCTAAGCTTCCCAGTCTGTGATGGTCGATGATCTCTAAGATCTCCGCCTCTCCGATTCCGTCCACCGCCTGTGACTTCTCGTTGTGGTCGACAAGAATGATCTGCTTTTTCTGCATATTCATGAGGTTACGTCTGGAAATCATTCCGACGTAGTTGCCGTTTGAGCCGAGCACCGGGAAATCTCTGTGGCGCACCCGCGACATGACATCCTTGACGTCGTCCACATAATCGTCAATGTCAAACGTGACGAGCTCCCGTCTGGTCATGTACTGCTTGATCGGCATACTCTGATTGATCAGACGCGCCACGGAAAATGTGTCGAACGGCGTTGTGATAATCACGCAGTCCCGCTTCTCCGCAAGCTTTTTGACTTCTTCCGCCACCTCGAGACCGCCGCCGATGATGATGCAGCTCGCGTTCGACCGGATCGCCTGCATCTGCGCCTCCTCGCGGTCGCCTAAGATCACCAGATCGTCGTCCTCGATATAATCCGCCATATATTCCGGGTTGGAGGTTGCAATCACAACTTTTCCGCGCACAAAATGTGCATGCTCATTCCCGGCGTAGACCTCACCGTCGATCGTCTCCGCAATCGTCTTGTACTGTGTGCGCGCTTTTGAGAGCACGCAGTTGTCCAGCACGTCCATGTAGGACGTCGCAATATCCTTGGTGACGATCACACCTTCCAGCTTGCCGAACTGATTGGTGACCGGAAGCGTTACAACCTCCAGCTTTTTCATCAGCTCCCATGCCCGTTTCAGCGAAATCTGATTGCTGACACCGGCCGTCTTGCGGATATTGATATCCTTGATCTGTGCACCGGCATAGCTCACAAGCGGCGGTTCCTCCACGCCAAAGCGCTCTAACACGTAGCGGGTCTCCTCATTCACCGCGCCCGCACGCTTTGCCACATAAGTCTTCTTGTCCCCGCTCTGGTTTTTCAGATATGCATAAGAAATCGCGGCGCATATCGAATCCGTATCCGGATTCTTATGCCCCACGACCCACACTTTCTTTGATTCTGTACTCATATGATCTTCTATTCCTTAAAGCTAAAAATTAAACACACCGAGAGAATACAGGATGAATCCGATCAGAACAACAAAGTTCAGAATTGCAAACCAGGAAAGACATTTGACATATCCCTTCACCGATCCGACTCCCTGCTCCATCTCGTCCATCTTCTCGATCTTGGAATCAAATTCGTTGAACAGATCCTGAATGTTGCGGTAGCACTTCACGTTCTCCGAATGTACCTTCTCGGAGAGATCTGTCTTGATGGATTCCAGCTGTGCTGTCGCATTCTCAAGCAGCGCCTTGACCTCGGCGATCTGTCCCTCGGAAAGCTTCTTGTTCGCGATTGCCTGCTCCTCCAAAAACTGCTTGTTTGTCGCAAGCTGCTCCTCGGAAAGCTTTTTATTTGCAGCAATCTGATCCTCATTCAGCTTGCGGTTCGATGCAAGCTGCTCCTCGCTCGCACGCTTTACCTCCGCAACCTGCCCCGAGATGCTTGTCTCAATCTCGGTCATCTTCGCTGTCACACGGTCTGCCAGATCATCGACCTTCTTCGTGAACTCTGTCACGATCTTGTCAGCTTCCTCCTGGCGCTCCACCAGAATGTGCTGCCACTCCTCGGCCTTGCCTTCCCGCTCGTTGACAATCGACTGCAGTTCCTGTACTTTATTCTCCTTCGCTGCAAGCAGATCCTGCAGCTGTTTCGCCTTCTCACGAAACTCGTCGATCTGACTTAATAAGAAATCTTCCTTTTCCACTTCTGTCTGTATCCTTTCCCGTTCCTGCGTGCTCTCCCCGGTCTCTAAAACCCTGGTCTCCCGAACCTTATTATTGCTCTCGCGCTTCGGGTGTGTCTTATATCCCTCCGCCCGTTCCGGCTCTCCTGCAGGTCTTCCTTGTCTGGGGTGAATCTGCGCCAGTAAAAGCTGAAACAGGTTTGCCATAAACGCTTCCTCCCTTTGTGTCTTCCGAACAAAAAACACCTATGGGTATTCTATCATTATCATTTTTCTTTGTAAAGCAGGAAAAAGCAACCGCCTCCCGCTCACTCTTTCCGGCGGAAAAGCAGTGGTGTCTCCGCCGCCAGCATTGCCAGCCATCCGATCAGGTAGGCAACCGGCAGTGCCACAATTCCAAGCTTCATGGAAAATACCAGCGGAACGGCTGCCGCCACCCGCACTCCCATGTTGATAAAACTGCTGCTGAGCGTCACCTTGAGGTCGCCCATTCCGCGAAAATATCCCTGAATCCCGTTTGTGGCCGCCGGCAGAAAATACATCACCGCAATCGCATGCAGATAGATCACTCCCAGGGAGATCACCTCCTCATCCGTCACAAACAGCTTCATCAGCGGACGCGCAAACACAAAGCAGACCACACAGATAAAGAGCGCATAGATCATCTCGATCCACAGCCCGCAACGGAATCCCTCCCGGATCCGCTCCTTTTTGCCGGCACCTTTGTTCTGTGCCAGCAGCGCGGTCATCGCATGGGCGATATTCTGCTCCGGAGTGTAGGCAAAATCATCAATGCGGTTTACGACTGCAAACGCCGCCATGACAGAGATTCCCATTGTATTGACAATCGCCTGGATTCCGATCTTGCCGAGCTGTACCGTCGCCTGCTGCATGGCGCTCACCCAGCCAAACTGCACCGTCTTATAAAATAACCTCCGGTCAAACACGCGCCACTTGCGCCCCAGGCAGAGAATCTTTACCTTTTTCTTAATATATAGCCCGCACAGCAGACAGCAGAGTGCCTCGCTTAGCACCGTCGAAAAGGCACATCCGTTGCTGCCCCAGCCTAGCACCACCACGAAAAACAGGTCTCCCGCCACATTGAGTGCAGCGCTGATCATCAGAAAATAAAGCGGCGATCTGCTGTCGCCAAGTGCCCGCAATGTGCTCGCATAAAAGTTGTAAATAAACGTAAAGATCAGTCCGCAGAAAATAATGCGGAGGTACCCCGTAGCAATCGGAAGCACTTCCTCCTGCGTCCTTATCAGCCGAAGCAGCCACGGCGTCAGAAAAACGCAGACGGCTGAAAGCAGGACGGAAAACATCAGCCCGCCGATCATGGTCGAACTGATCTGCCGCTCCAGGACATCATAATCCTTTGCGCCGTAGTGCATTCCCATCAGAACGCCTGCTCCCATGCACATGCCACTGATAAACAGAATCGCAAGCGTCATCAGCGGACTGCTCGTACCGACCGCGGCAAGCGCCGTCTCCCCCACAAATTTTCCGACAATCATACTGTCGACCGCATTGTAGAGAAGCTGAAACAGATTTCCGAGAACAAGTGGAATTGTAAAACCTACCAGAAGAGACGGTATCGCTCCTTCCGTCATATCCTTTGTCATTGCAGATGCCTTTCTATCTTTTGTTATTCTGCTTCAGAATGTGTATGATCCTTCCCTCATAATACACCGCAATCGCTGCAATCAATACCACGATAATCAGGCTGTATCCCTGTTTTAATTCTTTCCCGAGCGCATCACAGACGCTGGTGAATAAAAGTCCCTCCACAAAGACAAGCTTGACCATCCGAACCATCCGAAGCGTATACTGTCTGATCTTACCGCTGCATACCTCCCTTGTCAATCCGTTCACACGTTCCGGGTAGACGGCAAGGAGGGTCAGACCCACATATACCAGAATCATAAACACAAGATTCATCATCAGGTTCACCGGATTGACGTGGAACGCGATCCCGTAATAGATCTGTAACCCGAGATAGGCGATCGCCGATACGATACCGACTGCCTCAATGAGCATCACCTGCCATGTCATCTCATTCTTTTTCATATGTCTCACACCTCCTTTTCCCTCTCTTTTTCTTACAGCAAAAGTTCCTGCGCCCAGCACTGTGTCAGCCGCTCTAAATTCCATGCGGCATTGGCAGGACTCGTAGACGGCAGCTTCTTTACTTCCGGCATCTCCGCGGTCAGACAATATTTAGAAAACAGGCGGTACGCCGTATCCCCGTTGGCACAGATGCGCCGGATGTCCGCCGTCTTTAAGATCACTTCCATGTCATTCGCCGTCACATTGCGGATCGAACTGTCCGATGATCCTGCAATGTCACAGGAGGCAATGACATCCCACAGCGCAATATGGTGTTCTAACAAAAACGCCTTTTTCTGCGGAATCGTCTCCGGCAGCGTATCCTCAAAGACCGCTGCCAGCACTTTCCAGAAACGGTTCTGCGGATGACCGTAATAAAACTGCTGTTCTCTCGACTTTACAGACGGAAAGGATCCCAGAATCAGAATCCGGGATGCATCGTCATAAACAGGTCCAAACGTATGTGTCACATGCGTATATTCCATTCTCTTACACCAAAACGGCATCAGTGCAGACCGCACTGATGCCCTCTTCCCTCTCTATTACTGATAATCTGCCACATTGGAACTGTCCACCTTCTCAAACGGTACCCAGACGTAAAGTCCGTCGTCCGACAGGCCTTCCATTCCCTGCGTCGTTCCTCCGGAACCGAGTGCGATTGCCGCCTTGACAGCCGCCTCACCCTGTCCGCTTCCCGACTGGTATACGGTAAATGCCATATCCCCCGCCTGGATTGCCGCACAGCCATCTGCTGTCGCGTCAATTCCAAGAACCGGTACTCCCGATATGCCATTCTTCTTGCAGGAATCGATGACTCCAAGCGCCATGGTATCATTGTTGCATACCACCGCATCAAACTGCTTGCCTGTCTGCAGGAACAGATCGAAATAATCTTCTGCAATTCCCTGCTCCCAGTCTGCGTTATCCTCAAACACGACGTTGATCTTCTTGCCGGATGCCTTAAGCGTATTTTTGAACTCCTCGGATCTTCCCTTGGTTGCGGAATGATTCTTCGGTCCCTTTAAGAGTACCACATTGATCTCGTCCTTGTCACTCATCTGATCCAGAATATATTCTGCCTGGTATTGTCCGGCAACTCCCTCATCCGATCCTACATAAATGTATTTGTCCGGTTCCAGCACCGATGCATCCGGACAGCTGTTGTAAAATACAATCGGAATATCTCCCGCCAGCGCTTCCAGTTCCAGCGCAGTGTCCGCATCGACCGGTCCACACATGATCGCATCATAATCTTCCGCAACCGCCTGTTTAATCTGCGCTACCTGGTTCTCAATGGAGTTCTCCGCATCGTACACCACGATCTCTGCTCCACTCGCCTCCGCTGTCTTCTTTGCCGCATCGATCAATGTATTACGGAACGCATCTGCCTGTGACAGTGATACATAGATCTTCACTCCCTTGCCATTCACCGCGGTATCTCCTCCTGTGCTGCCCGCCTGACAGCCTCCGAGGCACGTCACTCCCAGCGCAGCCACGAGTGCTGCACTCATCAATCTCTTCATATCTGATACCCCCCTTAAATGCGAAACAGCTTAACCTGATCTGCCAGCTGTATGGATGACTCTGTCAAGCTTCTGGATTCTTTTGCCACGTTCTCACTGTTCTCTGCAATTCCCTTTGCCTGCGTCAGCATGGACTCTGATGTTGCAAGAATCTCATCTGAGCTTGCCGCCTGCTCCTCGGAAATTGCAGCAACGTTGGTTGCCACTTCATCTACCTGGTTGATCTTGTCCACCATCTGGTCGATCAACGCGCTTGTCTGCTGAATATTATCATAAATCTTGTCAAAGGTATCGATTGCCGTATGAATCAATCCACTGCTCTCATTGATATTGTCGGCGCTGTCGCCTGCCTGACGCACTGCATCCGCCACAAGTTCATTGACCTCATGGATGAGCTTTGAAATATGCTCTACCGATGCGGTACTGTTGCTTGCAAGCGTTCCGATCTCAGAAGCGACGACTGCGAATCCTCTTCCTGCCTCGCCCGCTCTCGCTGCCTCAATGGAAGCGTTTAAGGACAGGAGGTTGGTCTCCTCCGCAATATTTCCGATCAGCTGTACAATCTCAACAATCTCACCGGATGCTGTACCCACTTTATTTACCGCCGCTTCCAGATTCTGGATAGAGGTGCGGATATTCTCAAGCGCCTCGCCGACATGCTCCATATCCTCGCGTCCCTTCTGGGATACCTCAACGGTCTCGCGCATCTTGTTGCCGACATTCACGCTGTCGTCCTTCGTGTCTGCAACCACACCGGCAAGCTTGGTCGCGTTGTCTGCAATCTCATTGACGGAAACGGACAGCTGATCCACCGTCATATTCAGTTCGCTCATGGACTGGGACTGGACATTTGCCGCCGACTGCATCTCTCTGGACACACTGTCGCTCGCATCCGCCTGCGTTCCCAGTTTTCCGGAAATGTCTCCCATGGACGCAATCATCTGCTTCATGGATGCGATAAAGCGCTCCACGCTGCGGCTCATAAGCGCAATCTCATCATTGCCGCTGCTCTTGACCGATACGGTAAAGTCGCCGTCCGTCAGCGCCTTGATGACGTTCGTCAGCTTCCGGACAGGTGCGATCACAACGTGCGTTGTGCGCTCAATCACTACACACAGAATCAGAATGGAGATCACACTGATCAGAATCATCAGATTCCTGAGGTTCGCAAGGTCTGCCAGTACAGTGCTGGTCGGAATATAGGAAACCAGAATCCAGTTAGTTCCGGATACCTCCTCAAACACGGTCATATTGCCGTCCAATGTGGAAAAGCTGTAATCACGATCCGCAATCTTCGCCGCTACACTCTGCTCGAATGCACTGCTGCCGTCGCTGCCGAGCGTCGTGGAAATCTTCGCGGAATCACGGCTTGCCAGAATCGTTGCCGTATCCTTGTCCACGAGGATAGCCTCCGCATTCTTCATCTCGATAAACGCGTTTACAATGACGGAAATGCGGTCGAGCGTCATATCCGCAGAGATGACTTTCATCTTGCCGCTGCCGTCATTTAAAATACCGGATGCACTGATGACACTGACGCCTTCTGAATTAACATAGGAAGATCCGATCGCCATATTGACTCTGGTCAGTCCCTCCTGATACCAGACACTGTTGACCGGGTCCGACTCACTCATCGCCGAATCCGACGCTTTCCAGAGCTTTCCGGTCTCATCCGCGATGTAAAGTCCCTCCGGATAATTTGAGTTATAATTATAGTAGGAATCCAGCATGGTCTGTAATTCCTTGTCGTCCGGCTTCGTGTTCTCTATCGTTGTCTTCACTATCTGGAACGCCCCGATATTCTGTTCCAGCCAGCTCTCAATCTGCGACGCCTGATTCTCCACCGATGACTCCAGCAGATTCTCGGAATAGCTCTCAATCAGCCCTGCCGACGTGCGGTAGGCGATCAGTACGAGCACCAGAATGCTGACAATGACAACCGGAACGATCACACCTAAAAGCTTAACCTTAATCGATACGATTCCTTTTTCCTTTTGCATGTGCCTCAACTCCTTTTCTCTTGTGATACCCCAGATTCTATGATAATTGCATAATAATCTTGTCAATATTTTCTCATTTTTGCATATTACTGTCAACATCTATCGACGGATTCCCGCCCTGAAGTCGCATGTTTATACCATTTCCGAGCGCCCTTTCGTCTCAAATTGTATACACGTATTATTTTTCAAATACCTGTATCTTTTCTTGAAAATGAACTGCCCTGTGCTATAATTATTTAGGTTAATGTCTACGCTTTTGCGTACACAAGAGAGGAGAACCCCAGATGGACAATTTAATCATTCCAAAAGATTATCATTCAGAATTGAATTTGCATGATACACAGATTGCGATCAAGACGGTCAAGGACTTTTTCCAGGGACTGCTTGCACTGCGCCTGAATCTGTCCCGTGTATCCGCCCCTCTGTTTGTAGACCCGCTGTCCGGTCTCAACGACAACTTAAACGGTGTGGAGCGCCCGGTCACCTTCGACATCAAGGAGCAGAACGGCAGAACCGCCGAGGTCGTTCAGTCGCTCGCCAAATGGAAGCGCTACGCGCTCAAAAAATACGGCTTTTCTTACGGGGAGGGTCTTTACACTGACATGAACGCCATCCGGCGCGATGAGATCACCGACAATATCCACTCCATCTTCGTGGATCAGTGGGATTGGGAGAAAGTCATCAAGCAGGAGGAGCGCACGCTCGACACCTTAAAGGAAACTGTGAACACCGTATACAAATGCCTGCGCAAGACCGAAAAATACATGGCGATCCAGTACGATTACATCGAGGAGATCCTGCCGCACGACATCTTTTTCGTCACGACGGAAGAGCTTGCGGAGATGTTCCCGGACAACACGCCGAAGGAGCGCGAATACTATATCACCAAGACCAAAGGCGCCGTGTGCATCTTAAAGATCGGCGATACGCTGGAAAACGGCGAGCCGCACGACGGACGCGCGCCGGATTACGACGACTGGGCGTTAAACGCAGACATTCTTGTATACTATCCGGTACTTGACATTGCCCTTGAGCTTTCTTCCATGGGAATCCGCGTGGACAAAAAAGCCCTGCTGTCCCAGCTTAAAAAGGCAGGCTGTGAAGACCGCGCGAAGCTTCCGTTCCAGAAGGCGATCATCGACGGCGAGCTTCCTTACACCATCGGCGGCGGTATCGGTCAGTCCCGTATCTGTATGTTTTTCCTGCGCAAGGCGCACATCGGCGAGGTGCAGTCCTCCCTGTGGCCGGATGAGATGATGCAGGCATGCGAAAAGAGCGGAATCCAGCTGCTGTAAGCCTCGATTAAAAAAGGAATTGCCGCAATAAGCATAGACCTCTTTGGAGGGATAAGTAATATTATCAGAAACAGATACTTAAAAGTTCCAGATAAACATGCGACGATAAATTCTGATCGCAAAATCCGGTATTTCTAACCATGCCGCAGCTGACATCCGTGATGATCCGTGTCTTTCCAAGTTTGGAGCACTCCCGGAGTGTTCAAACGTGGAAGAGACACGGAATGAGATGCCAGCCGCGGCATGGAAGAAATACGTGAATTTTGCTTCAAAGAATTTGCCGTCGTCTGTTTATTCTGGAACTTTTTGGTTCGCTGGTATTCCTGTAATATTACTTATCAATCCAAAGAACGATATTCTTATTGCGGCAATTCCTTTTTATCTCCTTTATTGCTCCAGCAGCCCCAGAAAGATTTCTCTCCGCTCCACTTCTTCCGCCTCCTCATTTCCGTCCGCCCTTGCGTGCAGCAGCGGATATTTTGATCCCGTGCGCAGCATCTCCATCACCGACGCATAGTTGGCATATTCCGGCGACACCAGAATCATTCCTTTTCCATGCGACAGTTCCTGCTCCATCAGGCTGCATAGATAGCGGAGGTTTGCTCCGTGAACCAGCGGAAACTTTTCCCGGATCTCATGTAAGCGTTCGTCCGGCTGCTTCCAGCTGCCGTAGACGCCGCGGTAAATCTGCATAAATTCATGCAGCTGTTCTGTAAAATGCTCCGGAATCTTTCGCCCCGACTCCGCAGCAAGGAACCACAGATATTCCGAGAGCGGCATATACACCGGAACAAAAGCATGTTTCCTCACCGCTTCCTCCATATTCTGATTCAGATAAGCGCTATGCAGCACAATCGGATCGCCGGCCAGCAGCAGCTGTCTGTCCTCCGTCACATATACCGCCCACTCCTGTAAAAGGCTTTTGGTCCACTCCCTGCTCCAGGCATCCGGCGGTCTTCTCCCGGAAAGAGGCACGCACCTTTTCCCGCCACTCCTCATCCAGGCAGTGCCATGCATCCCCGAGTAAGAGCACCTGCCACAAGATATCCGCTTCTTCCGCAAAAAGCAGCTGTTCCAGAAACGGTGTCACAAGATGCGCCCTCTTTCCGTCCGCATCTAAGACCGCACGCAGGATTTCCGGAACCATTCCGTCCGCCTCCGCACCCTCGGTCTGGAATACCAGAAACTGTTTTTCCTCCCCGTCCGTCTCCTGCAGCCGGTTTGCAATCTGTCCTGCCGCAGCCGAGAATGTACAGTATTCTTTTGCGGTGCTGTACGCTTTTCCCGCATGAAGATCCTGCGCCGTGTAATCCGGCAGCACTGCCGTGCGTTTTCCTTTCTGGTTCAGGTAAAGTGCCATCCACTCTGTATACACGGACAGCGGCGGCAGATACACCGTCTCCTGCTGCGGTTCTTTCATATCTTTCGTATCTTTCGTGTCTTTCTTCCCGTCCCGAAGCCGCCCGGACAATACGGCTGCCTCCGGCAGTATGGCGCGCTCCGTGCAGTTCTCTACATGGGATAAGCTGTTTAAAAACGCCTCGATTCTCGTTATCACTCCCACCTTGGACTGATGCTCGTCCACCTCTATTTTCAGGTACGGCTTGTCCCCCATAATTTCCGCAAAAAGGTGGGAGATCATGCCGTCCGGTCCGCAGCCGTGGTTCGTCAGATAGACGGCATACAGATTCGGATGCTCCTTAATGATCTTCGCTCCCGACAGAATGTGCTGCGCAAATGGCCAGTACAAATTTGGATAATGACCGGACAAATCCACATCATGTCCTTTCAGATGGGAAAGTGTCAACACTCTGCACCCTCTCTTTAACATTTCTCCAGGAATTCCCATATTTAAAACCGGGTCTGACACGCCGTAGTTTCTTGTAATCAGAACGAGCACCTTGTCCTCCGGTTTCAACTCGTCCAGGATCTGCGCGCCCAGTTTTTCAGAATTCTTCTCACAGCGCACCATCGCCGCCGCGCCCTTCGCGAGCGCCGCCGCACACCGTGCCTTGTCGCATCCCAGTTCCTGACCCGCTTTGATCATCGCTCCCGCGAGCTGCGGTTTTCCCATATCCAGATCCAGAACCGGGCAGATCAGCTCCACGCCGCGTTCCGAAAGCCCCAGCACACTTGCGACAATCCGCGGCGCTGTCTGCATATAGACACAGCCGTAATTGTGCGCAACGCCGGAAGTCTCATGCCGGATCGTATGGATACACGGGATAAAAATGTAGTCCACCTTTTTTCTCGCAAGCCATTCCATGTGCCCGTGCAGTAATTTTACCGGATAACAGGTCTCCTCCGCCGCCATCTCCTGTCCGAGCGCAATGATCTTATCGTCCGTCTCCGGCGACAGCAATACATTAAAGCCGAGAGTATTAAAATACTGGTACGTCATCGGGAAAAATTTATAAATCATGAGCGCACGCGGAATTCCCACAGTCTTTTTCCCCGGCAGCAGCGTTCCGTCATAGCCTGCCAGGAACCATTTCTGGCTCTTCCGGTAATTCTCCTCATTCCGGATGCTCTCCTTTTGGGATGTGCCACCCTGCTCTTTTGCCGCGAGCGCCGCTCCGTATGCCCCGGTCACATCGTAAAACGGCGTGATGTGAAGCCGTTCTCCAAACACTTCATAGAAAGCCGCAACGATTCCCTCGTTATGCACGACTCCGCCCTGAAGGCAGATATGTTCTCCCTTGCGCTTATTGCCGACTACCCTGTTTAAATAGTTTCTGACAATCGAGCGGCACAGCCCTGCACAGATATCCTCCTTGTCCGTGCCTGCCGCAAGCTCCGCTGCAATCTTGGATTCCATCAACACGGTGCAGCGCTCTCCCAGATCGATCGGCACATTTGCTTTCAAGGCACTGTTTCCGATCTCCTCCAGCGATACTTCCATGCGGTTCGCCTGTTCCTCGACGAAGGAGCCCGTACCCGCCGCACACACTTTGTTCATCTCGAAATCGACGACCTGACCGTCCCGGATACTGATGTATTTGGAGTCCTGACCGCCGATCTCAAACACGGTATCCACCTCCGGGCACAGATGGGCAGCCGCGCGCGCCTGCGCCGTGATCTCATCCAACACCGTGCCTGCACCGGTCTTCTCCGCGATATAGTACCGCCCCGATCCCGTGACACCAATGCCTTCCCACGTGAGTGCTTCCCCGTATTTCCGCTTTAACTGTGCCATTCCCTGCTGCACCGCGCCGAGAGGATTGCCGCGCGTTCTAAGATACAGATCGTCAATGACGGCTCCGTCCTCCCCCGTCAGCACAAGGTTTGTGCTCGTGGATCCCACGTCAATCCCGAGCCAGAGCTTTTCCCCGCCACGTAACGGTCTGGTCCGGTGAAGTGCCTCCTTCTCGTAGTCATATCGCGGCAGCGCCTTTCTTTTTTGCTCCTCATCCGCCACCTCCCTGCGGATCGGGTGTTTCCAGTCGAAGGCCAGCTTCCCGCGGCATGCACAGGCTGCGATTCCGGCAGCAGACACCACAGCTCCCTCTTCCCCGCAAAGCAGTTTTTCCTCTTTTAATCCGAAGATATCACAGATGGCGAGGCGCACGCCTTCATTATAGACAACGCCTCCCGTCACAAGCACCGGCGGCTGTACCGGAAGTTTCCGCACGACCGCAGATTTAAAATTGCGGATCACGGCATAGGAAAGTCCGAGCAGAATATCTCCCACCGGCACACCTTCCTGCTGTCTGTGGATCAGGTCTGTCTTGGCGAACACGCTGCACCGTCCCGCAAGCCGCGGCACACTTTTCGCCCGTCTGACATACTCCGAGTAGGCGGACAGCGGAAGTCCGAGCCGGTACATCTGATCCTCGAAAAATGCTCCCGTTCCGGCGGCACATTCCCCGTTCATGGCGTAGGAGAGCGTCTCTCCCTCACGGATTCCGGTAAGGAAGCAGGAATTCTGTGCTCCCATCTCTACGATGCTTCCCGCGTCCGGATAGAGCATTCTCTGTCCTTCCAGAAGGCTGCTGATGCGGTTGATCTGCACTTCCTTTTGGATCCCCGGATACAAACAGACTGCACCGGGATTGACCGCTGCATACAAAATCCTGTCGCCGCACGATGTCTCCACCTGCCCAAGCATGTCCACAAGATTCTGATACAGTTCTCCGCGATGCAGTCTGTAATCTTTATATATGATGTTTTCGCCTTCGACAACAGCGATGGAAATACTTCCATTTCCGATGTCGATTCCAAGTCCTGCTTCTCTCATTGCTTTCCTCCGAAATTGCCTCTTACGCATAGTTAGAATATTCTAACTAAATGTATCACATTGCAAGAGCCGTTTCGGTTGCAAAAGCAACGGAATCAGTTTTCTATTAGAGAAAGATTCTCAAATAGTTCGATCAGTCTAACTTCAATCCTGCCAGAAGCGAGCCAAGGCTGGTTCCTGTGGATGTGTGGTCTGTGTATGCCTCCAGATCTTCCACACCTTCGGTATCTACCATCTCCTCTGCCAGCGCCTTCATGGACAGGCTGATCTTATTGTCGTTGGTATTTAATACCTTTGCCTTGACCTTCTATCCGACCTTAAGCACTTCGGACGGCTTTCCGATTCTGCGCTCACAGATCTGTGAGATGTGCACCAGTCCGCTCAGTCCGTTGCCCAGATCAATAAATGCGCCGTACGGCATCAGGCTCTCGACAGTTCCCTCAAGCACGGTTCCCGGCACGATCATAGAGATCTTGTGATTGCGCTCCTCCGCCTCTGCCTCGAGTGCGACCGCCTTTCCGGAAAGCACGAGCTTTTCGCGCTCCTCATCCACCGTGATGACCCGGACCGGAATCTCTTTTCCTACCCAGCTCTCCGTATCCTCCACATAAGCGGATGTGATCTGGGATGCCGGAATGAACGCGCGGATCCCCTCAAGATATGCCACAACGCCTGCCTTCACGCTCTCCTTGATGCGGACGGTTACCGTTGTACCCTCCTCCATCATCTCTTTGAGCTTCTCCCATGCCTGCTCTTCATTGGCTTCCCTGCGGGAGAGAAGAATGTTGCCTGCGCCGTCGTCTACCCGGATCACGGTCGCCTCGATCGTATCCCCCACATGCACAGCCTCCGCCAGTGAAAAATCCGGATCGCTGCTCATCTCCTCCGCACTGATAAATCCCGGTGCATAATATTTCAGGTCAAGCGTAACGCCCTCCTCGTTGACATCGATCACCGTGCCGGTTAAAATATCTCCCTCTCTGATTCTGCGGAAAGAAGCTTCTAACTCCTCCTTGTAATCATCCATTGATTCCATGTGTCTTAAACCTCCATCTCTTTTTCTACCTGTAGTGTACCACATTTCAGTCTGATTACAACCTTGAATAAATCACCATCCACCTCGATTGACAGTTTTCCGCCCTGCGCCTCGGTAAAACTTCTGGCAATCGCAAGTCCCAGACCCGAGCCTTCCGTGCCGCGCGAAGTATCGCCGCGCACGAAGCGCTCCGTGATCTCCTCCGGATCAAAATTCAGTTCCGTCGCCGACATATTTTTGATCGTGATCTCCACGAACTCCTCCGGTGCCTCCCCGGATGTGTGCACCTGCACGTACACGCGGCTCTGCGGCATCGCATATTTCTGAATATTGACAAACAGATTTTCAAAGATGCGGAATGTCTTCTGATTGTCGAGCACCACGATCACTTTTTCCTCCGGCACATCCCAGCGCAGCGTAAGTCCCATCGCCGCAAAGCGCTCCGTATGCTCCACCGCAACCTGCTTTAACAGATTCACCACATCGACTTCCATCGGATGCAGCACAATATTGTTGCTGGTCGCCTTGCTGACCTCAAAAAGATCCTCGATCAATATTTTTAACCGCTGGCTCTTTTTATCGAGCGTCTCAATGTATGACCTGCGCTCCTCCTCCGTGATGTCCTCCTTCTTTAACAGTTCCACGTAGGTTGTGATCGCCGTGAGCGGTGTTTTTAAATCATGGGAAACGTTCGTGATGAGATCCGTTTTCATTCGCTGGCTTTTCACTTCCTCATCCACCGCCTTCTTAAATCCGTCACGCACCCTGGAAAGTTCCACCTTCATCGGCTCATATATTCCCAGATCCTCGGTGATCTCCGTGTCCAGATCTCCGTCCGCCATCCGGCTTACACTGCGCAGCAGCGCCTGATAGTCTCTGCCGATCCTGTCATAATATTTTTTGATAAAACAGAACACAAAGATGGAGTACACGATCAGCGCGCCGATGCCGAAAAACCACATCATCGAGCAGAGCGACAGCACCGCAAAGTTGATCAGCACGATTTTCCAGATCGTCTTTGTGGATTTTTCTGAAAAATCCACATGCGCCACCTCATAGCGGAACGTGTTCCACAATTTTTTCAACCACGGAAAAATCTGATAAATCAGGCTGTACTGTCTGATATATTCCCTGACTCCCAGGAAAAATACCGGACGCAGTACGCGAAGCGCCGCGTACCAGATGCCATACAAAAACAGGAGCGGAACCATCATCTGTCCAAGCTGTAAGATGGCTCTCCAGGCATTGTTTCCAAGTAAAACATCCACTCCTTCGCTGTAATAGGAATAGCTTCTTATGATATCGTAGAAGTTTTCCTCCATACATGCCATGCAGCAGACGGCAATCACCGCCACCTCCATGAGATACCATTTCCCTGGGCGTTGCATTGGTATGTCTTCGTTCCAGATGCGCCTGCTCGTCATAAGAAACATCCATCCCGCCACCGCAGCAAGGCTTACCAGAAACAAAATGCTTCCGCCGGACGCGCGGTACACCAGCACCACCTGCACCCAGTAATTTGTCATACCCTCATACGGATCTCCCAAGGAAATCGTATCGCTCTTTGACACCGGAAGCCCGAAGATCACCTTAAAGTCCTTCGGTCCCTGCAACTGACCCGCTTCCACATATCCGCCCAGCGACTGTCCCAAAAGATTTTCCCGGTCTACATTCTGAAACGCCTTGATCAGAACGCTGCCGCTGATATTTTCGTCGTACAGCGGTGTCACTTCCAGCGCGCCCTCTTTGTCAAAGGATAAGCATACGATGTCCGTATAATACTGCTTTATCTTCTCCGTCACAGTTCCATCCACGCATGTCTCGAGCGGCTGATCCGTATTTTTCACGCAGTCGGCACTGCTTTTGTATACACAGTAATCGATGTTCCAGCTGTCACTCTCAAACTGGCTTTTCCATTCGTCAAACGTAGAGGTTACCGTGTCCTTTACATACTGGTAATCTTCATCATCCGTCGGCAGATTCAAAAACAGTCCGCCTGCATCTGCCTGCCCGCTCCGCTCCATCTGCTCTACATACAGGACATAGCTGCCCTGATAGAGTGTCTGTACCGTATCGTTATCCACGCTGTCCCAGGACTCGTTTACCATCCCCGCCCTCTGCTGCTCTTTCTGTTTCTCGGCTGTCCGGTATACCGCCGGGAAAAAACACATGGTAATGATCGTGATAAAAACGATTCCCGCGATCGCTATGGCAATCCGCTTGCTGCTGTTTGCGACATTGCTGTTGCTGCCGCCGTTATTTCTGTTATTGCTGTTGCCGGCATTGCTGTCGGCACCGCTATTTTTTCCAGTATTGCTGTTGACATCGCTATTGCTGCCGCCGTTGTTTCTATTGCTACTGTTGCCGTCGACACCGTTACTTGCGCTGACATTATTATTGCCGGCACCGTTGTTTCTATTGTTGTTTTTCAATTTTATATCCAACACCCCACACCACCTTTAAGTATTTTGGATCTCTCGGATTTATCTCGATCTTATCCCGGATATTTCTCACATGTACCATAATCGTATCGGTATTGATCGCCTTCTCGTTCCACACACGCTCATAGATCTCGTCCGCCGAATATACACGCCCCGGCGTCCGGATTAAAAGCGCAAGTATTTTGAATTCAATCGGCGTCATCTTCACCGGTTTTCCATCCACAAACACCTCCACGGTGTCCTCATTCAGTTCCAGTCCTCCGATCACATGAATCCGGTCGTTCTTTTCCTCCTTCGGACTCCTGTTTGCAAACTGCGTATACCGGCGGAGCTGGGAATTGACACGCGCCATCAGTTCCAACGGTGTAAACGGCTTGGTCACATAATCATCCGCCCCGATATTTAACCCGATCACCTTGTCGGTCTCCTCTGACTTTGCCGAGAGCATAATGACCGGAAAGTCATATTTTTCCCGCAGCTTCATGGTCATTGTGACGCCGTCCATGCGCGGCATCATGATGTCAACGATCGCCAGCGAGATCTTCTCCCGCTCCATCACCTCAAGTCCCTCCACGCCGTCTGCCGCCTTGAACACGTTATAATTCTGACTCTTTAAAAAGATTTCAATTCCGTCCCTGATTTCTTTATCATCCTCAACAATTAAAATGTTATATTGTTCCATTTTTCCGCTCCTGCTCTTGTTCTCTTTTCTGCTATCATAACACATCCGCCGCAGAATCACACGCCTCCCCGTGCATTGATTACATTTTACCTGATCTGCCGCAAAATTCCCCGCAGAAATACCCGAAGAATTTCTAAAGAATTATTTAGAATTATCATCTTGACAACTGCCACTTCGTAGTGTATAGTAGTACAAGTGCTGAGGCAACTCACACAGATGCTGCTGTGGCTCAGTCGGTAGAGCGTCGCATTGGTAGTGCGGAGGTCACGGGTCCGATTCCCGTCAGCAGCTTCATTGAGAAGAAGCGCAAATCCTTGAATGAAAGGGTTTGCGCTTTTTTGTGCTATGGTGTTACAGTGTTACGGTATTATGACGAATGTATTGTGATGGAAGTCTGGATGAGGGGGGAATATACGGTTGAGGCGTTAATGCTATCTCGTGGCCAAGGGGAAAGTAGGAAAACTTTTTCTCGTCCTGCGGGTCTCAACGATACTTTTCTACTCTTGGACCCGATTTTTGCTTCTATACGGGTCTGGTTCGCACTTTTTCTCGTCTCAGACCCTGGGTGCTCTTCCCTTCTGGCATTATGTCAACCTTTTTCCATTCTCTACGGGTCTGGCACGCGATTTTTCTCCTCTGGAACTTCGCCTTTTCCTTCTATCAGCCCCGGATTCCAATTTGTTTGACGATTCTTCACACATTTTTCAACACTGCTTCATACCTTTTTCACATTTATCCGGTATCTTAATCATTGTCAAGAGGAAATCCCCATTGACACAATTTCTTTTTCATAATATGGCCGGTAAGTACCCCACATCTTACCGACTTCTCCTTCTTTTTATAAAATGATAAACGTACAAAACGCCTCACCATCCGGTGAGGCGTTTTGCGTATTCCTGTTGAATACCCAGATTCTGTCAACTTCTCCTTTACTACATGCGATTCATCATCTTAATGTGTGACTTGAACAGGGAATAATATTTCATTCCCTTGTCTTTGCCATAGTGCCCCTGCAATGCTGCGCGGAGAGAATTGAGATTCTTTCGCTTTCCGTTTGCCTGATAGAGGAATCCCGAAAAATCTTCCGGCGGTTCCTTTGCATATTCACTGTGGTCAAAAACCATTTTGCAGTACATGTCAAACTTTTCTTTTAAGCCATAAGCCGGAAGTTCTGACCAGTAAGACGCATACTCTGCATTCGTCTTCAGTTCCTGATACAGCCGCTTGCCTTCTTCCTCGCCGAGAAGCGCAACCAGTGCATTGTGAAAATCCACCAGATTTTCCTTGCTGATGCAGGCACACAATGTCTTTAAAATTGCTCTCTCTGCATTCAGATCCAGTCCAAACTTTGCTGGCGCTTCGCTCTGACCCGTAGCATTTGACACACTCTGTGGATTCTCTGACATTTCTTCTTTCAAATCCATCATTGCTGTCATCTGTCCGGATTGTTGCTCCGTCAGATCCGGCTTCTCATTCCCTGCGTTCTGCGTCTTTGCTTTGTCACTCTTCTGTGACTTTTCCGAACGATCCGGTTCTGACATATGCTCAGACTTTTCTGCTTTGACTGCTTTCGCTGACTTTCTTGACCGCTTTGCCCTGCCAGTCTTCTCTGCCGGCTCAGCCTTCCCGGATTCCTCTGCCAGCCCAGCGTTTTCTTCCGGTTCCGACTTCCCGGATGTCTCTGCATCCTCAGCCTTTCCGGTCACTTCAGCCTTCCCGGATTCCTCTGCATCCTCAGCCTTCCCAGTCACTTCCTGCTTCCCGGATTCTCCTGCCAACCCAGCTTTCTCTGCCGGTTCAGCCTTCCCGGATGTCTCTGCATCCTCAGCTTTCCCGATCACTTCTGCCTTCCCGGATGTCTCTGCATTTCCAGCCTTCCCGGACGCTTCCGGCTTCCCGGATTCTCCTGCCTTACCGCCGGCTTTCGACGGTTCTGACTTCTTGGATGACCGTGGCTTCTTTGACTGCTCTCTGCCACGCTCTGCTTCCGCTTCCTGTCCAGTCTCCCGAACCTGCTCTGCTTCCGCTTCCGAGCCGGTCTCCCGAACCTGCTCTGTTTCCACTTCCGGACCAGCCGCTCTGGTCTGTTCCTGTTCCGGCTCTACTGCTGCTCCGGATTCCTTTGCCACGCGCTGCTTTTTCTCTGTCAGCATTCTGTGGCATTCCTTTCCGCTTAAACGGCTCACAGGCATTTTCCGCGTTGACCAGTAGCGCACCGCAGCGTCAAATCCCGTATCATTTGATACAATGACATACTCCCTGTCCGCGTTCTGGCTCAGGCGATAGCCAAGTTCCGATACCAGCTGGAAATCCAGCGCATTGCTTCCCTCAAAACACTTAATAAAGTCTGCTTCCTTTTCCGTCTCCTTGAGCATCCTCACATTTTCGTAATTCATATGCGGGCTCTTTGTCGTATAAAATACAAGAACCTCGTCATCTTCCTGCGAGGATACCAGAAGTGGCACCCATATATCTCCTACATTCTCACTGTCAACCAAATAAATTTTTCCCATTCATTCTCCTGCTGACAGAATCCTTTTTTATTGTACCACATTCCGCTTTTATACTGCAATGTCGTTTTTCCGCTGACGCTTCTTCACTTTCCCGTGTTCTGTTTTATAAAATATCGATGTACTCGCCCGCAAGCGCCTTGTTCATGCTGCGCACCGCACAGAATTTTCCGCACATGGAACAGGTGTCCTCGTGCTCCGGTTTGCGGTCCTCGCGGATCTGTTTTGCGGTCTCGGGATCAATCGCACATTCCCACTGTGCATCCCAGTCCAGCACACGGCGTGCGTCTGCCATCTTGTCGTCAATCTCTCTTGCGCCCCGCACGCCCTTGGCAATGTCTGCCGCATGCGCCGCAATTTTCGATGCAATGATGCCCTGCCTGACATCCTCCACATTCGGAAGCGCCAGATGCTCCGCCGGTGTCACATAGCACAAAAATGCAGCTCCATTCTGCGCGGCGATCGCTCCTCCGATCGCGGAAGTGATATGGTCGTACCCCGGGGCAATGTCCGTTACAAGCGGTCCCAGTACATAAAACGGTGCTCCCATGCAGATCGTCTGCTGAATCTTCATATTCGCTGCAATCTGATCCATCGGCATGTGGCCCGGTCCCTCTACCATGACCTGCACATCTCTTGCCCAGGCACGCTTTGTAAGTTCTCCCAGCCGCACCAGTTCCTCAATCTGACACACATCGGATGCATCCGCCAGACAGCCGGGTCTGCAGGCATCGCCAAGGGAGATCGTCACATCATGCTCCCGGCAGATCTCAAGGATCTCATCGTAGTACTCGTAAAACGGATTCTCCTCTCCGGTCATACACATCCACGCAAACACCAGTGAACCGCCTCTGGATACAATATTCATTTTTCTCTTGTGCTTCCTGATCTGCTCGATCGTCTTGCGCGTGATTCCGCAGTGCAGCGTCACAAAATCCACGCCATCCTCGGCATGCAGGCGTACCACATCAATAAAATCCTTTGCGGTCAGTGTCGCAAGATCCCTCTGATAGTGAATTACAGAATCATATACCGGCACGGTTCCGATCATAGCCGGACATTCCGCCGTCAGTTTTCTCCGGAACGGAATGGTGTTCCCGTGCGAGGAGAGATCCATGATCGCATGCGCTCCCATGTCAACTGCCGCCATCACTTTTTCCATCTCCACGTCATAATCCTTACAGTCTCTGGAGATTCCGAGATTTACATTGATCTTCGTCCGCAGCATCGAGCCGACACCCTCCGGGTCAATGCATTTGTGATGCCTGTTCGCGCAGATGACCACCTTTCCCTCCGCAACGAGCGGCATCAGCTCCTCTGTGGTCATACGTTCCTTCGCCGCAACCTTCTTTAACTCCTCTGTCACAATTCCCTTGCGTGCTGCTTCCATCTGTGTTGCATACTGTTCCATATTTTTCTGCTCCATTTCTGCAGAGGATGTGCGAAAAAATCCGGCGTCGCAGTGACGCCGGATTCCACAAACTATCTGATCCATCATTCGCTCCCTACGACAGTATTAACTGACAGGTTCCAAGAGTCAGGTTTTAACCTTCTCAACCGTTTACGCATGCGCACAGTCCCTCTGCGATATATTCTTTTTCCTCTAACACCTTATCTCAATTCTATGCTTCTGTCAATCTCCCTTTCCTCAGAACTGCTCTTTTCCATAACAAAAAAAGAACAGCCATCACTGGCTGCCCTTTTAGGAGAAGGTATTTTTACTATGGGGTATAGCAAAAACTATATATAATGTATTGGGGGGTTTTTACGGTTATTATAGTACCATGACTGCGCAAAGAAGTGTGCACAAACTTCACAAAACTTCCATTCTATTTCTATACATTTTGTACAGTACCTTGGGACTAGTTCTTTCGTTTCCGCAAAATTTTGCATAACCGGTTGTTCATTTCCCGCTCTTTTTTGCAAAATGTCCTTTTTGCCTTCTCTCTATCTCTGCCGGATCTTTCCCTTGATACGCGAGAGCGCATTGTCAATTGTCTTAGGACTTTTCCCGAGTTCCTCCGCTATCTGGCAGTAGTTTTTTCCTTCCAGATATGCGTCTAAAACCTGGCGCTCGAGCGCGCTTAACTGTTCCCGCAGCTGCTCCCAGAAAGCGGTAAAATTCTCCTGCTCGATCACGAGCTGTTCCGGATCATCCATCTGGTCGGTGAGAAGCGTCTCCGCCAGGGATTTTCCCTCCTCCGTGGTCTGGGAATAAAAAGACACATACGTGTTCAGGGGGACATGTTTTTTCCGGTTGGACGCCTCCACCGCGCTGTAGAGCTGTCGGTTGATGCACAGCTCCGCAAAATGGAAAAAGGATGCCTCCCTGTCAGACCGGTAATCCCGGATCGCCTTAAACAATCCGATCATCCCCTCCTGAATCAGATCATCCGTATCTCCGCCAATCAAAAACATTGCATTTGCCTTACGAAGCACCAACGGCTTGTACTTTTCAAGGATATAATCCATGATCCGCTCGTCGCCCCCGCGCAGTTTCTGGATGAGTTCTTCATCCGCCAGCTTCTGATATTCGTCCACGTCTTCCTCCGTCTTCCCTCTCTGCTCTGCCCTGCCATGCCGCCTGAACTTTCCGCGCACGGCTGCGCTGCCTGAACTTTCCGCGCACGGCTGTATTTTCCGCAGCATAAAAATCTGCCAGCCTATGCCTGCTTTGTCATCTTACATCATCCGCTGTCTGACGATCTCATAGGCAAGCACACCGGCTGCTACGGAAGCATTCAGAGAATCAATGTCACCCTTCATCGGAATGGAAGCCACATAATCACAGTTTTCGCGCACCAGCTTGCTGACACCCTCGCCCTCGCTTCCGATTACAAGACCGATCGGTCCCTTCAGATCCAGGTCATACATCTGCGTGCCGCCCATATCCGCGCAGACAAACCAGATGCCCTGCTCCTTTAACTCCTTGATCGTCGCCGTCAGATTCGTCACCTTGGCAACCGGCGTATAGTTTAGCGCGCCGGCGGACGTCTTTGCCACAGTCGCGGTCAGTCCCACCGCCCTGCGCTTTGGAATAATGACCCCGTGTGCTCCGCAGAGGTTCGCGGTACGGATGATCGCCCCGAGATTGTGCGGGTCCTCAATATTATCCAGCAGAAAAAGGAACGGCGGCTCTCCCTTTTCTCTTGCGATCTCCAGAATGTCGTCCACTTCCGCATATTCATACGCTGCCGCCACCGCGATCACACCCTGGTGTTTCTTCGTCTCCGAGAGCTGATCCAGACGTTCTTTTTCCACAAAATGAATAATGGTATCATGCTTTTTTGCCTCTCTTACGATCGTGCGCACCGGTCCGTCCTGACAGCCGTCCAGCACAAAAAGCTTGTCGATCGTCTTGCCGGAACGAAACGCCTCAAGCACAGCATTGCGTCCCTCTATTTTTAATTCCTCGTATCCCATGTATTCTCCTTTTCTCTCTGCTTCCGGCAGACTCTTTCTGCTGCCTGTAGCATCCTCTGCCACCGGCAGACGCTCTATGCTTTCGCCCTCTGATTCCTCTTCCCGCGGCAGACGTTCTATAACTTCAAATGCAGCCCGTCCACACCGGTCTTCACCAGTTCCACCAGACGCTCAAACTCATCCTGTAAGTACAGCCATCCCATCAGCGCCTCAAACCCGGTGGCCTTGCGGTAGTCGGACATCGTCGCATTCTTTGCCATCGTCGGCGACTTGGCATTTCTGCCGCGCCGGTAAATGTCCGCTTCCTCCTCTGTCAGAAGCGGCAGAAGCACCTCCATCATCTCGGCCTGCGTGTGCGCCTTGACAATCTGGCTGGTCCGTTTGTGCAGTTCTCCCGCTCTGGTATTCCCTTTTCCCACGACAACAGAACGGATGACGAGATCATAGATCCCGTCACCGATATAAGCCAGTGTCAGCGGTGAGTAGGTGCGGATATCGACTTCCGCAATCCCGAACTGTTCCTTAATATAAGAATCGATTTCTCTTCCCATACCAGCTTCCTCTCCGACTCACGCTTTATGCCAGATCACACCCTCGCGTGTGTCCTTTAACACAATTCCTTTTGCCAGAAGATCATCCCGGATCGCGTCCGCCTTTGCAAAATCCTTCTCTTTCTTGGCAGCTTTGCGCTCCTCGATCTTCTCTAAAATATATGCCTCAAGCTCTGCATCCACCTCTGTGTCTTCCGCCGGATTCTCCACCTTCGCCGTCGTCAGGTTCAAGGAGAGCACGCGGTCAAAATCCTCCGCCAGCGCACGCTTGGTTGCATCGTTTAAGGTATCATCCTTGAGCAGGTCATAGACGATTGTAATCGCCATGGAAGTGTTCAGGTCATTGGAAATGGCATCACAGAATTTTTCCTTGTACTCTGCAAATTTACCCTCATCCACTGTGCCGTCCGCCTTCAGATCCGCGATTCTCTTCACAAGCTTCTTGTAGGCAACGCTCATGTTGTCCAGCACCTCGTAGGAAAACTCAAGCGGCTTTCTGTAGTGGGACTGCAGGCAGAACATACGGTACACGATCGGATCGTATCCTTTTTCCTGCAGAAGCGACACCGTAAGGAAATCCCCCTTCGACTTACTCATCTTGCCCGACTTGTCGTTCAGGTGGTTCACATGGAACCAGTAACCGCACCACTTGTGTCCCAGATAGCTCTCGGACTGTGCGATCTCGTTGGTGTGATGCGGAAAAATATTGTCCACGCCGCCGCAGTGGATATCCATATATTCACCCAGATGCTTGATGCTGATGCAGGAACACTCGATATGCCATCCCGGGTATCCCACGCCCCACGGACTATCCCATTTGAGCGCCTGATCCTCGAATTTGGACTTTGTAAACCACAGAACGAAATCATTTTTGTTCCGCTTATTGACGTCCTCCTCCACATCGTCGCGCACACCGACTAACAGCTCTTTCTCGCTCTGGGAAGAAAAAACATAATAGTCGTCCAGCCTGGAAGTGTCAAAATAGACATTTCCGCCTGCCACATAAGCGTAGCCCTTCTCCAGCAGCACCTCGATCATGTGAATAAACTCCGGGATGCAGTTGGTTGCCGGCTCCACAACGTCCGGACGCTTGATATTTAACTTTTTGCAGTCATCGAAAAACGCGTCCGTGTAAAACTTCGCAATCTCCATCACCGTCTTGTGCTCGCGCTTCGCACCTTTTAACATCTTATCCTCACCGGTATCCGCATCGGAGGAAAGGTGTCCCACGTCCGTGATATTCATGACACGTTTTACATCGTAGCCCACATAACGCAGTGCTTTTTCCAGCACGTCCTCCATGATGTAGCTACGCAGATTGCCGATATGCGCGTAATGATATACCGTCGGTCCGCAGGTATACATGGCAATCTTTCCATCCTCATGCGGAATCACCGTATCGATATTTCTTGTCAGTGTATTGTAAAATTTGAACTTATTCTCCACTTTGGTATTCTCCGTTTCTTTTTATTCTTATTATTCCTGTGACGCTCCGGCTCCCGTGCTTAAAATACGCACTTCTTTTTCCAGATCCAGCACACGGTTCACCAGTTCGGCATTCTCATGCTGCAGCACGGTGATATCCTCCTTCACAGGGTCCGGAAGATGCACCTGATCCATGTCATCCTGCGGTGTCCTGATATTGTCACGCTTTACAACGCGTCCCGGCACTCCGACCACGGTGCAGTTCGGCGGCACTTCCTCGATGACGACGCTTCCGGCGCCGATCTTGGAATTATCCCCGACCGTAAAAGAACCGATAATCTTCGCCCCGGCACTGATCATGACATTGTTCCCGATCGTCGGATGACGCTTTCCGGTCTCCTTGCCGGTACCGCCAAGTGTCACGCCCTGATACAGCGTCACGTTATCTCCGATGATCGACGTCTCGCCGATGATGACGCCGCTTCCGTGATCGATAAAAAATCCCTTGCCGATCGTCGCTCCCGGATGGATCTCAATGCCTGTTTTCCTGGCTGCGCGCTGCGAAATAAACCGTGCCCAGAAATAATGCCCTTTGAGATAAAGCTTATGCGCCCTTCTGTAGCTTAGCATAACATGAAATGTCGGATAAAGCAAAACTTCCATCGGACTTTTAATCGCCGGATCGCGTTCCTTGATTACCTGAAACTCTTCCTTCATATACCTTAGGATACCCATCTCTTCCCATTCCTTTCCACATACAAACCAGAACAAAGTTTCCTATTACAAAAAAAGGATCATCCGTCTCCTAGAGACGAAATGATCCGCGGTTCCACTCTACTAAAATCATATGATTTCACTTGACGCATGTAACGTATGCCAGACGTACCCGGCTACGGCATCCCTGCATCCTGCGGTGCAGATGACTCTCGCCGGATCAGCTCACGGAGGCACTTGGGGACTCTCTCTTCCAAGACTGCTTTCAGCCGGTGACAGTCTCTCTCTGACGAATGTCCGAATCCTTACTCTTTCCGATCTTCGCTTTTCCAATTCATCTTTTTATCGGCAGAAGATACCTCTCCTGCCTACTATAGTTTATGCACTTCCTGTGTTTTTGTCAATCTTTTTTCACTGCATGTTTCGTCTGCAGCCGCCTGAATTCTTCTTAGCTCATTGTACGCTTCGTCCGCAGCCGCCGCAGCCCGCGCAGCCCGCCGCAGAGTCCGCCACAGTAAAACTTCCCTCATAAAAACTGGAAAGCGCGCAGATCGCCTGTGAGGAAATCCCTTCCTCCGTTCCGGTGAAGCCAAGTCCCTCCTCCGTGGTCGCCTTGACATTGACCTGATCCGTGCTGATGCCGAGCGCTCCCGCGATGTTTTCCTCCATCTGCGGGATATGCGGGCGCATCTTCGGCTTCTGCGCAATGATCGTGGCGTCAATGTTCTCCACCACGTAACCCCTCTCCCGGATCAGCTCCGCCACATGGGAGAGCAGCTTCATACTGGAAATTCCTTTATACTGCGGATCAGTGTCCGGAAAATGCTTTCCGATGTCACCTAATCCCGCCGCGCCCAAAAGCGCATCCATAATCGCATGAAGCAGCACATCCGCATCCGAATGTCCGAGCAGACCAAGCGTATGCGGGATCCTGACACCGCCGATGATCAGATCTCTGCCCTCAACCAGTTTATGCACGTCGTAACCCATTCCTACTCTCATGATACCCTCACTTTCAAGCCTTTTCCTATGAAAGAACAAAAATCCCCGGACACACAACTACTTGTATTCCCGAGGACTCTCTAGTAGCGGAAGGGAGATTTGAACTCGGTATCAAACCCCGCAAACCCGCATAAA
>ERZ791923.1048-NODE-1048-length-33326-cov-5.358841_pt1 | contig 33326 bp, 27 predicted proteins | sample MGYA00510133_ERZ791923 | MGnify/ENA primary metagenome ERZ791923 (study PRJEB30046, sample SAMN00792106) | human gut metagenome | study: EMG produced TPA metagenomics assembly of the A metagenome-wide association study of gut microbiota in type 2... | reverse complement strand
TAAAAAGGCTTAGCAACGATTATCAACGATACTTGAGCAACAAAAAAGGCGCCCCGTAAAGAGCGCCATATCAATCGATTATAATAAATTTAACTCATTGATAATCAGATAGTTACTTGCCTATGCAAAAATGTGAGAAAATGTTGTTTAAAATTTCTTGTGAAGTTATTTCTCCGCTTATTGTTGAAAGGTTGAGCAGCATTTCCCGCAGGTCTTGACTTACGAGATCTGCAGGCATAAGGTTTTTCAAACCGGATATTACATCGTCCATGTTTTTGCTTGCTTTTGACAATGCCTGATAGTGTCGCTCGTTGATGACTATTGAGTCAGAGGAATTAGTTTTGCTGCTGTTAATGACTTTAACCAATGTGTCTTCTAACTGGTCGATTCCTGCTCTCTTTTTTGCAGATGTTATAACAAAGACAGGTTCTGTTTCTTTGTCGGGATTTTCCTGGCTTGTGGTCTTTATAATACTTCTTATGTATGCAGACAGTCTGCTTTCTATTTTTTCCAAAGAAGATTTGTCGGGTATTATGTCAGCTTTGTTTATGACGGTAATAAGCGTTTTGCCGCTTTCCAATATGGTGCCCAACTCGTCTGTAGTGTCTTGCATATCGTTTTCCAACACTTCAGGCGCACTTACTACCCATATTATTATCTGCGCGGTGTCAATTACCTTGAATGTTTTGTCGATGCCGAGATTTTCTATAACATCGTCGGTTTTTCTTATTCCCGCCGTATCGATGAGCCGGAACTCGATCCCCTTTATTATAATACGCTCTTCTATCGTGTCTCGTGTCGTGCCGGGAATGTTGCTTACTATAGCCCGCGAATCGGAAAGCAGGGCATTCATAAGCGTCGACTTGCCTACGTTTGTTTTACCTGTTATTGCTACAGGAACACCGTTTTTCACCGCGTTCATTGATGTGAACGAGTGCAACAGGCTTTGTATTTCTTTTTGTATGTCTTCGGCTTTGGAGATGAGAACCGGGCGCTCTGCAAAGTCCAAATCGTCATGGTCTGAAAAATCCAGTTCCAGTTCCAACAACGATTGTATGTCTTTTAGTTTGTCGCGCAACATGTTTATCCTGTCCTTGAAGCCACCTTTCAATTGGTTCATCGCCACGCGGTGTGAGGTCTCGGAGCGCGAAGCAATGAGGTCGGCAACTGCTTCGGCCTGGCTCAGGTCCATTTTGCCGTTTAGAAAGGCGCGCTCGGTAAATTCTCCGGGATTGGCAAGCCTGCAACCTTCGGATATGAGCATTTGCATTACCCGGTTAAGGATGTACAGCGAACCGTGACAGGAAAATTCCACTGAATCCTCGCCTGTGTATGAATGCGGAGCCTTGAACGAAACGGCAATGACTTCGTCAAGCGTGCTGCCGTCTTCGTTTTTTATTTCGCCAAACACAGCTGTGTTATGCTGTATTTCGGAAAATGCTTTTTTATATCCTTTGGGAGTGAATATTTTGGAAGCAATGGCTATGGATTCATCTCCCGATATTCGTATTATGCCTAACGCACCGCCTGTTGCGGTGGCTATGGCACAGATTGTGTCCTGTTTGTTCATCGTTCTGTTGTAAACTGATATAATTCTTCGGTAAGCAGGCTTACGGCCTTTTCCAAGTATACCTTGTCTGTTTCATCGAAAGCGTTCAATTTGTCGGAGTCAATGTCGAGTACTCCTTTTATTTCGTTGCCTGCAATTATGGGCACTACAATCTCGGAGCGCGAGAGCGAGCTGCAAGCAATATGGCCGGGAAATGCGTTTACGTCGGGCACGACAATGGTGCATGCTTTTGCCCATGCTGTCCCGCATACGCCGCGCCCTTTTTCTATCCTGTAACAGGCTACGCTTCCTTGGAAAGGTCCAAGCGCAAGACTCCCGTTTTTTACCATATAGAAGCCAACCCAAAAGAATCCGAACGCTTCCTTGAGTGCAGCGCAGGTGTTTGCCAATATGCTTGTCTCGTTTGTTTCGCCTTTTATCAGACAAGCGTATTGCTTAAGGAATGCTTCGTAGCGCTCCTTTTTGTTTTGTATGCCGTTTAACACGAAACTCGCTTCCATAAGTAAGACTCAAATTCTTTCAAGTACTTTTTCAATCAGTCCCGCCATTGTGTTTTTACTGCTTGCCCCGGCTTCCTTCTGGTATCTGTCGGCCACGACCATGCACACCGATGTGGCACGGTGGCCGAGCAGCGAGGCAAATCCGGCTACTGCCGAACTCTCCATCTCGTAGTTAAGTATTTTAGCGCCTTTGTATTCAAAACTCTCTATCTTCTCGTTTTGCCTGTCGTCTGCAGGTTGTATGCGCAGCCTGCGTCCTTGCGGCCCGAAGAATCCCGGGGCCGATACGGTAATGCCCTTTATCATGTCGTCTCCGGCTATGCGGTTCGACAGCTCGCAGTCGGCAATGGCCACGTAAGGGTGGGAAGCACCCATGTATCCCGACCAGGACATGTGCCTTACAAATGCTTCCTCCAGTTCAAGGTCACAAACCTCGTTGCGTCCTTTGTAAAAGTTCAAAAGCCCGTCCAAACCTATTGATTCGACCGAGCAAATATAACTGCCTAACGGCGTTTCGGGCTGTAACCCTCCGCAGGTACCTATCCTTACTATTTCAAGCCGGCGTTTATTTTCCTTTTCGGTGCGTGTGCTGAAATCAATGTTGGCAAGTGCGTCCATCTCGTTCATCACTATGTCCACGTTTCCGCAGCCTACGCCAGTTGAAACGGCGCTTATCCGCTTGCCTTTGTATGTCCCGGTTACGGTGTGGTATTCCCGGTTCATGATGTCGCATTCCGTACTGTCAAAGTATTGCGCTATCGTTTCCACGCGCTTCGGGTCGCCAACTAAAATAACCTTGTCGGCCAGATTTTCGGGACGCAGGCAAAGGTGGTATATTGTCCCGTTGCCGTTTATTATCAGCTCTGAAGAAGGAAATACGTAATTCATTGCGGTTAGGGTTTTGTTTTGGTGAATCAAAATTACTCTTTTTTCCAGACATATTGTTATTGAACACTCATTTTAAGCACCTCTATGAATAAATGCCGTCGTGCTTCAGCGCAGGCATTATTAGTGCTAATATTTTATGTACACACGTGAATCAGTACTACAGTTTTTTCGTTTCACGTTTAAGCAAACATGATTCGCGATAGTACCGTCGTTTTTGTCCGCGTTTTTCGGGCAAGTTTCAAACGGGTTTTCAGAGGGCGGAAAATATGTGCCTTGTATTTTAAAATTAGTGGCTCGGATTTTAAAATCCGAGCCACTAATTTTTTCCTTGCTCCCATGTGGGTATAAAGCATTGAAAATTAGTATTCATCTTTGCGAACAAAAAACGACCTTTTCGGCACATAAAATCATAGTTGTTTCCATACTTGGTTTTATGTCGGCTGCCTTCTGCAAGAGTTCATCCGAAAGAGTGTTTTATGCAATGATTTTATTGCATAAAAATAGCAAATATGAATTATTTGGCGCTTTTTCGTGTGATTTTGTTATTAAAATGCTTGTAAAAGCCGTATCTTATTATTTTAAACGCTAACTTTGGAGCAAAAAAGCGAGGAATATGAATATATCTATCATTGGAGTAGGGAATATGGGCGGAGCTGTGGCAAGAGGCTTGGCTTCGCGCGGTAAATACAATATTTGTGTGTCAGACCCATCAACAGAGAAATTGGACTTGTTAAAAGGAGAATTTCCCGATGTGGAAACGACTACAGACAACATTGAAGCCACGAGAAAAGCGGACATACTTATATTGGTAGTAAAACCATGGAAGGTAAAGGACGTTATAGAAGAAATAAAAGACGAAATACCTTTCCGCTGCAAACAAGTAGTATCAATAGCCGCAGGTGTAACCACAGGGGATGTTACGGAGTGGCTCGGCTGCGAAATGCCGGTGTATTATGTGATTCCCAACACGGCCATAAGTATAAGGAAAAGCATGACTTTCATAGCTTATAAAAACGCGGACGCAGAGCAACTGGAAACCGTTAAATCCATATTCGGGGAATTGGGCACTACGCTTGTTATAGAAGAAAAGCAGATGAAAGCGTGCATGGCTTTGGCTTCATGCGGAATAGCTTACGCTATGCGCTATGTTAGAGCCAATGTAGAAGGGGCTGTTGAACTGGGTATATCGCCAAGCGACGCCACGATGATAACGTCGAACACAATGAAAGGTGCCGCGGAACTATTGTTAAGCACCGGTAACCACCCCGAAGCAGAAATAGACAAGGTTACGACGCCGGGAGGGCTTACAATAAAAGGACTTAACGCTCTTGAAGCCAACGGTTTCACTAATGCCGTAATAGAAGCATTGAAAGCGTCAATATAACGGAATTAACATGAAAAGGATTGTAGTAAAAATAGGAACGAACGTAATAACACGCAACGACGGAAGTCTTGATATAACGCAGATGTCCTCGCTTGTTGACCAGATTTCAGAGTTGCACAAAAACAGGTTTGAAGTAATAATGGTAAGTTCCGGTTCTGTAGCATGTGGGCGAAGCCTGCTACCCGGAATAACCGAAAATCTTGACACGCTCGACCAAAGACAGTTGTTTTCCGCAGTAGGGCAAGCCAAATTAATCGATTTGTACTATACTCTGTTCAAAGAGCATAATATAGCTATAGGACAGGTGCTGACAACAAAAGAAAGTCTCTCGGGTAAGAAGCAAATGGAAAACCAGTATAATTGCATGAGTGTCATGATTAAGCACCGGATTATTCCCATAATAAACGAAAACGACACGATAGCAATTACTGAATTGATGTTTACCGACAATGATGAATTGGCCGGATTGGTTGCACAGATGATGGAGGCGGATTGCCTTGTTTTGTTAACCAATGTTGACGGCATATATAAATTGACTAAAGGACAGGACGCTGTTTCAGCCGATTTGTCGAATGCGGAAATCATACGAGAGGTACACCCTAACGATGACATTGAAAAATTCATAACAAAGAAGAAGTCGGCAAGAGGGCGCGGAGGTATGATAACCAAAGAAAGCGTGGCGATAAAAGCCGCAAAAAGCGGAATAGAAGCATTCATAGCAAACGGCAGAAAGAACGGTATAATAACAGATTTGATGAACAATCCGCAAAAAACTGTCTCAACCCGTTTTATTCCTGTTTTAGAATCAGTTCAACCATAAACCACCATAGAATGAATCTTACGAATATTTTTGAATCAGCCCGTAAAGCATCTTTTTCGATACTGTCGGTTACGGATTCTACAATAAACGAGATATTAGGCGCTATTGCAGAAGAAATAGGCAAAAACCATGATTTTTTATTAAGCGAAAATCAAAAGGATCTTGAATTGGCAGATCCTAAAAGCCCAATGTTCGACCGTTTGAAGTTGACATCGGATAGGTTGGACGAAATATCTTGCGGAATAAGAAAACTGATTGAACTTCCGTCTCCGTTAGGGCGCACACTGTCACGCCAAACCCGTCCCAACGGATTGGATGTTGCGCGTGTCAGCGTGCCATTTGGAGTAATCGGAATCGTGTACGAAGCTCGACCCAACGTAACTTTTGATGTTGTTGCTCTTTGCCTGAAGTCGGGCAATGTATGCGTGCTGAAAGGAAGTAAAAACGCCGATTTTTCGAACAAGGCTATAGTATCGCTTATCCACAGAGTGTTCCAACGGTTCGGAATACCGCAAGAAGCAGTAACGCTGTTGCCGCCAACACACGAGGCAGTAAACGAAATGCTGCATGCCGACAGGTTTATCGACGTCATAATACCACGCGGAGGCGCAAACCTTATAAATTACGTAAGGCAAAACGCAACTGTGCCCGTCATAGAAACGGGTGCAGGAACTTGCCATATATATTTTGATGAATACGGCGACACAGCCAAAGGCGCAGCCATAATAAACAATGCCAAAACCCGCAGGGTTAGTGTATGCAACGCTCTCGATTGCCTCATAGTGAATGAAAAGCGCTTGGTTGACTTGCCGGCCTTGTGCGCGGCTATGGCAGAGAAACATGTCATTATAAATGCCGATGAACCCTCTTATGCGGCGCTTCAGGATAGTTATCCGGCCGATTTGCTTAAACTTGCAACACCCGACAGTTTCGGAAAAGAATTTCTCGATTATGCAATGGCTATAAAAACAGTGAGTTCTTTGGACGAATGCCTGGAACACATACAAAAATACGGTTCCGGGCACAGCGAAGGTATTGTAACTGAGAATGACGATAGGGGAGAAGCATTCTTGAAAACGGTGGATGCCGCATGTGTTTACCTTAATGCGCCAACATCATTCTCCGACGGAATGCAGTTAGGTCTTGGAGCCGAGATAGGAATATCCACGCAAAAACTACATGCGCGCGGTCCTATGGGTTTGGAAGAACTTACCACATATAAATGGATAATAAAAGGTAACGGACAAGTCCGTACATAGCCCCGTAACACAAAATTGCAGATGAAGTCCGGATTTGTCTGCGGTATTCTGTCCGGTTTCACCCCGGTTTTGACAAGAACAAAAATATGTCTGAGATATTTTAAAATATGTCAGACATATTTTGAATTATGTGCCTTGTATTTTTTCTTTGTTCCAGGCAGTGTATAATCAATTGAAAATTAGTTTTCAATTTTCTTCACCCGAAAAAGCCTTTTTTTGCCCTGCCTTTTTAGTTTTGGTAATGTTGCTAAAAATAGGATTGCTTTTTACCTCTTCATTATAGAAGTTTAGGAAATCACCAACGATAAAGTTACTTCCTCCTATGTAAATGACATCATCATCAGAAGCTTCTTTCATTGCTTCTAATGCCGCTTCTTTTACCGTAGGGAAACAGTTCCCGTGCAATCCGTGTGCAAAGGCCTTTTCTTTCAATTCATTTTCATTTAATGCTCGCTTTACATTTGCTTTGGTAAAATAATATATTGCGTTCTTAGGCATAAGTTTCAACGAACTGTCTATGTCTTTATCTGACACCATTCCGATGACTATTCTCGTTCGATTGGCATAGGTGTTGCCCAATTGGTGCATGTTATAAGCCAGTCCGCCCGGATTATGGCCGGTGTCAAGAATAATAGTGGGATTCCTTGATATTATTTCCCAGCGGCCTTTTAAACCCGTGAGTTCGCATACATTTGCAACTCCGTCCCTTATGTTTTTTTCCGATATATTAAGTCCGAGTTTATTCAGCTCCTTGATGGCGCATAACAGGGTATTCATGTTTTTTTCCTGGTATTCCCCCGTTAATTCTCCTGATATAGGCGTCTTGAATAATTTAGTTTCGTAAATACGGTTGCCGTTTTGCGGATTGATATATGAAGATTCCACAATATGTTCATCTTCTGCAAAAATTATGGGAGCGCCTACTTCCAAAGCTCTTTTTTCGAATACGCAGTGAGTCTCTTTTGTTGTTTCGCCTATAACAACAGGAACATTTTTTTTTATAATTCCGGCTTTTTCATACGCAATTCTTTCAAGCGTATTTCCTAATAAAGCCATGTGGTCAAAACTGATGTTCGTAATTATGGAAAGAGTGCTGTTGATGATGTTTGTGCAATCCAATCTTCCTCCCAAACCAACTTCAATTACAGCAATGTCCACATTTTCTTTAGCAAAATAATAGAAAGCCAAGGCTGTGGTCAATTCGAAAAAGGAAGGGTGCAGAGGCTCAAAAAAAGGACGTTCTTTTTCCACAAAGTCAATTACTTCATGCTTTGGAATCATTTTTCCATTAATACGAATCCTTTCACGGAAGTCAACAAGGTGAGGTGACGTATATAGCCCTGTTTTGTATCCGTATGATTGAAGTACGGCTGCGAGCATGTGTGCGCAGGAACCTTTACCGTTGGTTCCTGCTATATGGATTGTTTTATACTTTGTGTGAGGATGTTCGAAATGTTCGTCTAAAACATAAGTATTGTACAAACCCTCTTTATACGCATTGGCTCCTATATTCTGAAAAAGCGGAGCCGACTCGTATAAATAGTTTATGGTTTCTTCATAAGTCATTATTAATCAAATAGAGCTCGGAATTTTTGAAAGATACTTTCTTTTGTTTTACTGTTTGGCTGTATGCTTTCGCTTTCTTTAATGCTTTCAAACAGTTTTTTTTCTTTTTCGTTAAGCTTTTCAGGTATATAGACACTTACGTTTACAATTAAATCTCCTGTACCTTCACCATATCCTTTTACAGAAGGCAACCCTTTACCACGCAGTCTTAATACTTTTCCCGGTTGTGTTCCCGGCTTTATTGAGATTTTTGTTGTTCCGTCAATTGTAGGAATTTCAACAGTATCTCCCAATGTAGCTTGCGCCACAGTAAGCAAAAGATTATATACGAGATTTTGTCCCTCGCGTATGAATGTGTCGTTTTTTTCTTCAGCTATTATTACTTGGAGGTTTCCGTTTTCACCTCCATGCCTTCCGGCATTTCCTTTTCTTGGAACATTTACTATCATGCCTTCAGCAACACCGGCAGGTATGTTTACTTCTACGATGTCTTCGCCAATAATTACACCTTCACCGTTGCAATGGTGGCATTTATTCTTGATTACACGGCCTTCGCCTCCACATGTAGGACAAACATCCTGCGATTGTATTATACCGAAAAAACTTTTTTGTTGGTGTATAACGTAACCTCTCCCTTTACATGTAGGGCAAATATCAGGGCTGCTGCCTTTTTCGCTTCCTGTTCCGTGGCATTCAGGGCAGGATATATATTTCTTTACTTTGAACTTCTTGGTTACACCTTTTGAAATTTCTTCCAAAGTCAGTTTTACGCGCAAACGTAAATCGCTTCCCCTTGGCTTTCCATTTGCGGCGTTTTCGTATCCGCTTTCTTCAAAACCGCCAAAGCCACCACTGAACGGATTACGGCCTCCGAAGATACTGCCGAACATGGAGAATATATCGTCCATGTTCATGCTGCCGGCTCCGAAACCTCCCATTCCTTGGCCATTTACTCCTGCTTCGCCGAACTGATCGTATCTGGCACGTTTTTCAGGATCGCGCAAGACATCATAAGCCGCCGCAGCTTCCTTGAATTTTTCTTCAGCTTCTTTATTGCCAGGATTTCTGTCCGGGTGATAACGGATAGCTTGTTTTTTATATGCTGTTTTTATCTCTTCGGCTGTAGCTGTTCGCTCAACTCCTAATATTGCGTAATAATCTTTTTCTGCCATAATAATAAAATACAAATGCCAGTATGTATTAGCATTATTGCCAAAACTATGGTTGTTATTGTCCTACGGCCACTTTGGAATGGCGAATCACTTTATTGTTCAGAGTATATCCGGTTTGTACGCAATCTACAACTTTTCCTTTCATACTCTCATCGTCCACGGGCACCATTGCTACAGCTTCGTGAAAATCCGTGTTGAAATCTTCTTTTTCGGTTTTTATTTTACTTAATCCTTGTGATTCCAGCGTAGACAATAATTTTTGGTATATAAGTTCAGTGCCTTGCAATAGGGTTGTTTCGTCTCCACCTTTTTTTATGTTTATTAAAGCACGCTCAAAATCGTCCAACACAGGAAGTAATGAAGAAATAACTTTTTCTCCGCCGTTGAGTATTAATTCGCTTTTTTCTTTGAGAATGCGTTTCCGGTAATTGTCGAATTCGGCAATTTGACGAATATATTTATCTTGTAATGAAGCCAACTGTTCTTTTAATTCGTTGATTTCATCTGTTGCTTCTTCATTGGTAGCGTCAGTTTCAACTTCGTTTGCTTCTACTTTTTCCTTTATTGTTTCCTGTGAATTATCTTCTATCTTAATTTCTTTGCTAGTGTCTTTCTGTGAGTCTTTGTTTTTATTGTTAGCCATAACATAAAAGTTTTATTTGTCATTAAGCAAAAACTATACCAATTCGACTTATCGCATACTGTCCGCGTTGAATTGCAGTGGTAATAAGTCATTCACGTCATGTACTATTATACATGTATCTTCGCCTGCCATTATTAATTCTATTTTTCTTTTTTGGCGCATTGCCGTTTCTGTCATGACTTGACGGCATGAGCCACATGGAGATACCGGAGTCTTGGTTACGACACCTTCGTTTTTTGCTACGATAGCTATGCGTATAACCTCTTTGTCAGGGTATTGTGCTTTGGCATAAAACAAAACGTTCCTTTCCGCGCACAAGCCTGAAGGATAAGAGGCATTTTCCTGATTACTTGCGGATAATATTTCTCCGTTTTCCATCTCAACTGCTGCTCCTACCGAGAAATGTGAATACGGAGAATAACTCTTGTCACAGGCATTTTTTGCAGTTTCAATTACTTCCTTTTGCCTGTGTGTCAATTCTTCTATTTTCTTACGTTCAAAAGAAAACTCTATTTTGTTCATGTCCCATGTAAAAAAGAGCCTTAAAAGGCTACGAATTGACTGCAAAATTAGCTTTTTTCATTACCGTACAATGTTTTTTATAGCGATTTTCTTAATTTTACAACGCAATTATGATTCATACTTTAATGATAAGGTTGACAAGATTCACTTTCGTGATATTATTTTCATTTGTTGCTGTTGCTGTGCAAGCACAAACAAATGCTTATGAAGAGTATATAAACAAATATAGCGATATGGCGGTAGAACAAATGAAGCAATACCGCATTCCCGCCAGTATCACATTGGCTCAAGGGCTTTTGGAGTCGGGAGCAGGTCGCAGTACGTTGTGCCGTAAAGCAAACAATCATTTCGGCATAAAATGTGGCCCGGGTTGGAAAGGATCTTATTTTGTGCAGGACGACGATTATGCAAACGAGCATTTCAGGGCTTATAAGAATGCCAGAGAATCGTATATAGACCATTCCAAGTTCTTGCAAAAGCCCCGATATGCTTTTCTTTTTAATTACAGCATAACCGATTATAAAAGCTGGGCGCATGGGTTGAAAAAAGCAGGATATGCAACTAATCCGCGTTATGCGTATTTGCTTATAGATTTGATAGAAAGGTATGAATTGCACCGTTTTGACAGTAAAAAACATTCCCGTAGTCATAAATCAAAAGATGGTAAGCATACAATAGAGCACACTGTTTACTTTTGCAATAAAAATTATTACATAGTTGCGCGTAAAGGTGATACCTTTGAGAAATTGTCGGAAGAGACGGGAGTGTCTGTCAGAAAACTTGTAAAATATAATGAACTGGACAAGGATTACCAGTTGCAGGACGGAGATATTATTTACCTTGAGAAAAAGCAGAAGAAAGCGGACGACGTATTTAAAGGCAAGCTTATTAAAGTTATGGCAGGGGAGTCATATTATACAATAGCACAGAAATATGGCATACGCTTGAAATATCTTTACAAGATGAACAATCTTTCGCCCGATGCACAGATTTACGTAGGACAAGAACTCTTTGTAAACAGATAATACCGCAAATAATCCAATAGGGAACTTAATTGATAAGCCTGAATAGGTATGTAAAAATAGGTCTGAGATATTTTAAAATATGTCAGACCTATTTTGAAATATGTCTGACATAATTTTTTTAGCTCCAAATGCCCAAACGTTGCAGCATAAATTAAGGCTGTGTTATCCGCGCTTTTTATTATTGTTCTAATAAAACTCTTTCTATGCGAGAATGAATCATTATAAATGCGTAACTTTGATGAAACATTCTGTAAATAACGTGGAAGAAAGAATATATTCCTTCTTGATGTGCGCAATGCCATTACTGGCTTTAGTGGTATTTGCCGCATTGTTTTTTGTGCATGCCGGATATGGTATGTTCCGCAGCCGTTCTTGGGGATTTAGCATTCCGAACAAAGCAGGGTGGGTCATAATGGAGGCACCGGCTTTCATAGTAATGCTATGCCTATGGTTGAATAGTAATGTACGTTTTGAAATTCCAGAATTTATATTTTTCCTTTTGTTTGAAATACATTATTTCCAACGCTCCTTTGTGTTTCCGATATTAATGCGCGGTAAGAGCAGAATGCCCATATCGATAATATTAATGGGACTTGTGTTCAATATAATAAACGGATTTCTGTTAGCCATGGGGTTGTTCTATCTTGCGCCTCAGGGTAAGTACGATGAAACGTGGGTGGAACGGCCTATTTTTTGGATAGGGGTATTGTTGTTCATAGCAGGTATGCTCATTAATATACATTCCGACCATGTTATACGTACACTTCGCCAACCTGGTGATACCCGACATTATCTTCCTCAGAAAGGTATGTATAAATGGGTAACGTCTGGAAATTATTTTGGCGAATTGTTGGAATGGATTGGTTTCGCTGTTCTTACACAATGTAACGCGGCCTATGTATTCGTAATATGGACGTTTGCAAACTTAGCTCCGCGTGCGTATGCCATACGCAAGAAGTATATAAAGGAATTCGGAAATAAAGCCGTAGGAAACCGTAAATGCTTAATACCTTATATTTTTTAAAGCAATGAGACATGAAAACATCTAAACTGTTTACTGAAGCCTCAATAGGCCCGATAACCTTGAGGAACCGAACTATACGCTCCGCCGCATTCGAAAGCATGTGTCCCGGCAATGCGCCGTCGCAACAATTGTTGGACTACCATCGTTCTGTTGCAGCCGGTGGAGTAGGAATGACAACCGTTGCCTATGCTGCCGTAGCTCAGAGTGGACTTTCGTTTGACAGGCAACTGTGGATGCGAAAGGAAATAGTACCGGGATTGCGTAAGCTAACCGATTCTGTTCATAAAGAAGGGGCTGCGGCCAGTATTCAGTTGGGGCATTGCGGTAATATGTCACACAAAAAGATATGCGGTGAAACACCTGTCGGAGCAAGCAGCGGATTCAACCTTTATTCGCCAACATTTGTAAGAGGTTTGCGCAGGGATGAACTTCGAGTAATGGCCAAGGCATACGGCAATGCCGTGCGTCTTTCGCGCGAATCCGGATTCGACGCTGTTGAAATACACGCTGGGCATGGTTATTTGATAAGTCAGTTTCTATCGCCTTATACAAACCACCGCAAAGATGAATATGGGGGATCATTGGATAACAGAATGCGTTTCATGGATGAAGTTATGGCAGAAGTCATGAAAGCCGCAGGAAATGACATGGCCGTTTTAGTGAAGATGAACATGCGCGACGGCTTCAAAGGCGGTATGAATATAGAAGAGAGTTTACAAGTAGCTCATCGCCTTGTTAACGACGGAGCACAAGCGTTGGTTTTGAGTGGTGGATTTGTAAGCAAAGCACCTATGTATGTAATGCGCGGTGCAATGCCAATTAAAGCAATGACTCATTACATGGATTGCTGGTGGCTGAAGTTGGGAGTGAAAATGGTAAGACACCTGATGATTCCTTCCGTTCCTTTTAAAGAAGCATATTTCCTTGATGACGCGATGTTGTTTAGAAAAGAAATAAAAAATATCCCTTTAGTATATGTAGGAGGTCTGATTTCGAGGGAGAAAATAGAAGATGTATTAGACAAAGGGTTTGAATTTGTGCAAATGGGCAGGGCATTGCTTAATGAACCTGGATTTGTAAAACGTATGAAATTGGATGTTAACGCAAGATGCACCTGTAAGCATAGCAATTATTGCATAGCAAGAATGTATTCAATAGATATGGCATGTCATCAGCGGCTGACAGAAGATTTGCCTAAATGTTTACAGAAAGAAATTGAAGAACTCGAAAAGCAATGAGATGAAAAACTTAGCCATAATAACGGGTGCTGACGGCGGAATGGGGAGTGAAATAACAGAGGCCGTAGCGGCTGCTGGATACTATGTCGTTATGCTTTGCCGCACAAAGACAAACGGTGAAAAGCGAAAATCGCAAATAGTCAACGCTACAGGCAACCCTAACATAGAAGTAATGGAAGTAGACCTATCTTCCATGAAAGAGACAGCAGCTGTAACGCAATTAATCAAAAAGAAAGGCATGCTTGTTGATTTGATTATGAATAATGCTGGAACTATGAGCAAATGCTTTAACCGCACAAACGAAGGTTTTGAAAACACTGTAGCCGTAAACTATCTTGCACCATTTTTACTTACAAACAGATTGATTCCTCTGATGCACAATGGAACAAGGATTGTAAATATGATTTCATGTACATACGCAATAGGTAGAATAGACGATTGCTTCTTTACAAAAGGCCGCAGAGGATTTTTTTTCAGAATACCTATTTATAGCAACACCAAACTTGCTCTATGGCTTTTTACTAAAAAGTTGTCGGAACAATTAAAAGATAAAGGTATAGATGTAAATGCAGCAGACCCGGGAATTGTTTCTACCGAAATAATACGTATGGATATGTGGTTCGACCCTTTAACGGATATTTTCTTCCGGCCATTGATAAGGACACCGCGGCAAGGTGCAGACACCGCAATAAAATTACTGCTGGAAAAAGATTTATACGGCGTTACCGGTAAGATGTATGCCTCGGGAAAACAGAAAAAGATTAGTGCATTTTATAATAATCATCCTCAAATGGAATTATTATGGGAAAAGACTAAGGAACAGCTTTCTGAATATTTGAAATAACTAAAAACGTCAGGCAAAATTCAAATGTTTTGCCAGACGTTTTTTTAAAAGGTTTATCGAATCTTGTTTACGCGATATAATACAGTAATACAAAGCTAATCTTGGAAATATACGCGTCTTACACGCTCGCTTATAGATGTGAGTATTTCGTATGGAATAGTTTGCAACTTATCGCTTAACACAGACACGGGGAGTTTGTCACCAAAAATCTCTACTTTGTCACCTTCATTACATGGAATGTCTGTAACGTCAATCATTGCAACGTCCATGCAGATGTTACCCACATACTTAGCAGGTTTCCCGTCAACCAAACAATATGCACTGCCACATCCGAGATGACGGTTAAGACCGTCCGCATATCCAATAGGAATTGCGGCAATACGGCTTAGCTTGTTTAGATGTCCTTTTCTTGAATATCCCACAGTGTCTTCTGCCTTCACGTCATGTATCTGTAAAATAGTAGTAGATAGTGAAGCTACATTATTAATTATATTGTTGTTTATAGGATTAACTCCGTATAATCCTATTCCTAACCTTACCATATCCAAATGGTATTGAGAGAATCGCTCGATTCCGGCAGTATTACATATATGCCTTAATATTTTATGAGGAAAAGCGTCTTGTAGTTTACCGCTTATATCATTAAACAGGTTAAACTGTTTGGCTGTAAAATCATCGAACTCAGAACTATCACTCCCAACAAAATGTGAAAACACAGAACGGGGAAGTACAGAGTTTTGAGACTTCAGGCGGCTTATCAATTTGTCGATTTCTGCAGGCGAAAACCCAAGACGGTGCATGCCTGTGTCTATTTTAATATGAATAGGGAATAGTGTAACGCCTTCTCTTTCTGCTTCGGATATTAATGCTTCCAAAATACGGAAACTGTATACCTCCGGTTCGAGGCGATAGTGAAACATGGTTCTGAATGTAGTCATTTCTGGATTCATTACCATTATGTTTGCCGTGATTCCTGATTTTCTTAAAGCAACACCTTCGTCAGCTACCGCTACTGCAAGATAATCAACTCCGTGTTCTTGTAATTTGCGCGATACTTCCAATGCTCCGGAACCGTAAGCAGACGCCTTGACCATGCAGACCATTTTTGTTTCCGGTTTCATGAACGAACGATAATGCTTCAGGTTCTTCACAATTGCTCCAAGGTCGATGTTCAGTGTCGTTTCGTGAAGTTTCAGTGCCAGTAGGTCGCTTATTTTTTCAAAACAAAAAGAACGCGCTCCTTTTAGTAATATAGTTTCTGAAACAAGGCTGTTCAATATTCCACTTGTTATAAAATCTTCGGTAGTTGTAAAGAAGAATTTCTTATCGTTCTTAAACAAATGGGAAAAATGAGATATCTCGGGGCCTATGCCTATGAACTTATCCAAATTTTGCGTATTCACTCTGTCAGCTACATGTGTATAAAGAGCTTCTGAATTCATTCCACTCTGATATATATCGCTTAATATCAGTGTGCACTTTGTATCTGATTGCCCTACACGTCTGTTCATGAAATCCAATGCGATATCAAGCGAGTTCACATCAGAATTGTATGAATCATTAATTATGGTACAATTGCGCACTCCCTGCGTAACTTCCATACGCATAGCCACGGATTCCAAACGCGACAGTCCATTGTGTATATACTCTGGAGACAGCTTCAGATATAAACAAGCAGCCAAGCAATGAATGCTGTCGGCAATGGAGGCGTCGTCAATAAATGGCAAAGTATATTGCCCTTCATGTCCGTCATACTTATATGAAATAGTTGTGGTGTCTTGTGATTTTTCAATGCTTGATACGAACAAAGGTGCAGAGTCGTCTTTTACAGACCACCTTAACTGCTGGTGGGCAATTTTTCCTATTGAAATTGAGCGGTCTATTATTTCGTCGTCTGAAGAGTATATTACAACATCGCAATTTTTAAAAAGTTTCAATTTTTCCCTGCACTTAGACTCCTTGTCGGGGAAATTTTCCTGGTGTGCATTACCGAGATTCACCATTATACCTATAGTAGGTTGTATAATATCGTGCAACGCATCCATTTCGCCAGGGTCAGATATGCCAGCCTCAAAAACTCCAATTTGTGAGGATTCGTCAAGTAACCATACCGAAAGAGGTACACCTATCTGTGAGTTATAACTCCTTGGCGAGCGCGTAACATTCATAACCGGTTGTAAAAGCTGGTTTAGCCATTCTTTCACAATCGTTTTGCCATTGCTTCCGGTTATACCGATAATGGGTATGTTATACTGTTCGCGGTGACGTTCCGACAAACGTTGGAGAGCTTTACGAGAATCAATTACGTATAAGAAATTAGTTCCTGGATATTTTTCGTCGTATTTATCGGGCAGTTTTGTTACAACGAAATTGTGAACGCCACGTTTATACAGTTCATTAATGTAATTGTGCCCGTCGCCTATGTTTGTTTTTATAGCAAAAAACAACGATGTTTCAGGAAAAACCAAAGACCTGCTATCCGTAAGAAGCCATTCAATGTTTGCTTCGGCATTTCCGTAACGGCGTGCTCCGATAAGTGCTACTATATCTTCTATCTTGTATTTCATTTTCTAATCACTTAATTATATATTGCTTTGTTTGCTGCTGATACGTTTGTTTAGTTCTTCAACTTCCTTTTCGACCGCTAAGTTCGCATATTTTTTGCTTAAAAAGACTAAACGTTCTTGTGTTTTTTCAACAAATGCGCGATACTCTTTTGTGTCAGGATAATTTGGACGATGGTTTATAGCTTTTACTATTTTTTTCCATTCCTGTGCAAAGGCAAAAGTTTCATCGCTGAACGCATATTCCGAAAAACGTTCGAATATGTAATCAACGGCTTGTGTTGATGGATGAAGCATGTCGTCTGCATAGAAACGGTAATCGCGCAATTCGTCATTAACTATCTCATAAGAAGGGAAATAGAAACATTTACCGCAGAAATGCTTTATTGTTTCGTCCACGGCAAGAAGTAAAACGGATTTACTAAGATTCGAGCCGTGAAAACCATATTTTGCATACCTATACGGGCTGACTGTAAAAAGGACTTGTAAATGTTCATTTAGTTTGAAGAGCTCGGTTAATGTCTTTTCGCAAACGGAAATTACTTCTTCTACGGTCATGTCGTGTATGTTAAACCGTTGTTCCGGTATTTTATGGCAATTAGCCACGGTGACATAGCTCCCATCAACATTGTATTCATAGCAACGGTTCGTACCGAAAGTCAATATCAACGCATGAGCATTCTTAATAGCGTTGTTACATTCGTAAGCACGTTTCCGTATGTTGTGTAAGCATTGTTCTCGTGCAGGGGCAGAGAAATCGCCGGAATGAAGCCAGCTGTTCCATATCTCGCCGTTTTGGAAAAGGTACTTTTCGTATGGAAAATCTTCACCGCTTAATAAGCTGTCTAAAGAACGGCAAATGCTCATTGGATTATAGAGGACGCCAAAAGCATTAACATCGCAATTAAATTTGTAATCAACAAGTTTGATGCCTATGTTTTTAGTAAAACATGAACCTAATAAAACAATGTTGTCGGCAACATTAAGATTGAAACCGTCTTTAACAATAGAAACTTCAGTTCTGAATTTCATAATACGAATGACTAGAATCAATTGTATATAATCTAAGCCAATACAAAAATAAAAAGAACTCTTGATTCTTTGCTACATTGTTGCAAAATAAAGACTATTTAAGGGTATTCTTAGAAGAGATTTTTTCAACTATTTTGGGTTCGTAATTTATACCCAGAAAAAGTATTCCTCAAAATATGTCTGAGATATTTTAAAATATGTCTGACATATTTTGAATTACGTGCCTTGTATTTTTTATTTTCTCCGACACGTGTATAACAAATTGAAAATCAGTCGTGATTCCCAGCGTCTGCTTTTGTCTGCATTCATTTGCTTTGCTGCTCGCTCTATTTTTTTTGTAATAATATATAATTAGGATTTTACATCGTATTGCTTTGCAGGAGTAAAAAGAAGGCTACGTACTTAAAGCACGTAGCCTTCTTTTTTATCAATATATCAAATAAATTTTATTCTGCTGCGTTCTCTTTCTCCGGTGCTTGTTCAATGAGTTCCATAAACTGATCCAACTTGGGAGTTATGATTATTTGAGTGCGGCGGTTACGTTGTTTGCCAACTTCTGTGTCGTTTGTTGTCAAGGGATTGTATTCTCCGCGTCCGCCAGCAGTTAATCGTTTGGGGTCTACGCCATAGTTGTTTTGCAAATATTGCACAACGCTGGACGCGCGAAGGCAGCTCAAATCCCAGTTGTTGCGAATGTTCGGACGCGAAATAGGCACGTTGTCCGTATTACCTTCTACAAGCACGTCGTAGTCGTTGTAGTCCATAATTATCTTGGCAATCTTACTAAGCGTTTCTGCAGCGCGGTCGTTTATTTCGTAGCTTCCGCTCTTGTAAAGCATATTGTCTGCAAGAGAGATGTATACAACGCCTTTTAATACCTGTACGTCCACTTCTTTCAGTTCCTCTTTGCTTAGCGAACGTGTCAGGTTGTTTGTAAGAACCATATTAAGTGAATCACTTTTGCTTTTAACCTCGACAAGGTGGCGAATGTATTGGTTTGATTCATTAATTTGGTCAACGAGTTTTGATATGTTCATCGTTGTCATATTGCTTGCGGTAAGGCTCTTGTCGAGCGATTTCTGCAATCGTGCATAATCTCTTTTGGAAGCCTGGAGTTGCTGCTCCAGATTGGCAACACGTTCGTTGCTTACAGCCAATTGCTCTTTGGTTGACGTGAGCTGGTCTTTTGTATCCAAAAACTTATCGTTAAGTTCTTTGTTTGCGTTTTGGCAATTCTCAAGGTCTTTTTTACTAGCACAACTGCTCATAAGTAGACCTAATACTGCAATCGATAAAATTAATGCTCCTTTTTTCATTATTCATCAGGTTTTAGATGTTTGGTGCAAAAGTAAGTAAAAAAACACAAGCAAAGAAAGAATCAACACTTTTAGACTGTTTTTAATACATTTATATACCCGCGAAACGTCTTTTTTATGCTAAAATTAGGTAATTTCGCATTCGTGGATTTAAGAAGCTTTTTAGAAAAATATTCCCAAGGCAAAAGTATAAGCTTGTTGTGCGAAACTGTTAATAAGCAACACAACCAGCTGATAAGCGTTTCGGGGGTACACGGTTCTGCATATGCTACTATTGCTGCCGCACTTTACGAAAAGAAGAGTACTTCGTCGTTTATTATGTGCATATTGAACGATGAAGATGAAGCCGGTTATTTTTATCAGGATTTAAAAGCTCTGTTAAAAAACAGCAGCGATGTAATGTTTTATCCCTCAAGCTATCGGTTGCGGGGAGGTAAATATATCAAGGACGAAGAGAACGGAATACTTCGTACTGAAGCTTTGGGCAAAATAATAGCAGGCAACGACCCCTTTTTATTAGTAAGTTATCCGGAAGCTGTTGCTGAAAAAGTATCTGATAAAAAGAAACTTGCAGGAAATTATGAGAAAATATCTGCAGGTGACGCAATAGATATTTCAGAACTTGAAAAAAAATTATTAGGGTGGGGGTTCCGTAACGTTGATTACGTGTATCAACCTGGTGAGTTTGCAATAAGAGGTAGCATTGTAGATGTTTTTTCTTTTTCTTCAAACAATCCTTTCAGGCTTGACTTCTTTGGTGATGAAATAAGCAGCATACGTTCTTTTGACATACGTACACAATTGAGTATAGACAAGCAAGAAAACATAATACTTGCGCCGCAAACAAAAACAGATGTAACAAACAGCATACAAGTATCGCAACTACTTCCCGAAAACACTCTTTACATCGTAAGAAGCTTGAATTTTATAAATGAACGGATTGATATATTCAAAGATAAAATTTTAGATGAAAGTACTTTTATATCAGGACAAGAGTTCGATTCAGAAATAAGAAACCACGGAATTATAGAATCTGAACCCGTTAAACGTACAGAAAAACGAGAATCAATCGCTTTCAACATACACTCCCAACCATTATTCCATAAAAATTTTGATTTGGTAAAAAAAACGTTTGAGGATTATGCAAGCAAACAGTACAAGATATTTGTAACGGCTGATAATTCCAAACAATTAGAAAGGCTCAAATCAATATTGGGAGATTTAAACTCGAGTATAACATTTACGCCCGTAGAAGGTACTGTACACACGGGATTCGTGGATGATGACATGCGTGTTTGTCTATTCACAGACCACGAGATATTTGATCGTTACCATAGATACAATTTGCTTAATAACAGTGTGCGTAACGGTCACATGGCTCTCTCGTTAAAAGAAATAAAAGAACTGCAGGTCGGAGATTATGTCGTTCATGTAGACCACGGTGTCGGTAAATTTGCAGGCTTGGTGAACATCCGCAGCGGCAACAATATGCAGGAACTGATAAAACTTGTTTATGCAAATGACGATGTGGTACTCGTTTCGATAAGTTCCTTGCATAAATTGAGCAAATATCGTGGAAAAGATGGTGAATCACCACATTTGAATCATTTGGGAACAGGGGCTTGGCAGAGGCTGAAAGATCGTACAAAGAAAAAAATTAAAGATATAGCGCGTGATTTGATAAAGTTATACTCAGAACGCCAACAAAAAAAAGGATTTGCCTATAGTGCAGACAACTATTTACAACATGAATTGGAAGCCTCTTTCATTTACGAGGATACACCTGACCAGCTAAAAGCCACTTTGGCCGTTAAAGCTGATATGGAAAGAGAGCGCCCCATGGACCGCTTGGTTTGCGGCGATGTCGGTTTCGGAAAGACGGAGGTGGCAATACGAGCCGCCTTTAAAGCTGCATGCGACGGTAAACAGACTGCAGTTATGGTTCCTACGACACTCCTGGCTTTTCAGCATTTCCAAACATTTAGCGAAAGATTAAAGGATTTTCCTGTAAAAGTAGATTACTTATCGCGAGCACGGTCTGCCGCACAAACAAAGATTGTCCTCAAAGAGTTGCAAGAAGGTAAGATAGATATAATTGTAGGAACTCACAAATTAGTGGGGAAAAACGTAAAGTTCAAAGACCTGGGCCTGCTTATTATCGACGAGGAACAAAAGTTCGGTGTTGCCGTAAAAGAAAAACTTCGTCAAATGAAAGTAAATGTCGACACACTCACATTGACAGCTACGCCTATACCGCGGACATTACAATTCTCTTTTATGGGTGCACGCGACATGTCCATAATACAAACACCGCCTCCGAACCGTTATCCGATAGAAACTCAGATATGTACCTTTGATGAAGAGATAATTGCCGAAGCCATAAATAATGAAATGAGACGCGGCGGCCAAATATTCTTTGTTTGCAATAAAATAGCGAGACTTCCAAACATTGCTGATTTCATAAGGCGTAAAGTTCCTAATGCACGTGTAGTAATAGGACATGGGCAAATGCCTTCAGAACAATTGGAAAATATAATAGTTGATTTCATAAATTACGATTACGACGTTTTGGTTTCTACAACAATTATAGAAAATGGGGTAGATATTCCAAACGTTAATACAATAATAATAGATAATGCTCAAAATTTCGGATTAAGCGATTTACATCAAATGCGGGGTAGGGTCGGACGCTCTAATAAAAAGGCATATTGTTACTTGATTGCGCCGCCTCTCTCTTTACTCCCAGACGATTCGCGCCGCCGCTTGGAAGCGATTGAAAATTTCAGCGACTTAGGCAGCGGAATAAACATTGCAATGCAAGACCTGGACATTAGAGGTGCCGGAAATCTCTTAGGCGCTGAGCAAAGCGGATTTATAGCAGATTTGGGGTATGATACATATCAAAAAATCCTTAATGAAGCGGTGATGGAATTAAAGACTCAAGAATTTACCGATTTATATGAGGAAGAGATAAATAACAAATCCATAGATCATGGTGATTTATATGTCACCGAATGCACTATAGAGAGTGACTTGCAAATGTGTTTCCCTGAAAGCTATGTACCAGGATCCAGCGAACGTATATTGCTTTATCGCGAATTAGACTCAATTGACAATGATATAGAACTGGAGGCATACCGCAAACGACTTGAAGACCGTTTTGGTACACCTCCGTCGCAGGCAGAAGAATTGATGAGAGTTGTTACGTTGCGTAGGTATGGTAAAAAGCTCGGAGTAGAAAAAATTTTGTTGAAGTCCGGAATAATGCTGCTTTTCTTTGTTTCCGATAAAAATAGTCCTTTTTATAAGAGCGCTACTTTTTCTAAGGTAATAGACTATGCTATGCACCATATTCGTACGTGTAAGTTGGAAGAAGTAAATTCTAAACGTAGAATGCAGATTCAAAATATAAATTCGGTTTCCAAAGCCACTGACGCCTTAAAAGAAATGCTTGTCGTGCAAAATTAATCTAAGCCGATAATCACACATTTCTATTTTCCGATTTTTCTGCACAATGTTATGCATGGTAGGGCAAGCACGATATTTTTGAATGATTTTAATTCGCCCGATTTTGCTATTAAACATAATACAGATTATTGCAAATCAAAGATAATAATAAGAATCGAAATAAATGTTGCAAATATGTTTGCGGACTGCATTTCAATTGCTTTTTAATAGACTAAACCGATAAGCCTTTTCATTAGCCCGTAAGAGCAAGAAAAAAAATATGTCTGAGGTATTTTAAAATATGTCTGACCTAATTCAAAATATGTCTGACTTATTTTTCTGGTGCTTCCATGTTAAGTTAACTACACTGCTATTAGATGTTTTAGTGCAAACTGTAAATGTCGCTTAAGTTAATCAGGTTTTGTCTTGCGCAACCTGCGAGTATAAATACTCGCTAATCGATTCAATTTAGCAAAATGTACTTCCAAAACAGCGTCGTTTTTTGATAAAAACTTTTTGCCAAATAAAAAATTATATTTTACTTTGCATATAGTGATTCACTAACCTTTTAATAAAAAATACCTATGACAGAAGAACCAATACCAATTCTCAGTGGCTTAAAACCTGAAAATTTCCGTAAAACAATAAACGGCAAAGAAACGTATCTGTTTACACTTCGGAACAATGCCGACAACGAAATCTCTATTACAAATTACGGAGGTGCTATCGTATCGATTATGGTTCCGGACAAGAATGGTAATAAAGCAAATATCATTCAAGGTCATGACAACATAGATGACGTTATTAACAGCCCCGAACCGTTTTTAAGCACATTAATCGGACGTTATGGAAACCGAATAGCTAAAGGAAAGTTCATTCTTAACGACAAAGAATATTATTTGGCAGTAAATAACGGACCAAACCACCTTCACGGCGGACCTACTGGATTTCACGCTCGCGTTTGGGACGCAGAACAAATAAATCCACAAACCTTGGTGCTGAGGTATGTATCAGCTTATTATGAAGAAGGCTTCCCCGGAGAGCTTTCAATGAATGTCAGGTTTACATTTACAGATTCCAACGAACTTATTATAGACTATCGTGGCAAATGCAATAAGAAAACGATAGTAAACATGACGCACCACGGATTTTTCTCACTGGCCGGAATCGCCAACCCTACTCCAACTATCGAAGATGTGATTTGCACAATAAATGCTGATTACTATTTACCCATAGATGAGACGTCTATTCCTACAGGCGAGATAAGAAAAGTGGAAGGTACGCCCTTTGATTTCAGAGAACCTCATGCCGTAGGTTTATACATAGACTCGGATAACGAGCAAATAAAGAATGGCGCAGGTTACGACCATTGCTTTGTATTAAACAAGCATGAACCGGGCGAATTGACTTTCGCTGCTAAAATCGTAGAACCCGTTTCGGGACGCTCTATGGAAGTTTATACAACAGAACCAGGAATACAGTTCTACTCTGATAATTGGGCTGACGGCTACAAAGGACAAAACGGAGCGACGTTCCCGCGTCGTAGTGCATTGTGCTTTGAAGCACAGCATTTCCCCGATAGCCCCAATCACCCCTACTTCCCTTCTGTTCTTCTAAAACCGGGAGAATTGTATTCACAAAAAACCATATATAAATTTGGTGTGGAGTAATAAGTAAGCAAAAAAAATCAATAAATTAATAATTAAAAATATAGATTAATGGCACAAAAAACAAAACAATGGGCTGCGATTATAATGATGATCGCACTTTTCGCTATGATTGCCTTCGTGACAAACCTTTGCTCACCTATGGCTGTTATCGTACAAAACCAGTTTGGGGCGTCTGAGGTACAGTCACAAATCGGTAACTACGCAAACTTCATTGCATATCTTGTAATGGGTATTCCTTCGGGTATGCTTATTGTAAAGTTCGGCTATAAAAAGACAGCGCTTTTGGCTCTCATAGTCGGAATCATCGGAATGGTTCTCGAGTTGCTTTCCGGAACACTCGAAAGCATGTGGATTTATCTTCTCGGCGCATTCATTGCTGGCTTCTGCATGTGTATGCTTAACACCGTAGTAAATCCCCTTCTTAACGTATTGGGTGGTGGCGGCAACACCGGAAACCAACTCATACAAATCGGCGGCGCATTCAACAGCGCTTCGGCCGTGGCAGTTTACATCATACTCGGCGCACTGATTGGCGAAGTAACCAAAGACACCGCAATAGTTGACGCCGCTCCTGCTATGTACATTGCACTTGCAATATTCGTTGTAGCATTCATTGTATTATTGTTCACAAAGATAGAAGAGCCCAAACAAGAACCCGTAAAGGTAGAACTTATAAAAGGCGCATTGAAACACCGCCACTTTGCTCTCGGCGCTTTGGCAATATTCCTTTACATGAGCGTTGAGGTGGGAACACCTACTTATATGATTAAATATCTTATAAGTGATGTAGGCGTTTCAGCCGGAGTCGCTTCGCTTATTGCTGCCGTATATTGGTTTGCAATGTTTATCGGCCGTACAATTGGCGGTTCCATTGGTGGAAAGGTTTCGAGCCGCGCAATGGTATCTACAGTGGCCGTAGCAGCAATAGCTTTGCTGGCTTTCGGTATGTTTGCTCCAAGTTCTTTGACCGTAGAAGTTCCTGGTGTAGACTGGGCAAACCTGTCTGTAATTTGGGTTCAGGTACCTGTTGGCGTAGCTGCTTTCATTTGTGTGGGACTTTGCACCTCTGTAATGTGGGGCGGTATATTCAACATGGCTGTTGAAGGTCTTGGAAAATACACGGCAGCAGCATCGGGTATTTTCATGACCATGGTATTCGGTTGTGCAGTAATGGTTGCCCTCCAGGCTTTGGTTGCAGAACAATCCGGCAGCTATCTGGTTAGCTACATTATCCCGCTCGCTTGCGCAGCATACATACTTTTCTATGCCCTCATTGGAAGCCGCGTGAGCAAAAAAGACTAAACATTAGTAATAAACCATAAACATACACAAAAACGATATGAGACTAAAAGTTGAAGATGTAAGAAGTCGCTTTATCAAGCATTTCGACGGTTCAACCGGAAATGTATATGCTTCACCGGGACGTATAAACCTTATAGGCGAACACACCGACTATAATGACGGATTTGTATTCCCCGGTGCTGTAGAGCAAGGCATAATAGCAGAAATCAAACCAAATAAAACCCGCAAAGTCTGCGCGTATTCCATAGACCTTAAAGATTACGTGGAATTCAGCTTGGACGATGAGCAAGGGCCTTCGGCAACACACTTCCGTTTTGTATACGGAGTTTGCCGCGAAATGATGAAATTAGGTGTGCCGGTAGAGGGATTCAACACTGCGTTCGCCGGCGATGTACCTTTAGGAGCAGGTATGTCATCTTCTGCTGCATTAGAGAGCACATTTGCATTTGCCTTGAATGATTTGTTCGGAGAAAACAAAGTCGACAAGTTTACTTTGGCAAAAGTGGGCCAGGCTACAGAACACAATTACATCGGAACGAATTGCGGTATAATGGACCAGTTTGCTTCTGTTTTCGGACAGGCAGGAAGTTTAATGCGTCTCGACTGCCGTTCTTTGCAATATAAATATTTCCCGTTCCACCCCAATGGCTATAAACTCGTTTTGCTTAATTCGCAAGTAAAGCATGAACTTGCAAACTCAGCTTACAATCACCGCAGAAAAAGTTGCGAGAACGTTGCTGCTGCATTGGCAAAACGATTCCCCGGAGTCAAATCTCTGCGTGACGCAACCTACGATATGCTGTGGGCTGTGAAAAATGATGTAAGCGAAGAAGATTTGCTGCGTGCTAAATATGTAATCGGTGAAAAGTACCGCGTGCTCGAAGTATGCGTTGCTCTTGAAGAGGACGATTACGAGGAGGTTGGCCGCAAGATGTTTGAAACTCATCACGGTCTATCCAAGGAATATGAAGTGTCATGCCCAGAAATAGACTTCCTTAACGACGTGGCAATGAGTTGTGGAGTTACTGGTTCACGCATAATGGGTGGCGGCTTCGGCGGTTGCACTATCAACCTTGTGAGTGAAGATTTGTATGAAAGTTTTGTTACTACAGCAAAACAAGCCTACAAAGAAAAATTCGGCAAAGAGCCTATCGCAATAGATGTCGTTATCGGCGACGGTTCTCGCAGACTTTGCTAAGACGTCTCATAACATTTGAAAAAAGTACTGCAACACTCTTGTTGCAGTACTTTCTTTTTTATGCTCAACAGACAAACTGTTTTTGTCTGCATTTTCCGAACGTTTTTGAAATGGGTTTTCAGAGGGCGAAAAATATGTGCCTTGTATTTTAAAATAGGTCAGACATATTTTGAAATATGTGCCTTGCTTTTTTTCTTTGCTCCGACGTAGGGTTAACACGCTGAAAAAGAGTTTTCAATTTATTGTACCTGAAATCGCATTTTTATGGGGATTATTTTTCAATCTTTTTGAGCTTTTCAGCAAAAGGCCGAACGCGATACAGTATATAGGGATTCAGCCTTGCGTTCAGAAAACGCAAGGCTGAATTGTAAATTAAAACAGTTCCCCTGTAAGCCGGGTTTTGTACTTCTAACCATATAGGTAAAAAGCATTTGCCATTTATCTACGCAACACGTCACCGCGCTGCTCTATCGTTCTACCCTCCGACGTATAGACTGAAGCCTATACTTTGTTCTTTATAAATTGATATAAGAATCAAATCGAGCGAGCAACTCTCAAACGCCGGTTTACGCGAACTTTCAACATCCGATCTGCACGGCTCATACATCACTGCATGACCGGTGAGCTCTTACCTCACCTTCTCACCCTTGCCTTCAGTAAACTTCAGGCGGTTATTTTCTTCTGCAGTAATTCACCCTCGCGGGTAACTTCCTGTTAAGAAGCGGACTGCTCTGTGTTGCCCGGACTTTCCTCTTATAAAGTTTTATATAAGCGGCAAATCAAGGAACTGTTCTATTTTGGGTGCAAAGTTACCTATAAATGCTGACAACTGATAATGGGGTTGTCAATTTATTAATAATTAAAACACTGTGATGAAATATCACTTTCGTGGATTACTTTTGCAAATCGCCATCCCACATGAGTTTCTCGCGCAAGGTATCGAAATACGTTTTGTTAATGCAACGCGCAATGTTTATATCGTAAGGTGCCCTGCGTATTGTAAGGATGTCTTTCTCGTCACAACGGATACTGCGTCCGTCAACTGACACGAGGTAATTGTGTGAGCGGCTCTTAACCTCTAATTTTACTTCTATATTGTCGCACAAAACAATAGGTCTTACATTAAGGCTATGCGGTGCGACGGCAGTTATAACGAAAGATCTCGATTCGGGGACAACCACGGGACCGCCTGCGGAAAGAGCGTACCCTGTAGAGCCAGTGGGTGTTGCAATAATAAGACCATCGGCAGAGTAAGTAGTCATGTACTCCCCATTAACGGACACGCGGATTTTAATCATGGAAGAAATGTCCTGTTTCAGGACGGCAACTTCATTCAGGGCAAATGGGTAAATCCCAAGTCCGTTGCCCGACAAGGCGGCTTCTATTACACTGCGTCGTTCTATTATATAATTGTCGTTGCATACGTCTTCTATTACAGTTTGTATATCCGACGGGTTAACTTCGGCCATAAACCCTAAATGTCCTATGTTTATTCCCAGAATAGGAATGCCTTTCTCACGCACAAAACGTGCTGCGCGCAAAAAAGTTCCGTCACCGCCCAAACTTACGGCCAAATCTGCGTCGAAATCAAAGGAATTGAAAATGTGGCGTTCATCGAAATAACCGATGTTTTCAGCTGCGCATTTATAAAATTCCTGCTCCACAAAAATTTCTGCCCCTTTTTCCTTGAATAGTTTTACTACCAAAGACGCGTAATGGCTCTTTTTTGTTTGGTGTGTATTACCAAACAATGCTATAATAAGTTTACTTTTTACCATATTCGGAGTTTGTGTGGAGTATGTTATGTTTGTTTTCGTTACATTTGCAGCCTAATTACTGCAAATGTACAACAATTTGTTATTATACATAATAATATGACAAGACTAAGCGTAAACATCAACAAAATAGCAACATTGCGCAATGCCCGCGGTGGTAACATGCCCAATGTGCTTGCTGTAGCTGCCGATTGCGAGAAGTTCGGTGCAGAAGGAATTACAGTACACCCCCGCCCCGATGAACGCCACATAAGATATAATGATGTAAGGGAACTAAGGCAACAAATAACCACAGAGTTCAATATCGAAGGCTACCCTATCCGAAAATTCATCGACTTGGTTCTGGAAGTGAAGCCAACGCAAGTAACCCTTGTGCCCGACAAACCCGAGCAGCTTACTTCCAACCATGGTTGGAACATAAAAGAAGAACAAAGCTTCTTAACTGAAATCGTAAGCGAGTTCAAAAAAGCAGGAATACGTACTTCTTTGTTTGTTGACCCGGTATTGGAATACATCGACTATGCAGCCAAAGCAAACGCTGACCGCATAGAACTTTACACTGGCCCTTATGCTGAAAGTTACGCGCACAACAGGGAACTTGCAATAAAACCTTTTATTGCTGCTGCGGCGCATGCCAAATCAATATGCTTGGGTGTAAACGCGGGGCACGATTTAAGCCTCGAAAACCTTACGTACTTTCATAATTGCATTCCGGAGACTGACGAAGTAAGCATTGGTCACGCACTTATTTGCGACGCCCTTTACCTTGGTTTGGAAAACACGATACACAAATACTTGGAATGCCTGAAGGGCTGACTACGTTTGGACTTAATATCACAGACTTTGAAATAAAAGCGTAATAAGAGCGAGGCGGAGTAATAAAACTCCGCCGCGCTGGTTTTTGTAATAAGGGAATAATCAACAAAGTAAAATTCCCGGTATTTATTGCACAACAACCTTGTAACTCTTTCCGCTTACCGTTATGTACATGGCTTTGCGGGACACGTCGATAACGTCGCTCTCGCCTTGGTACAGCAACCTGCCGCCCGTGTCGTAAACGGCAACGGTATCGTCCTTCTCTTTACCCGAGACGGTTATCCTGCCGTTAGCGGCAAGCACTGTTACCTTGCTCGTTTCAACGTCAGCAATGCCGTCGATGAAAGTAACCGTCACCACGCACGAGGCCGACACATCGCTGCCGTCGTTAGCCGTGGCGGTAATCGTTGCCGTCCCTTCGCTTACAGCCGTAACCAACCCGTTTTCGTCAACGGTTGCGACTTCCTCGTTGTCACTTGTCCAGGTAACATTGCGGTTGTCCGCGTCCTCGGGCGCAATGGTAGCAGAGAGTTGCGCGGTGTAGGTCTTTTCAATGGTAAACTCGCTTTGGTCGAGTGTGACGTATGTCACAAGTTTTGGCGTAACCGTAACCTTGCATGTTGCGGTTACTCCCGAACCGTCGGCAGCGGTAGCCGCTATGTTCGCCGTGCCGATACCTACTGCCGTAACCTGCCCGTTCTCGTCAATGGTTGCGACTTCCTCGTTGTCGCTCGTCCAGGTAACAGTGCGGTTGTCCGAGTCCTCGGGCGTAATGGTAGCCGTGAGCTGTGCGGTGAAGCTCCTTTCTATGGCGAGCTCGCTTTGGTCGAGTGTGACGGAAGTCACAAGTTTAGGCGTAACAGTAACCTTGCATGTGGCGGTTACTCCCGAACCGTCGGCAGCAATAGCCGTTATGTTCGCTTCGCCGATACCCACGGCCGTAACCAAGCCGTTTCCGTCAACGGTTGCGACTTCCTCATTGTCGCTTGTCCAGGTAACAGTGCGGTTGTCCGCGTCCTCGGGCGCAATGGTAGCAGAGAGTTGCGCGGTGTAGGTCTTTTCAATGGTAAGCTCGCTTTGGTCGAGTGTGACGGAAGTCACAAGTTTGGGCGTAACAATAACCTTGCATGTTGCGGTTATGCCCGAACCGTCTATTGTGTAAGCGGTAATGACTGCTTCGCCCACTCCCACGGCAGTTACAAATCCCTCTGTGCTAAAAACTCCCGGATAATTTACCGTCGCAACATTTTCGTCACTACTTCGCCAGATCAATGCAGGACGGTCTGCATTGTCAGGAATTATATGGGAAGTTAACAACGCTGTTGAGGTTCTTTCCAAAGACAATTCATCTGCACTCAAAGACAAAGACGTAATTTGCCTTTGTTTAAGTGTGACTTTACATGTAGCAGTTACCCCAGAACCATCTTTGGCTGTTGCTGTAACAACCGCTTCACCATAACTATAGTCTACACATGTCACAAGACCGTTTTCGTCAACCTTTAAGGCCCCATTACTGCTGCTCCAAGTAACATCTTTAATGTCCGCGTCTTCCGGATACACAGTTGCAGTTAACTGCACGTTGTCATTATTATAAAGCGTTATTTCATTATTGCTTAATGTTATTTGCTTCACCAATTTTGGCGTTACAGTAATATTACATTTGTCCTTTCTTCCCGAACCGTCATGTGCAGTTGCTGTAATGACAGTTTCTCCTATGCCAATCGCTGTGACTAATCCGTTTTCATCAACTGTTGCTATATTTTCGTTGTCACTACTCCAAACTACGCTTGTGTCATCAGCGTCTTCGGGAAGTGCTGTGGCTGTTAGAAGAACTGTAGAATCTCTCGCAATGGAAATATCGTGTTTGTCCAGACTTATGGAAACTACATCGTTATATGAAATGCCTCGTATGTTGTAATTTTTCCATCCATCCGATTTTTTGTAATTTTCTATTGATTCGTCAGGGACATAAATGGGTATATTACCAATTCCCCAAAAGACAGGAGCGCTATCGCCGCTTAATATTTTAGGTGGCTCATTTGCAAGAATAGTTAATTTGGTCAATCTGTTTGTAAGACCACGGAATGCTAAATGACTAATTCCTGTTACACTTTCTGGTATGGTTAATTCACGAAGATTATATGTATCCGAAAATGCATCCATATCAATGCGAACTACGCTGAACGTACCGTAATTACTTGTAATGACATCTGGAATAGTCAATGCACTAAAGAGCGGATCATTATCTACATGTCCAGGCATTTCACAATCGGTAATAGCTACCATGTAATCAGATACTATAGTACATTCTAATTTTTTGCCTGCGTCGTAATATCCGGTCAGTTCCACCCAAAATGAAAGAGGATCCGTAGAGCCTCCTCCTTGTTGTGCTTTTAAGTTCGCTGTACAGAAAGAATATAATAGGATAATTAACAAAGTTATTTTATAATGCGACAGTTTCATGACAGCAGGTTTTTGATTAGCGCTTCTATGCTTTCGGCAAAGGCTACGTTAAGGTTAAAGCCGTTGGAGAGCAACATGTTTTGTTCACCGTTGATATTCACGCCGTGATAGAGCGATGTCCAGATTACGTCATAACCATGTTTTGCAGCAAAGTCATTAATAGCGTCTACCGATCCTCCTTTTGTGCGGCTGGCCGTGACAATTATGTCAACGTCGATGGTTTCGCCGCATGTGATAACTTTTAAAGCATTTTCTACGACGCTTCTGTAATCGCCCTCGCTTGAAAAACCAATAGCCTTTTCTTTCCCGTTTACGTCAATAATGCCGCGGCATATAATTTCGCCTTTTTCGTTTTGTGGGATATTATTCCCGTAGTAATCAAAATATTCCACGGTTTGAAACGGGAAAAGTTTGGCCGCTTCTTTAACTGCGTGGGTTTTGCCCTTTTCGGCAGACTCCTTGACAACGATAATCGTTTTCATTGTATTGTTTTTTTTGCCGGCTGACTCTTAAAACCGACGGGATTTGTAAATAATGAGGATTGCTTACATACAGAAAAAGCGCGGGAGTCTGTACCTGTTGCCCGTCCCACACTTCGAGGCCTTCGCATTGCCCAGTCTGATAGAACGAGCAACGCAGAAGCCCACGCCGATATGCAATCAGCCACACTGCGCACTGCTTGTATACAGTGCGTGTTCGGTCATGATATATACATATCCCATGGGCGCTTACCGTTGCCATGTTCCCGAACAGACTTTGAAGTTTGCGAAGTTTCAGAGTGTCAAGAACAAAGCGCCGTGTAAACGCCTTTTATATATGTGCCCTAACCCGCTCGCTGCCTTGCAGCGTCGGCGTGGTGCAGGCAGTTGCAAAGTTAACATATTTTGCAATAAAAACCGTTTCGGTTTAAACCCAAATCGTCATTAGAACGCAAATAAATAATGAATCGCCAATTATAAGCCGGCACGAGCAGGCTCTCCGGGCATCTTACCCGTTTCTGCCGGCATCTTTCTCTCCGCTTGTCCTCAACGTGGCCCGCCACGCTTTCGGCCAAGCGTAAAGTAACCTGTCTGGCATAAACAGGCAATCTGCCCGAAGTCTAATGCCCGATTTGGGTTAAAACTTTCTGATCTCAACCTAATTTTGCACGGCACGAGTACGGAACGGACGGGCGGCGCGGGAACATTGCGGATACGGACAAAAAGGGCGACATTTTATGTCGTTTTTCAAAACCCGCATGGCAAGCGGGTTTCAGCGGGGTTTGGAGCAAAGAAAAAATTAGTGGCTC
>ERZ791923.1038-NODE-1038-length-33509-cov-3.609314_pt1 | contig 33509 bp, 42 predicted proteins | sample MGYA00510133_ERZ791923 | MGnify/ENA primary metagenome ERZ791923 (study PRJEB30046, sample SAMN00792106) | human gut metagenome | study: EMG produced TPA metagenomics assembly of the A metagenome-wide association study of gut microbiota in type 2... | reverse complement strand
CCGGTCGCCGTCGTGAATCGCAACGATGACCGCCGGGCAGATTTTGGGGTAAACCGTATTTCCGCACGCGGGGCAGACCATCGCCCGCTCGATCTTGCTCTTTTCCATGGGCCTGCCGCACCGGCCGCAGAAGCGTTGGCTCGAGTACCAGCGATACAGGCTCTCCCCCGCTGCCGCCGCCATGAGCGCGGGCCCAAGGGCGAGGCTGCGCAGCTTTCCGGTATCCAAATATGAAAAGCCGTCTCTTTCCTCAAATTCTGCGTCCGAGAGCAGATAGTCCGCACGCTCGTCGATCGAAAACGCGTATTGCAGCGCGTCGGCAGCGACATCCTTCACGCGCGGCAAGACGAGGTTCCGGTCATCTACCTTGCAGTAGAGCGTCCTTCCCCGGTAACAGAGCACAAAATCGTCCGCGTCCGGCGCCTTCCATGACATCTGGTTCCGATAAATATGCGGCGCAATATCCTGTAACATGCCGATTCTCCTTTCTGTATCACCCGAGCGAGGCAAAAAACGCCTCAAGCTGCGCGCGCGATGCCTGCACCGAGCCCTGCGCGAAAAACGGCTTGCCGCCGCCTCGTCCATTGCACGCGGCATTGAGCGCCTTGACCGTTTCCCGAAGGTCACCGTCTTTTTTGCACAGCGCGTATTTATAACCCGTTTCGTCGTCTCCCGCAAAAATCGCGATTCTTCCCGTGCAGCCTGCAAGAATCGCGTCCGCGAATCTCCGCACTGCGTCGGGACTCATGGCGCTCTCAAACAGCAGCACATTGCTTTCTCCCGCATAGGCCTTTGCTTTCAACGAGAACAGCACGTTTTCCAGCTGCGACACGCGGTATTTGACCCCCGCGAGCTCCTCTGCCATTCTTTCCGCCGCAGCGTTCGTCTCGGTGGGCTTCGCGGAAAGAAGCGCGGAATTTTTCCGGTTCTGCTCCATGAGCCGGTTCACATAGTCGTATGCGCGCATGCCGCAGAGAATCTCCAGCCGCACGCCCTCATGGAACTTCACACAGGAGAAAATCTTGATAAGGCCGATCTCGCCCGTCCGTGTCACGTGTGTCCCGCAGCAGGCGCAGATATCGGCGTTTTCGACCGTCACGATCCGCACGTCTCCTGTGAGCGCCTTTTTGCTCCGGTACGGAATCTGCTCGAGCTCCTGCGCGGAGGGGAATGTAATTTTGATTTCGCGGTTTTCCCAGATGACCTCGTTTGCCTCGCGCTCGACGGCCTTCAGGTCTTCCTCCGTGAGCATGCCGGAAAAGTCGATCGTCACCATGTCGGCCCCCATATGGAAGCCCACGTTGTCGTAGCCGAAACGGCGGTGGACAATGCCGGAGAGAATGTGCTCGCCGGAGTGCAGCTGCATGAGGCTGAGCCTGTGTTCCCAGTCGATTCGTCCCTCAACGTTGCTTCCAACATCCAGCGGCTTTTCGCAGTAGTGGACGATCTCGCCATTTGCTTCGTGCGTATCCGTCACGCGCACGTCCGCAAGATAACCGGTATCGCCCGGCTGGCCGCCGCCCTCGGGGTAAAAGGCTGTTTTGTCCAGCACCACGTCAAATCCGTGCTTTCCCGCCGCGCAGGACAGAACCTTCGCCTGAAATGTCTTGCAGTATACATTCTCATAAAAGAGCTTTTCCGTTGCCATATGCTTTCTCCCACCGCTTTGTTTTCTCTGCTATTTTATTGTATTCTAGCACATTGCGCGCAGAAATCCAACTGGTATTTCCATTCTGCAATTTTTAAACTTTTTTCCCGGGTTTCCGATTGACAAACGTCAAGAAGTTTCATAATATATATGGTGGGTCTTGATGCAGACAGCATTTTTTGACCACAACATATCTGACCAAAAAAGGGGGAAAACAGAATGGACGCAGGAAGTAGTAGCGGCACATCAGCAGGCCGAAGTTGCTCCGGGCTCGAGCCGCCTTCGTGCGCGCCGTTCGCCCTTTGCTGATTTGCCTGCGACGTGTCTTACTTCCTAAGTAAAATCTTGTTAGGAGGAAAGACCTATGGCAGAACATAATTTCTCCGTAGAGAACACGCTGACGCTTCTGCTCGACGACAAGAAGTATCACTCTCTGCGGGACATCCTCAGCACCATGAACCCCGCCGACATTGCTGCGGTTTTCGACGAGCTGCCCGAGAGCAAGCTCCCGCTTCTGTTCCGCCTGCTCCCCAAGGAGCTGGCGGCGGAGACGTTCGTCGAAATGGGAACAGACGCGCAGGCGCTGCTCATCCGCGGCTTTTCTGACAGCGAGCTCAAAGAGGTCATTGACGAGCTCTATGTCGACGACGCGGTTGACATCGTCGAAGAAATGCCGGCAAACGTCGTCCAGCGTATCTTAACGCAGGCCGACCCCGAGATGCGCAAGCAGATCAACGAGATTCTGCGCTATCCCGAGGATTCCGCCGGCTCGATCATGACCACCGAATACGTCTCCCTACGGCCGAACATGACGGTCGGCGAAGCGATTCTCCGCATCCGCCGGACAGGCATCGACAAGGAGACGATCTACACCTGCTACGTGACAAAGGGTCACAAGCTCATTGGCCTCGTCTCGGTCAAGGACCTTCTTCTCTGCGAAGATGACAACGCGACGATCGAGTCCATCATGACCGACCACGTCATCACCGTGAACACGTTAGATGACCAGGAGCAGGTCGCGCAGATGTTCTCGAAATACGATTTTCTCGCGCTGCCTGTCGTCGACACCGAGAGCCGCCTCGTCGGTATCGTCACCTTCGACGACGCCATGGATGTCATGCAGGACGAGGCGACGGAGGATATGGAAAAGATGGCCGCTATGCTGCCGTCCGAGCACCCGTATCTTCGTTCCTCTCCGTTTGAGATCTGGAAAAACCGTATCCCCTGGCTGATGCTGCTGATGATCTCAGCAACGCTCACGGGGCTGGTCATCACAAGCTTTGAAGACGCGCTGGGCGTTCTTCCGTGCCTGACGGCGTTCATCCCGATGCTGATGGACACGGGCGGCAACTCCGGCTCACAGGCCTGTGTCACGGTCATCCGCGGTATCAGTCTGGACGAAATTGAGTTCCGCGACATTTTCAAGGTCGTTTGGAAGGAGATCCGCGTGGCTGTCCTCTGCGGCATTTGTCTGGCCGTGGCCTGCTTCGCGAAGGTCATGCTGGTCGACCATCTGCTCCTGAAGTCCGAATCGGTCAACGCGTGGGTCGCGCTCGTCGTGAGCCTTTCCATGGCCGTGACGGTCTTCCTTGCAAAGCTCGTCGGCGGCACGCTTCCGCTGCTGGCCAAAAAGCTCGGCTTCGACCCGGCAGTCATGGCTTCCCCGATCATCACGACGATCGTGGACTTCTTGTCCCTGCTCGTCTACTTCACCTTCGCAACCACCATTCTTCATATCGGCTAAAATTATCAAAAAAGCGATTGCGCCGCACGGAGTCCCGTGCGGCGCGTTTTCGTTTGTATGGACAACGTACGTTTCTTTCGTAGGGGTCGATGCCCACATCGACCCAAGGGAAGTTACGAATTCGCCGAGGATTCGCGATAAATCAGTTGCATCCTGCCGGGGCGATGTGGGCATCGCCCCCTACGCGTTTTCCGTTATTGCGTTGTTTTTTACATCGGTACGGCGAACTGCGACAGATCGAGTCTCAGTCCTGCAAAGCTCAGAAGCAGAATCAGAATGGCGGCTAATATGTAGATGCAGAAGAAGCTTCGGGCATAGTTCCGCTTATTGATGTTCCGGCTTGCCACTGCATGGGCAATCAGAAAAATCCAGCCCACGAACGGCACTGCGTATAAAATGCTGAGCCCAAAATATGCCCACGGAGATAGCGGCCGGTAGGCCTCGGGCAGATACTGCTGTTCAAAATCGTTCATAGCTTTCCTCCTCAGACGTGCTCCTTGGCCGTCATTTGATCTACCGTCAGGCAGAACACCGCAACCGTGCGTGCCTGCTCGTCGGTAAACGAAAACGCGCGGTCCTTGCGGTAGTGCGCCATAATAAGTGTCAATGCGCGCTTTTTCTCATCCAGATCCTCCACCGGCCGGACAAAGCCGCTTCCGATGACACTCTTAAAAAAGTACGTATGCTTGCAGCCGAGCTCCGCTTCTCCGAGCCGGTGCGCGCCGTCCAGCTCAAAGCCCGCCTTTGCGCCGTCTCCGATCATCGAGACTTTCCGGCCCTCCGTCGCGCTGTGAAAATAAAACTTCGCAGGCTCTTCCGGCGCGTAGCCGAAGCTCAGCGGCACAATATACGCGCCGTCCTCCGCGTTCAGCCCCAGCCGCAGGCAGTCGCAGCTTTCTATGATCTCGTCGATCTTCGCCCGTTCGGTCACTTCCCGGTCGTGTCTTCTCATTGCTCCATCCTCCTATGGCGGCTGCGCCCCGGATGGGGCGCATTTTTGTTCTATAAATCGTCCGCGTCCTGTACGGGCGTTTCCATTGGGTCCTCGGGCTTTCCCGTCCAACTTCCCTGCGGGTCAGTTTCCGCGTGTCCCGGCCACCAGGTCTCGCCCTTGCGGCGCGCTTGGCTGCGTTTTTTCATGCCGCGCCTCCTTCCTTGCAGAATACTTTAGTCTCTGCAAAAAAGAAGGGCGTATGCGCTCACTTGTGCCTGTGCAGATGGCTTCCCGTCTGGTCGCAGGTCTCGCGCACATCTTCCTGTTCCGGAAGCTGCTTAAAAAGCTCAGGCCTCACCGCCGCAAGTTCCGCACGGAATTTTTCAAACCCATCTCGATGGATGGGTACAAGAACCTCCTGCGGCGCATCAAACAGCGCGTCGCGTGCGCGGATGCAGAGGCAATCCTCCGGCTTTCTCCGATCCTCGCGGACATTCCGGAGCAGCGAAACCGATTCTATTTTGCTGCAAGGGAACAAAATGAGTGTCCGCTCGCAGAAAACCGACACGGCGCTTTCCGCCTCGCCGTCCTGCGGCAGAAGCTCGATCGTATCTTCCGGCAGCAGCATATAGCGCTTCATAGCGTTCCCTCCAAATCAATTGTCGTATCCCGGTTTACCAGCGGAACCGTGTGCAAAATTGCCTCCAGAACGCCGCCTGCGATGGCGCTGGCCTTATCGGAAACGGTATAACAGTTCTGGATATTGCCGCGCGGGTCGACGTCTCCGGACTTCATGCCCTTCGTGACCGGCGTGCCGTCCGGGAGGATCCCGCGCAGAACGCCCGAAATCGTGCAGACCATGGGAAGCCCGTTCACCTCGCCGACCGTTTCGCCGGACTCAACCAGCGCTCCAACGTCCCGCAGCTGATGGAACATGCCCGTATCCGGCGCGCGCAGAACGCGTTCTCCCGCAAAGCCTCCGATGAGTCCCGGGATATTCGTGTTCGGAAGCGGCTCGCCGTCCCAGATGACTCTTCCGAGCGTATGGCCGCGCATGGTCTCAATGACCGCGTGGCAGTCCCGCCCCGCGCAAAAGCCCGGCCCCAGCGCAATGACAAGCGGTGCGTCCGACATCTTTGTTCCAAGGTTCTTCTTTGCCAGAATGCCGTCCACGAGCACGTCGGGATGCAGCCAGTCTTTACATTTCGCCGTCTCGTCCGGCAGAACCGGGATTTTTTCCGCGTCCAGAGCGGCCTTTACCTCCCGCGCCGTATGACAGCACATGCCCTCAGCGTCCTCGACCATCGTTGTTCCGAACCGGATGGCCTGCGAGAAGCAGACAGTTCTCCGGATGGCCGTGGGCTTCGGAAGATCGGTCATGACGACCGGAAATCCGGCCCGATGCAGCCGCAGAGAGACGCCCGAGGCAAGATCCCCTGCGCCCCGAATCAGCACAAGCATATCACATTCTCCTTTTGAAGCGCCCCCGCCGCAACCGGGCAGTGTAAATACCCGGCCAACTTACGCGCAAGCGCCAGTTCGGGTTCTGTTTCCACCTGATTGACAAGCACCCGCGTGTGCAGCGCCTCAAGCTCCAGAAGCCGCGCGGCAAGCTCCGGCGTTACGATTGCATCTTCCGTCACGCCCAGCTTTTCCGCGTAGAGTACAGGCCTGTGCGCAGCCTCCCCGATGGGTCTTCCGAGCCCCGATACACCGAGCACCAGAATCGTCTGGTTGGCCTCTTTGGGCACGACCGGCTCATGGCCCGCATGCGCCTTTAAAGGCAAATGCTTCGAGCCGTCGGCCTCGACAAAAATATAGTCTGCCAACTGCAACAGCCGTTCAAAGGAAATCGCAGGCGCGCCGAACTTTCCGGTCTCGCTTTTTGTGCCCACGCAGACGCAGCTGTTTTCTTCCAGTGCCGCCTGAATTTCCGCTTCGCCGCCTGACAAAACGCACGGCAGGTGCGAGGGTTTCAGAATATGCGTCGTCGTGCAGATGATCACGCGCGCATCCATGCTGCATTCTTTTGCCAATGCGTATAAAAGCGTCGTCTTCCCGCCGCCGCCGATGATCGCAGTGAGTCCATGCCTTATCTCAAGCAACGTTCGCAGCTGCATTGCCGTTCCACCTTTCGTTTTCATGATGGTATCACGCGCACGGCAAAACGTCAAGCGATGCGGTTGACAAGCCCGCCATCCTTCCTTACAATAAAGAAAAAAACTGTCAGGAGTTTGCCATGTCCCAATCTGTTTTACACCCCCGCGGGCTTTGCGGGAACGAGCTGAAGCTGCTCGCGATTCTCGCCATGACGGTGGACCACATTGCGTGGACGCTCTTTCCGGGGTACTCCATGCACCCGCTCGCGCTTTTGATGCACGCCATCGGAAGGCTCACCTGTCCCATCATGTGCTACTTCATCGCCGAGGGCTACCATTACACGAGAAGCTTTCAAAAATACGCTCTGCGTCTGCTGCTGCTCGCGATCGTCTCGCACTTTGCCTATCAGTTCTATTCCTTTGGCGGCCGCGTCGGCTGGCGCGTCTTTCTCCCCTTTGCCTATGGAAACGTCCTCAACCAGACGAGCGTCATCTGGGCGCTGCTGGGCGGGCTCTTGATGCTGCGCGTCAATGACCTCGATTGCTCCGCCCTTCAAAAGACCGCGCTGATCCTGCTTCTTTGCCTTGTGACGCTTCCGGCGGACTGGAGCTGCATCGCACCGCTCTGCATTTTATCGATCGGCGCAAATCGTGGAAATCCCGGGGCTCAGCTTCGTTGGTGTTTGTTCTACGTGAGCTTATATGTCGCGGTCTACTGCCTTTCCTTAAACGTCTGGTACGGTCTTTTGCAGCTGTGCGTCTTCCTGTCCATGCCGCTTCTTCGGCTCTACGACGGCACGCGCGGCAGAAGCGCCGCATTGGACCGCGTCATGAAGCCGCTGTTTTATGCTTACTATCCCCTGCATCTGTTCATCCTTGGCCTGCTTCGCGCTTTTTTATAACTTTTTAGAAAGGCCTGTGCTGTTTTCCCTCCCCGATTGTTATATGGATACGGTCTCAAAGAAACGGCGACAGGCAGCGAATCCATTTGCCGCTCCCCTTGATCTATCCCAAACGTGCAACAACGCCGCCAGCTAAAAAGCTGGCGGCGTTGTTCGATGGTGCGGATGCAAGTAGTGATCCTCAATGGGTCTGCGCGGACTTGAGCTGCAATTGGAGCTTGTCGGCGATGAGGGCGATGAACTCAGAGTTCGTCGGCTTGCCCTTGGTGTTGGAGACGGTATAGCCGAAGAATTTTTGCAGGGTCTCGAGGTCTCCCCTGTCCCAGGCCAGCTCGATGGCGTGCCGGATGGCGCGCTCGACTCTCGAGGACGTCGTGGAAAACTTCTTTGCAACCTGCGGATAGAGAACCTTCGTGATCGCGTTGATCACGTCCATATCGTCGACCGCGATCATGATCGCCTCGCGCAGGTACTGATAGCCCTTCACGTGCGCGGGCACGCCGATTTCATGAATCATGGATGTAACAAGCGCCTCAACGTTGGCCTGCGGATAGCGCGTCCGCTTTGCCGTGCGCTCCGTATCAACTATCTCAAGCGCCCGCTCCGCGACGGTTTGCAGCCCGCAGGGCTTGCTGATAAAGTACCGCACGCCGTACTTTTCCGCCGCCTGTGCGGCATACTCGGTCATAAAGCCCGTCAGCGCCAGCCCGATCGGCGGCTTCGGCAGCGCGCTTGCTACCTTCAGAACAGAAATCCCGTCGAGCTTCGGCAGCAGCAGATCCAGAATCAGCAAATCTGCCTGCACGGTATGCAGCAGCTCCACGGCCTTTTCGCCGTCGTTTGCCACCCCGGCCACCACAAACGCGGGGTTCTCCCCGAGGAAGCCCGATAGCTGTGCGGTAAAGCCTTCGTTTGCATCTGCAATCAAAACACGAATCTGATTGTTCATTTGACACGTCTCCTTCAAATAATGGGCGTTGTCCGGCCAGACACTATTTTTCGCTGCGATGGCTATAATTTATCATATTCTCACTAAAATTTCAATATTTTACGATGAACTTTTTACCACTTTTTGTCGACTAGCTTCGACATTCCCTGTCGTCCTATCCCCTATCGCGTCGAATTTTTGTGCCTTTGTCTCATTGAGGGCGGAGACTTTCTCGTTTCACGCTTACAAAATGCATCGAACGCGCAAAAAAAGGGCCGGACACGCAAGACGGGCTGCATTCGCCAATCGTCCTCGTGTCCGGCCGTTATAAATTTTCTTACGACGCGCTGTAACCGACGAGGCGGCCGAGCCACGCGATGTAATAGGAGTTGTTGATCATGTAGGGGTAGTTGATGACCAGCAGATCGTCCACACCCTGCTCCTTCGCAAACTGCGTCAGATCAAGCGCCGGCTTACCGTCGCGGTTGAATTCGCGCGGGTCGACGACGATGATTTTGCTGTAGTGACTGGTCAGGAACGGGGCAAACGCGTTGCCGTACGATTCCTTGAGCATCAGGCACACGGGGCCTTCCACATCCGTCTCGATGACGCACACGGGCGTATCGCCGCCGATGAAGCACTGATACTTATTGGACACCGACGCGTCCAGATGCTGGTACACCACGCTCACCGGCACGCCGTTCTCGAGGTTCGCGTCCGCGTAATATTTCGCGTGCGTGGTCGCAATTGGGAGATAGTACTCGAGGTAATCCGGGTTATCGAGCAGCGTCTGGCTCTGCGGGTAATTGGCCGTAAAATTGTACATCGAGCCCACAAAGCGGTCGTAGCGCCCCGTCTCAAATGCATCCAGCGGAACCGCCTCAAAGCCTGCCGCCTCGCAGAACGCCGTGTAGGCGTAATACGCGCCCAGCTGCGTCCAATGGTGGTCGGTACGGAAGAAGATGTACTCATCCGTGTGCGCGCGTAATTTAGAGTACGCGTCGACGGTGAGGATGCTGCCGTTCATCTGGCTGTAGCAGTAGTCGATCATGTCCTTCTGCGAATTGAGCCCCTGGTGCATGCTCTCCGGAGAGTAGAACTCGCCGCCGTTCGGCGTGACAAGGCTGATGGTGCGTACATCCTTCCCCAAAGCGCTGGCCAGAGCGTTGACTGTCTTCGCGTAACTCTCAATGACGGAGTCCGTCGCGGTCGGGATTTCCATCGCGCGGTTGCCCACGATCACGACGTTGCCCGCGTACTGCGCCTCGGAGATATCCGGGTTATCGAGCGCGGGAAGCGGCGCATCCTCTGGCGCATCCGTCGTTTCCTCCGGCGGGGTCTGCGTGTCGCCATTCTGATTTTCCGGAAGCGTCTCTTCCGTTCCTGTCACATCACCCGGAATATCCGCATCGCCGGAGCTCTCCTGCGCGGATGACGGCTCATTTTCAAGTGTCTGCCCGGTTTTCTCGTACTCCTGCCGCGCCAACGACTCGCCGCCCTGCTCGGCGCCGGTGTTGCCGCCAAGAACGAGGATGTTGTCGTCCCCGGCAGACGAATAGTAAAATCCGTTCAGCCAGCGGTTGGCTTTTAAAAGCGTATCGCGCATCGGAAACGTGTTCGCATAATAGGTTTCCAGCTGCGAAATAAATGTGCCGTCCAGCAGCGCCTGCATGGAGAACTCCGGCTTTTTTATGCTCGCGCCGTCTGTACCGGAAACGGTTGTAAAAAGCGAGGCAAGGCCAACGGCAAGCAGCGCCGCCAGAAAAAAGCCCGCCATCGCGCGATAAATCTTTTTCATGCGCCCGCCCTCCTAGAAGCGGAAATATAAAAACGCGTTGTAGCTCGACCCGGCAAGCGAAATCGTCGCCAGCGCCAGCAGCGCCAGATCAAATACGAACGTAAGCCCCGCGTAGACCTTGTGCCCGATTCCGTCGTCCCGCTTTTCCGCGCAGAGAAGACCGACGACGTTCCCCGTAAACTGCGGGATCGCCGAGCAGCCGACCGCACAGATGGCGATGAGCGGCAGATTGTTGCGAAGCAGCATGTTGGTCGTCTCGCTGGTAAAGCCGGAGCCCGCGAAGCCGAAGAAAATCGCGAAGCTCTCGCGAAGCCTTCCAAGGTCCGTATGATAGAACACGTTCCAGCTGATCAGAATCAGCAGCAGCGTCAAAATATGGCGCACGGGCTTTGGAATTTTGGGAAGCTGCTTTTTGAGCAGCCGCTCAATACACAGCAGCACGAAAAAATACAGTCCCCACAGAACGAAGTTCCAGCTCGCGCCGTGCCAGAGGCCCGTGAGCGCCCAGACGATGAAGAGGTTCAGGTAGACATGCCTGCGGTTGCCGCCGAGCGGTATGTAGACATAATCCCGAAAAAACGAGCTCAGTGAAATGTGCCACCGTCTCCAGAATTCGGAAATGGACTTTGAGGTATACGGCAGCTTGAAGTTCTCCATGTACCGGAACCCGAAGATCCGGCCAAGGCCGATTGCCATGTCGGAATAGCCCGAAAAGTCGAAGTAGATCTGGAACATGTACATGAGCGCGCCAAGCCAGATGCCAAGCGTCGTCGCCCCGGTAAACGAGCCCCCCAGCAGCTGGTCTGCCACCTGCCCCACATGGTCGGCAAGCAAAACCTTTTTGCCAAGGCCCACACAGAACCGCGTCACGCCGCGAAATACGTTTTCCGGGTCAGACTCGCGCGACTCGATCTGCGCCGCCACGTCCAAATAACGGACGATCGGCCCCGCAATGAGCTGCGGGAACATCGACACGTACAAAAGGAACTTCCAGTAAGACCGCTGCGCCCCAACGTCTTTGCGGTACACATCGACCGAGTAAGACAGCGCCTGAAACGTGTAGAATGAAATGCCGATGGGAAGCGAGATCTGCGGGATCCGGAACGCCGCTCCAAAAAGCGCGTTGCAATTTTCAACCAGGAAGCCCGCGTATTTGAACACGACAAGGCTTGCAAGATTCAGCGCCACGCAAAGAGCCAGCAAGCCCTTGCTGCGTTTTTTTTCCAGCAGCAGCCCGAACCCCCAGTTGAGCGCGGCCACAGCCAGCATCAGAAACACGTAAACCGGCTCTCCCCACGCGTAGAACACGAGGCTCGCACACAGAAGTACGATGTTCTTCCCCGTCAGCCCCGGCACAAGAAAGTACAGCAGCAGGCAGACGGGCAAAAAGGCATATAAAAAAAGCAAGCTTGAAAATACCATAATTCAAAGGCGCTCCGCTTTACATAAAAAATTAACATAACTTCCAGTGCATTCTAATTTATCAGACCGTTTCCATTTTTTCAAGACGTAAATCGCAAAATTAAGAAGTATTTTTTACCAGCTTCGCGTCCGCTTGCCAAATGCAAAAGGATTTACATAAATTCCCGATTTTTGTCTCGACGCGCTCTTGCGTTCTTTTGGGTTTTATGCTATATTATTTATTATTATGTGGAATTCAGCCTGTCTCAGCAAAATCCGGCAGGCGCGAAAGGACGAACCATGTTAGCAATCGAACGGAAAAATGAAATTTTGCAGAAGCTGCGCGCTGACCAGCGCGTTCTTGTCAGCGAGCTTGCCGCGCACTATCAGGTCACTGAGGAAACCATCCGCCGCGATCTTGACAAGCTCGAAAAGGAGGGCTACGCCACAAAGACCTACGGCGGTGCCATCCTCGGCAACAGCACCAAAACCGACCTCTCCCACGCCATCCGCAGTAAGACGAACGTCGAATTCAAGAACCAGATTGCGGACCTTGTCTGCCAGATGGTAGACGACGGTGATCATCTTATGATCGACGACAGCTCGACGGGATTGTTCTGCGCGAAAAAGCTGCGCGATAAGAAAAACCTCACGATCATCACCACCTCCGTCGAGCTCGTGGTGGAGCTGGCAAACGTGGAAACGTGGACGATCCTGCTCACCGGCGGGCGGCTCAAGGCCGAGTCTCTCGCGCTCGTGGGCAGCCAGTGCGAAAAATATCTGAGCAATTACCATGTTGACAAGGTCTTTGTCTCCTGCAAAGGACTCGACCGCAATGCCGGCGTGACCGACTCGAACGAGCTCACTGCCCTCATCAAGCAGGCCATGCTCCGTGCCGGCCGACAGAAGATTCTCGTTGTCGACAGTTCGAAGTTCGATAAGGTGTCGTTTGTGAACATCACGCCCGTCTCCGGCGTGGAGGCCATTGTGACCAACGCCCGCCCCAGCGAGGCCTGGCTGCGCTACTTCGACGACCACGGCGTCCGCTGCATCTATCCGAAGGAGTAAGCGAAAGCCGATTGACAAGGCAGCAGCCTTTGATTCTACTGTGAATAGAAAGAGGTATGCTACCGGCAAACGGGAAGCTCCCCTTAGATTACTTAAAAGAAGTAACCGCTGGTTTGCGACTCCGGGCGGTTGCTTCTTTTTGTTATGAACCTGGATAAAGAGGCTAATACTGACCACCCCAAAATTGGAATTGTACGCGTTTATTTGGAATGCATCCGTTTGAAGTACGTTTGTTCGAAGCACGTTCATTTGAAGCACGTTTTTGAAATCCGCACGCAAAATGCCCGCTGCAAAAGCAGCGGGCATTTGATGTATCATGGAACTTATTTCTCGACGACCTCGAGGATTTCCATCGGACATGCCTTGGCGCAGATGCCGCAGGCGATGCACTTGGAGGCCGTGGGCGCGTCCTCAACCTTCACCAGCACACCGAACGGACATGCTTCCTTGCACTTGCCGCAGCCGACGCAGAGCTTCTTGTTGATCGTGTAGACGCCCTTGGCGTTCTGGGTAATGGCACCGTGTTCGCAGGCCTCCGCGCACTTGCCGCACTGAACGCAGACCATGGGCTTGGCCGCGCCATTGCGGTCGATGATCTGAAGACATGCCTTGGACGGGTCGAATTCCTTGTAGAACGCCTCGGAGCAAGCGCGGACGCACTCGAGACATGCCATGCACTGGGTTCCCTTTTTAACGGTCAGCTTTTTCATAATTGATCTCCTTTGTTGTTTTTTGGGTCGGCGAGCAAAGGCAGCCATGAGCCTTTCCACTCAAAACTGCCCGGATGTGCCAACTCTGAACTTCCCTCTGGAGACATTATACAGGCCAAGTGCAAAATAATCAACAATTCCTCCGGAAATTTTGAAAAATTGGCGGATTTTGTATGAATCGCTTGCTTTTGGAAGCTTTTGCTTACATATTCTCTCCCGCGCGGCTCACACTAAACGCGTAAACCACGTGCGCAGCAATGCGCCGCAACAAAATTGGAGGAACACGCTATGAAAAAATTGACGCTTTTCCTGCTCACCGCGCTCCTGCTCGCGTCCGTCTTTGCCGGATGCAGCGCTTCGGCGTATATGGACGACCCCTACGCGGGCGGCTACAGCAATGTCTCGACCACCCGCAACGGCACCGTCAACGGCACGAACGGCCGCTACGCCGGTTATGGCTATGGCTACGACGCGAACGGAACCTATACCGGAACGTACAGCAACGGCTCGTACAACGGAACCTACAACGCCTACCCCGGCACCGGCACGACCCGCTCGACCACGACTACCACGACCGGCAGCACCGGCAGCACGAACGGAACCGGCTCGTATACCGGTACAACCTCCGGCACGGGCATGGCAGGCGGCCGGTAACAAAAACGCAGCGACAGATTCTTCCTCTGCCGCTGCATTTTTCTGTTTTTGATTCATGGAAGCTGGCGGACCTCGATGTCCATTTCAAGATACGCGCCGTCCATTGTGTGCTCTTTCAAAACGAACCCATTTTCCCGGAAAAAGTGCAGCGCATCCGCATTCTGCTCCGGAACCGTTGCCGCAAGCCGCTTTGCGCCGCGCCGCCTTTCTGTGCAGACCGCCTGACCGAGCAGCTGCTGACCAAAGCGCCGGCCGCGATGGGGCGCGTCGAGCGAGAGATCCAGAATCACGCCCGTATCTTTTGTCTCGTCGCTGCCCAGCACGAGCTGGCCTACCGTCATGTCCCGCAGCTTTGCAAGATACGTTTCCTTCGCATCCGCCGCTTTCTCGAACCAGAGGCTGAAATCCGCGCGATCTGTCGCGCCCTGTTTGAGCCGCTGCTGGCGAATGGCCGTAGAAATTTCCGGAGTCAGGTGCGAGGCGTCATTGAGCAGCTCGAACGTCACCGCGCCGTCCTCCCAGCGCAGGCGCGAAACGGCAGTATTTTCGCAGAACGGAAGCTCATCTGTTTTTAAAAGCTTTTTCTGCATCCCGCGCAGCACGCACGCGTGGGAAAAAACCGCAATGGTCTTCCCCTCCTGCGCCGCGCAAATATCGTTCAGGCCCCCAAGGAACCGGTCCGTATATTCCTCCCACGTTTCGCTGCCGTCAACGTGCCAGTTCCGCTCGTCGAAGTTGAATTTGTCCATGTCCTGCTTTTCAAAGCGCTCTAAGTAGCCGAACGGCGTATCCTCCCAGCAGCCGATCTCCAGCTCCCGGAAGCGTTTTTCCGGGTGCAGCGGAAGATGCTTGGCAAGATAGACCGACTGCGCCGTTTTGCAGGTCCGGAAAAGGTCGCTCGCAAAGCATGCGTCGATGTGGATCGGCGCAAAGCGCGCCCGGAGCGCTTCAATCTGCCGCAGACCGTTTTGTGTAATCAGAGAATTGTACTGCCCGTGGATGCGCCGATAGGTGTTGCCCTCGGCCTCCGCGTGGCGAACAAGATAAACTGTTGTCATTTACATCACCGTGATATAGCTCAAAATCTGTTTTTTCATTTTTTCCGCCGCCTGGAGCGCCGCCTGCTGGTAGTCCTGCCCGTCTCCGTCCTGCTTCCGGAAGGCATAGAGAATGCTTCTGCCCGCCATGATGGCCGCACCGTGTCCCATACGGTCAAACGCAAACTGCGCGTCCTTTGCGCCCGCGCCCTGCGCGCCGTAGCCGGGAACAAGGAAGAACAGCCTGTCGTATTTGCGCCGCAGCGTCTCTAAAACAGGCCGGTTCGTCGCGCCGACGGCAATGCCGATTTCCGAGTACCCATTCGTACCAAACAGCCCCGTGCTCCAGCGCATGGCAAGATCCGCCATCACCTGATAGACCACACGGTCGCCGGAAAGTAAATCCTGTACCTCGCGGGCGGATTTGTTGGAGCTTCGAGCGACGATGAAGACATTTTTACCCTCCCGGCAGAACTCTGCAAAGGGCTTGACCGCGTCGCTTCCCAGAAAGCCACTCATGAGAACGCCGTCGCAGGCGTAGGGCGTGAAGCTCTCTTCACCGACCTGAATTTTTCCAAAGCACGCGTTGGCAAGGTCTTCTGCCGTCGTGCCGAGGTCGGCGCGCATGAGATCGAGCAAAACGTAATACCCGAGCGAGGCCGCGTAGGAAAGCACCTCCTGCATCGCCGCCACACCGTCCGCGCCCAAAGCGGAAAACGCGCCGCTTATAACGCTCACCGCCGGAACCGTGTCCTTGAGCGCGTCCAGAATGCCGAATGAGAACGCCTTATAGGCCTCGGCCGCCGCGCGCAGCGTCTGCCCGTATTTATGCCGCGCGTCCTCCTTGATGTGCAGCGGAAGCTCCCGGATGGTCGGGCAGATGCAGACCATGGTCGGGTTTTTCAGTTTTCTGATTTTCGCCTGTAATACATCGACAGCCATTTGCCGTACCTCCTTTTTTCTTATCTTTCAGTATATCACAAATTTTGCGTTCTGAACAGAAAAAATCGCAGGATTTGCCGCTTATGAGCTCTATTTCATCCGGGGAAACTATTCTCGAAGGGAGGGATTTTTCATGCAGGTACGTTCGTTTCTGATGACCATGGGCGCAGGCGTTGCGATGGGCGCGCTCGGCGCGATGATGCTGCCGAAAAACAGCGAGGTCTACAAGCAGACCAAAAAGGCCGCAAACGCGATCAAGCGCGAGGCCGAAACCGCGATTGATTCGCTCGGCTCCATGCAGTAAAAAACTGCCGCACTTCAAACGAGGGGCGGCAGTTTCCTGGTTTCCTTTGTACTAATCTGCAAAAACGTAATTCAGGTCGTTGGTCAGGTCGCGAATATCATTTTTATAATCATTGATCGTAACCTTGACCTGCTCAAAGGAGCCAACAGGATCGTTGCAGAAATCAAGCAATGCCGATACCTGCGTCAGCAATTCTTTCAGCTTCGGATAATATTCATAGTCTGAATACTTTTCATTTACTTCTTTCATCAGGCTGGTCGCATCACTTAACGCGTTCTCTGCCTTTTCCGCTTCGCCATTCAGAATATAGGCGTTTGTCGTAGCCCGAACACAGAAGGTAAATAGGCTGCTCTTTAATATCTGGAAAATCGCATATGAGTATTCCGAATAGATTTCATATCCATCTTCGGCAACATTGGCTGCATCTGTTGAACCCGTGAGGTCTGCAACGGTATACGCGACTCCGTCAATGAGGTCTTTTTCGCTTATGTGCAGGTTTTTTGCAAGATAGGCCGTTCCGCTTTCGAGAATGTCGTCGGAGTTATAAATTGCCATTAGCCACGATTCGTAAACATCATCGCTGAAATTCGCCGCAATTTCATAAGCTGCTGAAATCTGGTCATACGCCTGCTTGGAAAGCTCGAAAGCCTTTCTGACCGCAAGGTGCTCTTCACAATAGAGTTCTCCGTAGACCTCATCCTCAACAGCGGCATTTTTACAATTCTCCATACTGCACTGCACCTTGCCGCAGCCCGTCTGAAGCAGCAGCCCTACCAGAACGAGCGCTAAAATCTTTCTCCTATTTTTCATATCATCACCTCATGCTGCGTCTGCTTATTAAGGCAGCAGTGCCCGATAAAGCTCAATTGCGTCGCGGATCGTTTGTTTGTCGGTGCTGGATACCGTATAGTCGTAGTTATGGCCATCGCCCTGGAATCGTATAATTGCTTCATTGGCATACGCAATCTTTGCCATAAACTGAATCTCCTCCAAATCCATAGCCCCGTTAATTTTCAGCGGCTCGTCGTAATATTCCCATACATCACCGCCGCTATTGTCACGCTTCGTTGCAAACGAGCCAATATCCTTTTCAAATTTTTCTCCATCCGCAGAAAGGATGATTTTATTATAGAATACCCAGTTGTTCCCTGTATAGTTAAAACGGTTGCACATCCATGTCGTGTTGCCCTGAACGGCAACCATGGCCGTCACATAGCAGCGCTCGTTAATATACTGCGGCATATTCTTCGGGAAGTACCAGGTAATTCCTTCAACCTTATCCTCGTGAATATTGAATTTCGGAAGATACTCATCCAGCAGCTTTTGCTTTTGTTTCTGAACGAGCGTATCCAGCTTTGTTTCCGCCGCTTCAAGGGCATCGTAATTTGTAACCAACGCCTTTTCATCGCTTGTCAATGCACTATACAGCGTTCTGGCTCCCTCAATCGCAGACTTCGCGTCCAATGTAACATCGCCGATCGCATCGATACTGCTGATAACCGAAGACGCGTGCTGTTCCATCACCATAGAATCATACGTTGTCCGGCTAGTCTCCAGTTTTTCGCCGCTTTCCTTGATAATTTCCTTTTCTTCATCACTCAACGCGTTATACGCGTTCTCTGCGCTGGAAATTGCTTTTTCAGAATCAAGCGTCACCTCGCCAATTGCATCAATCAGGTCTGTAACATCGCCAAGCTTTTCGTCGATCAGCAATTGATTGTAAGTCTCTCTGCTTTCAGACAGTTTTTCTGCGCTTTTTTTGATTTGTCCCTTTTCTTCCTCGCTCAAAGCGTCGTAGGCCTCTTCAGCAAGCTTGATCGTCTCTCCGGAATCCAGCGTTACCTCGCCTATTTTGCCGATCAGCCCTTCGCAGACCTTCGCGTTGTCCGACTTTCCGCAGGCACACAGCGACAGCAGCATAACCACAGCAAAAAACAACGCAATTACTTTTTTCATGCTCTTTCCTCCTAAAATAAAAAGTGTGTAGCTCCAAATGAAGCTACACACCGAAAAACGCATAGCTCCATTTGTTGCCACACAAATTCAATCCCACGCCAAAGCGTACGAAAGCAGAGCCTGCATTTTTACCAAAGTAAAAACGCACGCTTACAGCATGAGAATATGAATTTGTGTGGCAAGTTTATTCTAGCACGGCCTGCAAAGAAATTCAACACTTTTCCAGAAAAGGAAGCACATCCTCATTTTCTTCATCAAAAACCCTCCAAAACGCAAAAAACAGGAAGCACATCTTCTCTTTTTTCTTCGAGAGGATGTGCTTCCTTTTATCATGTTTGCGTTAGGTGGAAATCAGAATATTTCCAGCCCCAAAAACAGGGTTTTATCTTACTTGTTCAGTGCTTCGTCAACTGCGACTGCGACTGCCACCGTTGCGCCGACCATGGGGTTATTGCCCATGCCGAGGAAGCCCATCATTTCCACGGACACTCCACCAACAGGTGGAGTGTTGAAACACTCGCGGGCACGTCCGGACGAGGAACCCTGATTTCCTGCATATTAGAAAACACATCCGTAGCAAAAAGAGCCTTGTGCTTTGACTACAACGGCATTATATCACATGATTTGTTCACGAAACAATTGGGTTCTGAATTAAAGTACACCTTGGAACGACTTTTCTACATCTTCGAGCATCTTTGAATATCTTCCATCATCCAGAAGCAACTCTAAACATCTTTCATCATCTTTGCATCATCCCGGCATGAAAAATCCATCCGGGCAAATTCAAGCACTCTGCCGTTATGTGGTAGAGTACTTCTTTTATAATAAAGCCACAAATTCAGAAACACAAAAACCGCAAAGGAGGAGTGCCATTGATAACTTAAAAGGAAGCAGAGGGTCGCGACCTAAACCGCGAAGGAGGTATTCACTATGAATACAAAGAATTTGTTCGTTATTGATTTTTCTAAGTCTTCTATTGTTGCGAGTGCAACGACGCTCAAAAAGGCACGCAAGCCGGAAAGTTCGGAATATAGAGTGCTGACAGAGCTTTTGTGTGCGCATCCGAATTTCTGCGTTATCGAAAAGGACATCCAGAAGAAGCCCGGAAAGAAGACCTACAAAGGGCTGACGTTCCAGACGATGCTGGATTATATCCAGACGCAGACCAACAGCGAAGACAAAATCAAAACCTACAACGCCGTTCGTCGCATTGCCAAAGTCAAAGGCTGTGAATATCCGCTGACCAAGAAATGGTTCTTGAAAACCTATCCTGCATACAAAGAAAACACGATTGTGGAACAGGAGCTGGGCGAAATGCTTCACGAAGAAGCACCCACTCCAACCATCCAGAACGTTGTCAATCTTTGATGCAGGGAGGGCAACGGAATGTATCAGTCTTATCATGTGAATTTTGCTACTCGCACGATTACCATCACCGCGGAATTTGAAAAGGCAATGCGTAATCCAGAAGCCGAAGCATACAAGGTTATCCAGCAGTTGTGTGCGGACTTCCCCGGTATGCGAATTGTCCGGCGCACGCATCGCACACCTTCCCGCTACATCAGCAAACAGGGCGTCATTTCCAAATGCAATCCCTATAAGAACCTGACCTATGCGCGCATGGAGCAGTTTCTTTTTGCGCTTCCTAACAGCACAGCGTATCTCAAGCAGTATGATTTTCTGAAAACCTACGCATCCGGCATTCAGACCAACGGATACAGCCTTGTGCGCAGTTGGTTCATCGCCCAATTTCCCCTCTACCGCAAAGACCCATTGTTCTATTTGACCGGTGAGCATACGGTTCTTTCCGCCACGGACTTCCTGAAAACGCAGGAAGCCATGAAGCAGAGCGCGTAAAGGAAAATAAAGTCAGACATTTAACACTGTAATAATACTCTTTTCTATTCTGTGTTAAATGTCTGACTTAAAAATGGGGGGGAATACTATGCTGGAATGTAGAACGTATACTTACTCGGAACTCTCCGGCTTATTTCGCACGCGGGACACACAGGCAATCAAACGCAAGCTCGACCGATGGGACATTCAATATACCGCCAAAGGGCGACGAGCGTTGCAAACCTTTGAAATTCAGAAAATCAGAAACCCGTTCAAGGTCTATTGTCTTCTTGATTTAGGCTTTTCTCCGCAAACGGATTTCACCAAGCTTGCTTTTTTCACCTACTATCTGCTTTGCGATGATGAATTTCAGCAACTGCCCGCAACGATAATGGAAGAGCGTCTACGAATGGATGGGCATACCCTGTCCCGACAGACGATCAAAACCTATCTCTCGCGCTTTGAAGATGCTGATCTGATTTGCCGTGGACTACATTACGTCTACTATTTCGCCTATGGACAGACACACATTGACACGGATGAAGCAACCTACAAGCGTGCGTGGGCAGAATACTGGGATATGATTAGAGACGGTTATACGTCAGACTCAGCGCGAATTGCTATGTGCAGCAAATACGGCGGTGTGGCGAGAAAGCATCCAACCGTCACGCTGAACGCCTTTTACAATCCGGTCTATCCGTCTCTTGTAGAATGGGCTGGACAAATAATGGAAGCAAACATGGGCAAATCAGATTGATTTGCCCATGTTGCGTCTTCAACGGCTTTCCAATAAATAACGTGTGGCTTTTCAGTCAGACAATTAACAGTGAAGTAAGGAAAAAAAGAACTGTTAAATGTATGACTGGAAAGCCACTTTTTTCTTTTCCGTCCGCCGAGTTTGAAAACCAGAAGCCCATTTGAAATTTGCCGAGCCAGACCAAGGCGCGTTCAGGCAAGAGAAGTTTCTTTCTCCCGAAATACAGCCCCGTGCGCAAAAGGGTATCGCGCATTTGCTGAACAGAATTTGCCATGTATCCGGTTGATTCTTGGCTTTTGGAACAGGCGGAAATGTGTCTATGAAATCAGTTGTTTTCTTGAACGTATTCTATTAAGTCTCCCGGCTGACATTCCAACAGTCCGCAGATACGTTCAATATTCTCCCATGACAGCCCTTTCCCCTCTCTCAGCTTTTGGAGGGTAGACTGGCTCAATATATTCTCTTTGCGCAAGGTGTATGTGGTATAGCCTTTTGCCTTTAATGCTTCCAGCACATCTATTTTGAATTTCATCGGCATAAAATGCACCTCCTTCTCCATTGTCCCTATTATAGCACCAGATATGCACGAAAACAAGTGTATAAATTTAACGAAAATATAGACTATTTTTCGTGCATGTTGCGAATTGAATATACACGATAGTTCGTCTATAATAAAGACAGTCAAGGGGACAACCCAAGGTAAGCCAAGGTCGATAGCCAACGCGACAAGGTCAGAATGGGAACGGACAAGAAAATCTTCCGAAGTGCTGTGATAAACTTAACGCCACCCATCGCTTACCAAACAAATTACAATCCAAAAGGAGAAAGACAAAATGAGCAAGAATGAAATTGTGAGCCTGATTGAAACGATGAACAACTACGACGAGCTGGCAAGCAAAGCCAAGGCAAAGGCGGACGCTATCCGCGACGCGCTCAAAGAAGAAATGCTTCGTTTGGATACCGAAGAGCTGAACGCGGGCGCTTATATCCTACGTTATACAAGCGTCATTTCCAACCGCTTTGACAGCACGACGTTCAAGCGTCTCTACGCAGACCTCTACAAAGACTTTACAAAGCCCATCAGCTCGCGCCGGTTTACGGTCAGTTGCTGAATAGAAGATGCTCCACGGGCTTTGAATGGCTCGTGGAGCGGAAAGGAGAAAGAGATATGTTGGTATTAAACGATTTGTGGGATGGCGCGGTCAGTCCCTGTGAGCGCCACTATGAACGCGGAAGCGCCTATGATACCGTGAGCCGTCGCATCAGCGCGCAGATGGATGTATTGCGCCAGAACGCTTCCAAGAGACAACGGAAGCTGTGGGAAGCCTATGACCGCGATTTAACCGAGCGCGAGAATATGGAACAGCAGAGCGCGTATTATCAAGGCGTGCGCTTCGGCGCGAAACTAATGATGGATGTGCTTTTGGAACAGCCGGACGCATATGAGGAACGGCGATGAAAGCAGGATACGCCAGATGCTCGACCAATGAGAGCAAGCAGGACATTGACAGGCAGGTGCGCGAACTCAAACAGGCAGGCGCGGAAACGGTCTATTTAGAGTATGAGCACGGGGACGCGGTTATCAAAGAGCAGTTGTCTTTGCTTCTGGAGCAGGCGCAGGCAGGCGATACGATTATCACATTAGAGGTTTCGCGTCTTGCCCGTTCGACCAAACAACTTTGCGAAATTATAGACGCAATCAGCAAAAAGCGCTTGTGCCTTGTCATTGTCGGCAGTATTACAATGGATTGCCGAAACGGACACGCAGACCCGATGACAGAAGCCTTTTTGCAGATGGCAGGCGTGTTCAGCCAATTAGAGCTTGCGATGATACGCGCAAGGGTGCGCTCCGGAATGGCAAATGCAAAAGCAAAAGGAAAGCGCATCGGAAGACCGCACATGACCACCGACCAAATCCCTACAACCTTTCTGCGCCATTACCCGGCGTATAAGGAACGTCAGCTGAATATCAGCGAGTTCGCAAGAGTGTGCAATCTCAGCCGGACAACCGTTTATAAGTATATTGACCTTTTGGAGCAGAAATAGAACAAGTCATACATTTAACAGTGAAGTAAGAAAATTAAGACTGTTAAATGTATGACTTGAGTTTTTAGCTATACGTTATATTTTTCGCGTTCTTCTTGTGCCCAATCAGCAATGCGCCAAAGGGTATCTTTATTTATGCCACATTCATCTGCATAGTTGACCGCATCGGAAGCACATTCTTTAAGATAAGAAAGTTCTTTTTCTTCCAGTTGTGCAACGCCATTCACCAAGTTTCTTGTAAAGAAATGCTCTAAAATGCGCTTTAACATGACATCAAATTCAATACTCGGCATATAGACGGACAAATGCCAATCAATCATTTTTTGTATGTCCTGATTATACTTTTTAGGAATATCAACCATAGCAATTACATCTCCAAAATCTGCTTTTTCTTTGCGTCAAATTCTTCCTGCGTAATTACTCCGGCATCCAACAGGTCTTTTAATTTCGTGAGTTCTTCAATGCGATTATCTGTTTTTTGCGCTATTGTCGGTTGACTGGTCTTTATCGGTTTAATCTGTGGTGTATTCCGCACAACAACACAGATCAATATTGCAGCAGCCGCCAAAAGAACTGTCCATTCATTGAGTGCATATGGTACAGTCTCCCAAAAATAATCATTTCTGACACCTCCCAGGAAACCCCTTATGATAATTAAACCAGCACTAACTATTCCGATTGTAATGGCATTTTTCTTCTGACGCGTGGTCAAAGCAATCAATGCGTAAGCTATAAATATTAAAATGACAGAGATTTCGTATCTTCCAGTAAAAACACCAATCAAAATTCCAATAGACTTCATGCCCGCACCAATTGTTAACAGTGAATAGATACCAATAAACAGCGAAATTGCCATTAACAGCACACCAATAACTTCCATAGTGCATGATACTGCCAGAAGCCAGTTGCCCCAACCAAAACCCCTTTTAAGCGCAGGGAGTGATATTATAAATTGTACAGCAAAAATTGCCCCTGTAAGATAACGAATAACTTTCAGATTCTTCTCGTCCATAATTTGCTCCTTTACATTTTTGCCAGACAGTCGGCTTTCATTTTTGCGTATTCTTCCTCGTTGATAATGCCCTGTTCTTTTAGCTGCGCAATTTTCTTGAGTTCGTCATATGGGTCAGTCGCAGTTGCTTTTGGTGCTGCCGCATTGGAATCGTCGCTATAACCGCTTCCGTCCGCAGGCTGTAATTTGCCGGACGCAATATTGATGATGTCCAAAATCCAGAGAATGCCGAAGCACCCGCCTGTCAGCAGTTTCAGCACACCCATTCCTGTGTAGCCCAAATAGAAGCGGTCTACGCCAAGACTACCTAAAAGGGCGGATAAAATGATTGCCGTTGTTTTGTCTTTCATAGAAATCGCTCTCTTTCTTTTTGTGATAGATATAGTATATAACATTTTGTTTTATATTTCAATATAACAAACTGTTTTCTCTATACTTTTCTGTGAAACTTCCATAAAGGAGCGCACGAAAATGTATAGACGCATCCGAGATTTACGCGAAGACAGCGACCTGTTTCAAAAAGACCTTGCCGAATATCTACAATGTTCGCAGGTCTGCTATTCTCACTATGAAATGGGCAAGCGCGACATTCCAACAGACGTTTTAATCAAGTTAGCAAACTTCTACCACACCAGCACCGATTATCTTTTGGGGCTTACGGACGAGAAAAAGGCTTACCCCGCGTCCAAGAACCGGAAAGAGAGCTGAGTATGCGCGGACAGTCCTTTGACCGTATTGCCGTTTTATACACCTATCTCTTTCAGAACACCAGCAAAGGGCATACAGTCGCCGTGGCGGACATTCTGACAAACTACCGCAACCACGGCTACGAAATTGAAATCAAGTCCTTCTACCGCGACAAGGACGTATTAAATGCGATGGATGGGATAGAGATTTCCTACGACCACAAAACACGGGGCTATTGGATGAAGCGCGAAGGCTTTGAGCCGTATGAACTGCGCTTACTCGTCGATAGCATCCAGTCCTCCAAGTTCATTACCCAGAAGCAGGCAGACAGAATTACAGCCAAAGTGTTAAGCCTGACCGACCGCCATACGGGCGCAACCTTGAACCGCAGAAGCTTTGTTGCCGGACGTGTGCGCAGTATGAATGACAGTGTGGTAAAGGACGCGGACAACCTCCACATTGCCATTCAGACTAACCGCAAAGTGCGCTTTTTCTATTTCCATTACAACGCGCAGAAGCAGAAGTGGTATTCTCATAATAACGAACCGTATATTGTCAGCCCTTTTGGTCTTCTATGGAGCGACGGCAATTATTATCTCTATGCCTATGACGGCGAGAAGTTCCGCCATTTTCGCGTAGACAGAATGGAACACATTACCGTGTATCCGGAGCCAAGAGAGGGCGCGGAGCAGTTCAAGCGCGTAGATTTGAACCACTATCAGTCAGAAGTCTTTCACATGTTCACGGGCGAAGAAATGACCGTGAAACTGCGCTGTGCCGACCATCTGACCGACGTAATTTTAGAGCGCTTCGGTAAGGATACGATGCTCATTCCAGATGGCGAGAAGTATTTCACCGTGTCTGTGCCGGTTCAGATCAGCAAGCCGTTCTATGCGTGGCTGTCCAGCTTCGGCGCGGATATGAAGGTGCTGTTTCCGCAAAAAGTGGTGGATGAAATGCGTGCGTTCATTTCTGACTTGCAAGAGATGTATAAAGATGATGGGAAGATGTAAAAACATCTTCCCATTTTGTTTGTAGTTGATGATAGTTGATAAAAGATGTGCAAAGATGATGCCCTACGCCCGCATCCGGATACTTTCCTGTTTCAAGCTTCTGAGAATGTTCACCTTGTCCACGTCCTTTTTCAAATCGCTCGTCAAAATATTCAAATAGTTCTGCGTGATTGCAAGACTGCTATGACCGAGTATCTTTTGGAGCGTGACCACCGAACCGCCCATGACCGCCCATTTCTTCGCAAAGGTATGACGGAACCGGTGAACGCCTGTCTTTTGCAGTCCCCTTTCGTGGCAATAGTCCCAGATGGCGTGATAGCAACTGCTTCGCGTCAACTGCTTTCCGTAGATGGAACAGAACAGCCAGTCATTTTCATTTCCTCCGCGATAGTGCAGATACTCTTGGAGAATTTTGAGAATGTCTTCGTTCAAAGGGATAATCAACGGCTTGCGGTTCTTTGTGGTATTGACATAGACAACCGAGTTATCAAAGTCTACGTCTTTAATCTTGATATTGACCAGACTGTTTTGCCGAACGCCGGTAGAAAGCAGGAAGTTGATAATCACCCAACTGCGATACGTCGTGAAGATGCACTTGTGGACATCCGGCTTTCGCAGGAGCTTGCGCAGTTCTTCATCCGTGTATGTCTCGATCGGCGCTTTGTCCGCTTTTGGTAGTGGAATGTCAAATTGTGGGATATACTTCTGTCTCATAAAAAAGCGCATGATTGTTTTCAAGTCCCGGGCGTAGGTTCCCATCGACACTTCATTCAGGTTTTTATCTTCGCGCAGAGCAATATAAAACTCTGTCATCGTCTTTTTACTCATGGACGAAATGGGCGTATCCGCCGGTATCCTTTTATAGATTTGCTTGATCGACTCCTGATAATGATGAATGGTGCCCTCTCGTAAATTTCTAGCTTTCATGTCCAGAATATACTCTGCAAAACCGTCTGCGAATGTCTTCTCTCCAAGGAAGCACATCCTCATTTTCTTCATCAAAAACCCTCCAAAACGCAAAAAACAGGAAGCACATCTTCTCTTTTTTCTTCGAGAGGATGTGCTTCCTTTTATCATGTTTGCGTTAGGTGGAAATCAGAATATTTCCAGCCCCAAAAACAGGGTTTTATCTTACTTGTTCAGTGCTTCGTCAACTGCGACTGCGACTGCCACCGTTGCGCCGACCATGGGGTTATTGCCCATGCCGAGGAAGCCCATCATTTCCACGTGCGCGGGAACGGAGGACGAGCCTGCGAACTGCGCATCGGAATGCATACGGCCCATGGTGTCGGTCATGCCGTAGGAAGCAGGGCCTGCCGCCATGTTATCCGGGTGCAGCGTACGACCCGTGCCGCCGCCGGAAGCGACGGAGAAATACTTCTTGCCCTGCTGGACGCACTCTTTCTTGTACGTGCCTGCGACCGGGTGCTGGAAGCGGGTGGGGTTGGTGGAGTTGCCGGTGATGGAGACGTCGACGCCCTCCTTGTGCATGATGGCAACGCCCTCGCGGACATCATCAGCGCCGTAGCAGCGGACGTTTGCGCGCTCGCCCTCGGAATAGCGGATCTCGCGGACGATCTTCAGTTCGCCGGTGTAGTAGTCAAACTGGGTCTGGACATAGGTGAAGCCGTTGATGCGGGAGATGATCTGCGCCGCGTCCTTGCCAAGGCCGTTCAGGATAACGCGCAGCGGGGTCTTTCTTGCCTTGTTGGCGTTGCGGACGATGCCGATCGCGCCTTCAGCGGCTGCGAAGGACTCATGGCCCGCGAGGAAGCAGAAGCACTGAGACTCCTCGGAAAGGAGCATTGCGCCCAGATTGCCATGGCCAAGGCCGACCTTGCGGTCGTCGGCGACGGAGCCGTCGATGCAGAACGCCTGCAGGCCTTCGCCGATCGCGGTAGCAGCCTCAGCCGCAGTCTTGACGCCCTTCTTCATTGCGATGGCCGCGCCTACGGTGTAGGCCCAGCATGCGTTTTCAAAGCAGATGGGCTGAATGCCCTTGACGATCTCGTACGGATCAAAGCCCTTGGCCTTGCACATCTCGCGGCACTCTTCCACCGAGCCGATGCCATACTGTGCGAGGACGCCGTTGATCTTGTCGATTCTTCTTTCGTAGCTCTCAAACAATGCCATTTTCGTGTCCTCCCTCTCTTAGTCCTTGCGGGGGTCAATATACTTGGCAGCGTTGTCCCACTGGCCATAGTGACCCTGCGCCTTCTTCATCGCCTCAGCGGGCTCGATGCCGGCCTTGATAAAGTCCATCATCTTGCCGAAGTTGATGAATTCGTAGCCGATGATCTCGTCGTCCTTGTTCAGGGCGATCTTCGTGCAGTAGCCTTCAGCCATCTCGAGGTAGCGCGGACCCTTCGCCTTGGTGGCGAACATGGTGCCGACCTGGCTTCTCAGGCCCTTGCCGAGGTCTTCCATCGAAGCGCCGACGGCGAGGCCGCCCTCGGAGAACGCAGACTGGCTGCGGCCATAGACGATCTGCAGGAAGAGCTCGCGCATCGCGGTGTTGATCGCGTCGCAGACGAGGTCCGTGTTGAGCGCCTCAAGGATGGTCTTGCCGATGAGAATCTCGGAAGCCATCGCGGCGGAATGGGTCATGCCGGAGCAGCCGATGGTCTCGACCAGAGCTTCCTCGATGACGCCGTCTTTGATGTTGAGCGACAGCTTGCAGGCGCCCTGCTGCGGCGCGCACCAGCCCACACCGTGGGTGAAACCGGAAATGTCCTTGATTTCCTTTGCCTGAACCCATTTGCCCTCCTCGGGAATGGGCGCGGGGCCATGATATGCGCCCTTGGCAACCGGACACATATGCTGTACTTCAGCCGTATAAATCATAAGAGTCTTCCTTTCAGACAGTATTTCTCAAGGCAGCCGCAGAATCCCGCAGTCGCCGATCTTACATTTGAATTATATCCAAATTTCACAGGAAAGTCAAGAAATCCACAGGAAAATCAACCTGTGTTTTCCTTCGCTCTTTCGGTGAAAATGTCAAAAATCCAGCTTCTTTTCAAGGCACACCAGCCGGACGCCCGGAATGCCGTTGAACGTGCAGTCCACGATTCCCGATTCCCGGAAGCCGAGCTTGGCATAGAACCTGCGCGCGGCGGTGTTGATGGCGTTCGTGTCCATGCGAAGATACGGGCAGCCATGTTCCTTCGCGTACTGCTCGTAAAACGCGACAAACGCCCGCCCATAGCCGTGTCCTGCAATCTGCGGGTCAACCACCAGCGTGTGCAGCACCATGATCTCATCGTCCGACGCATCCGAATAGAGCCAGTCGCCGTCCGCATACTCCGGCACCTGCTCCTGATTGATGCGCGCCGTCGCGCAGATTTTACCCCCGTCTTCCAGCACGAAAAGATCCCCCGCCGCCAGCGCCTTTCGCGCAAAGCTTTCCGTCGGATATACGCCGCGCACCCAGCCGATCGTCGCCTGCCCGGCCTCTTCTTTCGCTAAAATCCGGTCATAAATCCCCGCAATCGCCGGAATGTCCGTCTCTCGAGCTTTTCTGATCGTAATGTCCATACGTTTCCTCCATCTTACGTTCTTATGGTGTGACCGCCGTCTTTGCGAAGAAATATCGAGATTTTCAAAAAACCGGGCTGTCAGACACAACCCGGTTTTCCATGTATCAAATTTCGTCACCGGCGTGAGATTTTTCGGCAAGGCAAGGTGAAAAGGCGAAGGCGTACGTGCTGTACGTCAAACCTTTTCTAACGCGGCATTGCCGGAAAAGATCCGGCGGTGAACCGGCGAGAGATTTTCGTTCAGGGCAAGGCGGGTGGGCGAAGGCGTACCGTGTGTACGTCGAGCCCAACCAACGCGGCCCTGGGCGAAAAGATCCGGCGGCGTTACTTCGTTCCGAAGATCCGATCGCCTGCGTCGCCCAGACCCGGTACGATATAGCCGTGCTCGTTGAGGTGGTCGTCGAGCGCGCCGGCGTAGATCTCAACGTCCGGATGGTTCTTGATGAGGTATTCAATGCCTTCGGGAGCGGCGACGAGAACCATGAGCTTGATGTGCTTGCAGCCGCGCTTTTTCATCTCGTCGATGGCTGCGGCAGCCGAGCCGCCGGTAGCGAGCATCGGGTCGACGATCAAGATGTCGCGCTCAGCAACGTCCTTAGGCATTTTGCAGAAATAGACGTGCGGGATGAGGGTCTCCTCGTCGCGGAACATGCCGATGTGGCCGACACGCGCGGAGGGAACCATGCGCAGAACGCCGTCGACAAGGCCGAGGCCCGCGCGCAGGATGGGAACGACGGCGAACTTCTTGCCCGCCAGCGTCGGTGCGTCCATCTCGCAGATCGGCGTTTCGATGTGCTTGGTGGTCATGGGCAGGTCGCGGGTTGCCTCGTAGGTGATGAGCATGCCGATCTCACTGACCAGCTCGCGGAAATCCTTGACGCTGGTGTCCTTGTCGCGCATGATGGTGAGCTTGTGCGATACCAGCGGATGATCCATAATGTGGACATGGGGGCCAAAATTGTGTTCCTTCATCCTGTTACTCTCCTTTTCCGTCCGTTATTCTGTTTTTGTTTTCTCCAATCGCGCGCGTTCGGCCTGCGACAGCCGGAGGTAGTTCGGCACAAGGCTTGCGGCATCGCCGTTCTCTCCCCGTTCGATTTTCTCCCACGCGGCAAGCGCCACACCGGATGCGCGCTGCTGGCGCAGATGCTCAGGCAGCAGCGTCAGCTGAGGTAGTCTTTCCAAAAGAGTAGTATAGCACAGCTCTGCGCCGTCGCCAACCAGAAAAATCGGTTTTTCGATATTTTGTAGATCTTCACATAAATCATCCAGCGAAATCGCCCGATCTTCACGCAAGCGTACAAGCTCGCTTCCGGTTTTTTCAAACACCGCGTTATAGACCTGCGCCCGCCTTGCGTCCATGCAGCAGCAGAAGACGCCGTCTGTGATTGCCGCGCCGCGCGCCATCGCTTCTAACGTCGACACGCCGTAGCACGCAATCTCGCGCCCCCAGCTAAAGCCCTTCGCGGCCGCCACACCGATGCGCACGCCCGTAAAGCTGCCGGGGCCGTCTGCCACCGCGCACGCGTCAATGTTCTGCGGCTCTAAGTCGCAGGTTTTGAGCAGGTTCTCCGCCATCTGCATCAGCGTCCGGCTGTGCGTCTGCCCGGAGTTCTGAAAATATTCTGCAAGCAGCCGCCCGTCGTCCAGTACCGCTACGCCCGCGGCTTTCGCCGAGGATTCAAAGGCCAAGAGCTTCAAAGCGTGCTCCCCCTTCTATCGTAATTTTGCGCCAATCGAGCTGCGCGGGGTCCTTTTCGATCGTGATGGAAATCGCGTCCGTGAGCGCGTCGGCAACATTCTCGCTCCACTCCACCGCGCACACGCCGCCGCGCGCGAGATAGTCCTCCCAGCCGATATCAAAGAGCTCGTCGCTGGAAGAAAGACGGTACATGTCAAAGTGGAACAGCGGCATACGGCCGGAAAGATATTCATTTACAATCGTGTACGTCGGGCTCGTCACGGCTTCCCGAATGCCAAGCCCCGCCGCAAGTCCGCGCGTAAAGGCGGTCTTCCCCGCACCCAAATCGCCATAATACGCGATCACATCGCCGGGGCGCAGAAGCTCTGCAAGCTTTTTCCCAAGCAGTTCCGTCTGCTCGGGAGACTTCGTTATAACGGTCATAACTGCATCTCATTTCATCTGTCAGTTTTTCGCACCCTATCTTACCATACCCGCCTGAAAATTGCAAAGAAAAAGCTGTTTTCCGCCCTCCAAAACTTTCGGTTTACAGACGGCGCAGAATTTGCTATAATGACTTGTAACGATTTTGTAGCTTTTTGCAGGGAGGTGACGCGATTGCGTGAAATTTTCCGGGCCATCCGGGAGTTTGTCAGAAAAGCGGATATGGTTCTTCTCGCGCTGTGCGTCACAGCGACGGTCTTCGGCATCGTGGTCATCTCCAGCGCCACAAATTATATCGGAAACGCCCGGTATATCCGCACACAGACGCTCGCGCTCATTCTCGGCATCATTGTTTACGTCCTTCTGACGCTCATTGACGTCGATATCATCGCCGAGCGGCGAGAGCTGCTGCTGATTTTCAGCGTGCTGTTTATCGGCATGCTGAAGATCTGGGGCTCCGAGCGCGGCGGCAACAAGAGCTGGCTTGATTTTCCGTTCCTGCCCTTTAACATCCAGCCCGCCGAGATCTGCAAGATCTTCTATATTCTGATTCTGGCCAAGGTCATCAGCGTCGAGGAAAACAAAATTTCATCGCCCCTGACCGTCATGAAGCTTGCAGGCATTACGATGCTTCTGGCAGGCGAAATTATCCTTGTCTCCGACGACCTCGGCGTTGCGCTGTGCTATGTCTTCATTTTCATCATCATGGCCTATGTCGGCGGCGTGAACTTCATGTGGTTCCTCGCCGGTCTCGGCGCGGTCGCGGTCGCGTCTCCGTTCCTCTGGAGCCGCATGCGAGACGACCAGCGCAACCGAATCCTCGTCATTTTCGACCAGACCATCGACCCCAAGGCGCAGGGCGTGCGCTACCAGATGAACCGAAGCATCCGCGCGCTCCAGAACGGCGGTATTACCGGTCAAGGCCTCTATCACGGCAGCATGATCCAGAGCAATTCCCTCCCCGAGCAGCACAACGACCTCATTTTCTCGTCCATCGGCGAAGAGCTCGGACTCTTGGGCTGTCTCGCGGTGCTGATTTTGCTGACGGCCATTATTATCCGCATCATCCACGTCGGCATCCGCTCCGGCAACAACATGAACCGGCTCATCTGCGTCGGTATCGCGGGCATGCTCGCCTCGCAGACGATCATCAACGTCGGCGTGTGCCTCGGCATTTTCCCCGTTGTTGGTCTGACGCTCCCGTTTTTCAGCTACGGCGGCAGCTCGATCGTCACGATGTTCCTTGCCATGGGCATTGTCTCCGGTATCCACATGCGGCCGGCGCCCGATATCAGCGCCATGTATATCAGGCCAAAACTCAATTAGCATAGGCTGGGCAGTGAGAGCTGCCCGGCTCTTTTTTTGCTTTTCCGGCAGTACCTGCCAAGGGTACTTTTTGTTTTTGCCGTCCGTGGCGGCAAAATAAAACCTCTGCATATTTTGCAAAGAATAACAAACACTACCAGCGTCATCAAACAAGCAGGAGGTTATCATTTTGAAACACCGTTATCACCTTGGGCGAAAACTCGTCGCCCTGATGCTGGTTCTTTTCATGTTTGCGTCAACTGCTTTTGCAGCGGAGCTTCGCGTCGACTCGCCGGATGGACTGGCGCTGGGCGCGGAGGTCTTTTCCGAGAGCGAGGCGCTTGAGGGCGTTTATGTCGCGAGTGTCCCGTCGAGCCTTGACGCAGAATTAACGCTCGGCGGCCGGACACTTCGTGCAGGAGACGTACTTGACCGGACGATGCTCTCTCAGCTTCGCGTGAAGCCAGCGGCAAACCGGGATTCCGGCTGCGAGCTCGTCTATTTTCCAATCGAAAACGGCGAGGTCCTGCCCTCTCGTGCGCTGTCGCTTTCGATTCTCACGGGCAAAAATGAAGCGCCCGTCTGCCGGGACGTGAAGCTCGAGACGTACAAAAATATCGCAAATACCGGCGCGCTCGACGCGCGCGACCCCGAGGGCGACACGCTCACCTATCAGCTCGTGAAGGAGCCGAAGCGCGGCACCGTGGAGCTTTCGCCGGACGGCAGCTTCACCTACACGCCCGCGCAGAACAAGGTCGGCAAGGACGTTTTTACCTACACTGCGACGGACTCCGCCGGAAACGTGTCGAACGCGGCAACCGTCACCGTCAAGATCGTCAAGCCGACCGACCGCGCGATGTATCAGGACCTTTCCGGGGATTCGCTTGCGTATACGGCGATGTGGCTCAAAGATAAAGGCGTCTACACCGGAAAGCGCATTGCGGGAAATCTCTGCTTTGAGCCGGAGAGTACGCTCACGCGCGGCGAATTCTTAGTCATGGCCATGAAGCTTCTCGGCGCAGAGCCGGAAAGCGCGCGCCTGACCTCCGGGTTTGCCGACGAAAACC
>ERZ791923.1010-NODE-1010-length-34091-cov-12.552004_pt1 | contig 34091 bp, 29 predicted proteins | sample MGYA00510133_ERZ791923 | MGnify/ENA primary metagenome ERZ791923 (study PRJEB30046, sample SAMN00792106) | human gut metagenome | study: EMG produced TPA metagenomics assembly of the A metagenome-wide association study of gut microbiota in type 2... | reverse complement strand
AGTTCGACGGCTACGCCCCGCGCACGCACCTGGCCAGCGACCTGACGTACGTGAGGGTCGGGGGCGGCTGGGCGTACGTGTGCCTGCTGGTCGATCTGGCGAACCGGAGCATCGCCGGCCATTCCGCCGGTATGAGCCGCGGGGCCGATTTGGTCATGGCCGCGTTCGCCACGCTCGACTTCCCCCTGACCGACGTGGAGGTGTTCCGCACGGACCGGGGAAGCGAGTTCGACAACGCGAAAATCGACGGGCTGCTCGACGTGTTCGGCATCAGAAGATCACTGTCGCGCAAGGGCAACCCGTACGACAACGCGGTGGTCGAATCCACCAACCGCCTGCTGAAGAAGGAGCTCATATACCGGAACCACTACACCACGATCGAGCAGCTGAGGGGCGATCTCAACGACTATGTGTGGTGGTCCGACAACCAGCGGCTCCACTCCACCCTCGGATACCGGAGCCCGAAGGAATTCACCGAACAGGGACTCGTCCTCTAAAGAATTGTCCAACACGCCGTTGCCAATCCACCGCTGGTACTTCGCCCGGGGAAGCATCGAGTTCACCGTGGAGACGAGTCCCGCGCACCGGTCGCCGACCACGAGGCGCACGCCCTTCAAACCGCGTTCGATCATGCTTCGTATGAACTGCTCCCAGCTGGCAGCGTCCTCCCTCATGCCCTCCGTCACGCCGATGACCTCGCGGTGGCCCTCCGCGTTGACGCCGATGGCGACGAGGACGCTGACGTTCTCCACGCTTCCGCCCCAGGAGCGCTTGTGCCACACGCCGTCCATGAACACGTACGGGTATTCGGATTCCAATGGCCGGGTGCGCCATCGGTCGATGTCGTCATACACGCGCTTGAGCTTGTCGGAAAGGGTCTGGGATGGCATCCTGTCACCCCACAGCAGTTTGCTGATGTCGTCGACCTGACGGGTGCTCACTCCCGCCAGGTACATCTCCATCAACGCCTCCTCGACGCTGGACTCCCGCCTGCGGTAGCGTTCGATGACCGCGGATTCGAAGACCGCGCCCTTGAGTTTCGGCACCCTGAGCTCGAGCCTGCCCGCCTTTGCCGTGAGCGTGCGTTCGTAGTGGCCGGCCCTGTACGCCTTGCGCCCCTCCTTGCGTTCGTATCTGGCGGCCCCGGTGATCTCGTCGGCCTCGGCGTCGAGCATGGCGTTGAGGATCTGGGTCATCTTCTCGGTGACCAGCCGGTCGAGTTTGGTCTCGAACAGGTTCTGGTCGATCTGTATGATGTTGCTGTCGGGCATGGCTGCGCGTCCTGCTTTCCAATTGCGATTCTTTGTTTGGCGACTGAAAATCGTACACAGGACGCGGGCCATGCCCGCTTCAACATCTCAACGAAGAACAAAACCGAAAGTGCGCAGGAATTCGGACGTTATCGATGTCGTTGAGCTTTTTGAAGTGTCTGATTCGCCAGACAAAACGTCTGAAGATAAAGAGTCTGAAGATAAAGAGTCTGATTCGTTGGATAAGAAATGCACTATTACGCTTGAACATGAAGGGAGAACGAAGACTATAGAACTCGGCAAAGTTGGTGCGCCAGTTTTCCGAGAAGTTCTTACTGAGAAAGGCGATTTACCTCTCGGAGATGATGCCTTTCAGCAGAGAGCAGCAGAATTGGTAGCGAGTCGTTATAAGTGTCTTGGCTTGGAATGGTCTACTGCATATGAACAAAGTGAATGGTCAGAAGATTCTCTTAAATTTAGATGGAATACTTCGCAAATATTGTGAGGGGAAATGGGAGTTTTTAGACAATGTTTGAATATGCTTGTCCCAAAAGGAAGGAAACAACGTCACCCTGATTTGCTGGCAATTGTTATTGTCTTATTGATTCCAATAGGTTGTTCGGTGCTTTCTTTCGTACGTAAGATGCAAGTGGGCAATGCTGACATTATTGTGTCAGGAGTTGGAGTTCTTGGTGGGTTGCTTTTTGCTCATGCAATATTTGTTTTCCAATTGCGAATGGCATATTCTGATGCAAAACATAGACGAGCGTCAGAAGCATCTAGTCCTCTAATGGAGAAAACGGCAGTTATAGAGATGATTGACCAGATGTTTTATTCAGTTGTCTATGCATCCGCCTTGTCTTTGATCATAACATTAGTAATTGGACTAGCCTCATCACTTAGGTTGTGTGATAAAAAGGGTATCTTCCCCGTGTGGTTTTCAGCTTTAGTGATATTTCTCATTGCTCATTTAGCTGGTTGGGTTTGGTATGTAATATCAATTACAGCATCAGCTTATCGGGATTTAATTAAAGAACTTTAGCCTCGATAAAGGACTGCGAATTTTTTCCGTGGGAACTAAGCGAAAGTTTTTTCGTATGTTCGGTCCCAAGGAACGTGATATATTGCTCTACTAACCAGTGTATCGGGAACGTGCGGTGAGACACGAGCATTATTCGAGTCTTGCACATAATGCTCAGGAATTATTTTCGTTATATGTCATTTGACGTATAGTCCTCTGCTGAAATCCGAAGGATGAATTTCACCATCGAAATTCATTGTTTCAGCCAGATGATTCACCAGATCCGCCAAAATCGTATCCCTTGTAGCAACGTCGTGCGTCTCCAGAAGTTTTCTATAAAGTTCTTTGGCTTGTGGATCATCGTAAAAAGTGAGCGGAATTTGGTTAAGTTCAACGCAGAGCGCTCGTTGATCCATCCTGTTGCGCATGATATTTTTAACGAGTTCTCTTTTGTCTTGCCTTCGTTCGTTATTGAGAACGTCTTTTTGCTCAATGCGGTGCTGAACAAACCAGAATGATGTAGTGATGATTGCTCCGACAATGGCTCCAATAAGTGATGCTATGGTTTCCGTCATTTTGAATCATTCTCCTTGTTCGGGAATATGCGCATTGACTACATGCAGATATATCAAATAATTTCAGCGTATGGAGTCAAAAGCAGTCTAGTCTCGTGTTTGGGCAGTCGAAAGCAACATATGCAGAAATTCAGTTGTTCTTTGCTGGCATAAACGAGATGGTGACGTTTCCGGGACTCTCGGTTTCTGTTTCCGATAGGGGAGGCCTTGGACTCAAAATGTATGAAAAGCGGCGCCTTGGATGTGTTTTTTGCCATAATCGCATGGTCCCGACCGTTTCGGTATGTTCTATGTCCCGTAAATGTCGCACGATTCCATTTTCCGGCCGTTTTTTGGAATCGTGCTACATCGCACACCCCCGTAGTCGCGCGAAAGTGTCGGGAAAGCCGGTTCGGGGGTATGAAATAGGTGGGAAAACCGCATTTCGGCAGGAAAAATGTTGCACGATTCGAAATTTGCCCCGAAAATCGGAATCGTGCGACAAAATTCGTCGGTTCCTTCCGTGGTCCCGCTGCTCGCAATTGCCTGAGCTGATTGGTAGGTTCGTCCCAGCAACGTTCGCTGTGAAACGGTCAGGTGAGTCAATCGATTCCGGCTATTCCTGTGAATCCGAACTGGTCTTGCATTGTTTCGCGGAGCGCAGTCAGATCCAAATCAGGGTATTCATTTGTCAGGTTTCTGAGAATCCGATGTAACCACCACCTAAGCAACGTTGAATCGCATTCGCCGGTTTGGTGCTTAACCTGCCACTGATAAAACAGTAATAATTGCTGCTGTTCCTTTTCGTCATATCCTTCGGGGACTGGGTAATGGTCTTGGGAAAAGTCGATGTCGGTGTTATCTGTCGTGGAGAGTATTTCTAGAGCTTCGGAGATATGCCCTCTTAGGCTTGGAATAAGGCAGATGAGAGCTTTTTGTTCTTCAGAATCAAGATCGCGAGGAATTCCTTGGAAACGATTGGTGATGTACGTCTTAAGCCAATTTTTCCATGCGATATCTATTTGTTCATCATTCTGCTGACGGCACCAATAGGGGAGAAACTTTGCAATCTCAGACAGTGTAGAGAATCCACTGTTATAAAGTACTTTTTTCAGTACTGCATCATATGCGTTGCTTGTATTGGGTGGCATGTTCATGAAATTGAAGAGAACATCCCAGTAGTTATTTCGGAGTCCTTGATCCTTGTATTCGCAAAGATTTCTAGCCTCTGCGATTTGATCTTCGAGAAGACCGGACACATCTTTTTCGGAAAAACTACTGGTAATACGCGGAAAAGCGAGGAAAGCCGCCCATGTTTGATGTTGGGTGCTTTCATCATGGAATAGAGGCATTATGCACTCTCTGGCAAATTTTTTATCAAGGATAAAGAACGTGGCTAGTTTTTGGGCGCACGCTATCTGTATTGGCCAGATGAGGTTATTGGGCTGGTTTAAGAGATTCTGTATTCTATCTTTTTTCGTTGCTGGGAATTCCATTCCAATCGGTTGGCGAGGTATTTGTGTATCGGTATAACACTGTTTTAATCTGATACGTGATGATGAGAGCTGGCCATAGGTTACAGGCTACATAGTCAAATTGGTTAATGTTTGGCTTCTCTGTATGAAAAGCCTGGCCATATTTTGGAATCAAAGAATCTATAAGATGCTGGGCTGTCTGGAAAAATGATTCTGCGTTTTCTGATTCAATTCGACTGATTTGCTCTGTGACAAAGAAAATCGGTGAATAAAGATTAGCCTCGTTCCAATCGAAAGCGCATACGCGTTGTGTGATGTTGCAAACATCCTTCTTGAAGTCTGCGCTTCGAATCTCGTTGGTAATAAACAGAACAATCTGCGCTCTTTCATATTCAGTGGTGTTTGGAGCGGCTAGGATGGCGTCCCAAAGGCCGCGGGTATCCTGCGGATGCTCTGAACAATATTCGCCGATGAGTCTGCATCCAGCTTCAAAAGAGAATGAGTCAAAGGCATCGGCGTCCTTAGGCAAAGACAAAATTTTGGAAATCGCTTTACTGGGAGATTGTTTGACTAATGAGGCGAATTCCTCTAGAGAGATTCGTCCTTTTACTGAATGATAAATTTTGAGCGGAACGTCTGAGTCCGGGTCTGGAACAAAGCCAAAATCTTTTTCATAGAGTGATTGCAGCTGCTGTATTTCATGCCAATTCGGGTCGGCTGCAGACAGCCAGCAGACCCGATTAAATAACTCATACAAGCGTATGAGCCGTTGTCTTTCGTCTTTGTCTGTGGTTTTGGCTCTATTCGGAATATCTTCAGGGCTATACGGAGGCTGCAGTTTTTCTAGAAGTGACGCTTTCTGTGCTGCTGAAACATGTTCTATAACAGCCTTGAAGAGCTGCCGAACCTCATGTTCGCAAAATCTGCCAAAAAGAAGATTCTGCTTCAGCAACCACTCAAGCTTTTCATCAGGAGCTGCTTCGCTGATTTCCTGTTCATGGATGGCAAGACGTCGCAAAACGATTTGATCACTGTGGATCCAGCGATTGGCGAGTTCGTTTTTCTCATTGTGCTGCTCTCCAAATACGCGAAGTGTATCGATAATGAGATGTAGATCGCCTCGTGTATTTCCACAAGCTTCAATTTCAGGTATCCAAATGCGAATGAACGCGTTCCAATGTTCGTGATTCGAATCCGAATAATATTCTGAAAGCAAATTCATTGCCTGATTTATTGAATTTTCGATGATCCTTTCGAAGGACGGCGAGTGCTCGCATCTTGAGGCGAGGTCATCGATGATTCCTTGTCCAAAGCTTGACGGAATGTTCCAACTAACGTTGACATCGGGCTTCTCGCCGGAAGAAAAAGGAACCGGATCTGGCTCATAGAATTTTGAGCTTCGATCAAACTCCAAAAATGGGCGCAATGCGGCTTCCCAAACAATATTGGAAGCGCGGAATTGGTCTTCGAAGCCGCACAATAAAGAATCATGCGGCATATACGGCATTGTTTTATCTTTTATGGATGTTGAGAGGAATGCTTGCAGCGCTTTCTTCGGCGTTCCATCGTTGCTAGGTTGAATTGCGGATGTTGAAAATGACTGGAAAGCATAATCGGACAGTCTCTGCTGGCATAGCTTGATGTACTGCAGGGTTATACTCTCGCTATTGAAGTTTATGTTGCAGATTCGTGTAATCCAGTTGAGGAGTTGCCGCTGTTGGGGTGTTTGAGGCTCTGTGCCATCGAACAGCGTTGAATATCGTTTTTGCTCGTAGAGCCAATTAATCCATATTGGTTCTTTTGCGGTTTGAATAAAAGTGTCTAAGCCCGACGGTGTGGAGAGTTCGCTAAGGAGACTATCTGTGTCATGCTGTGTTTGCGGAATACCCGCTTCAACAAGTTCTTTTGTTTTTCGAATGTAATCCGGAACTGACTGCGTTTTCGTGTTCGGCCCAAGCGTTAAGAGCATCGATTAGTGCTTGGTGACTCCCGTTCTGAACGGGATACTCAATGGTCTGGAACTGTAGATGTTCGAAATTGGCCAAGGTGGTTTCATAATGGTCTTTCGGCTCTTCGTTGTCATGACCGAGGAAAATGAAATGTTTAGGTCCATTGGAATGCAGACCGAGAGACAGATATCTGATGACAGGATCGTTGACACTGTAGCCAATGAATAAAACGGTGTAGTTGGCGAACACTTCAGTGAGGAAACGCGTTGCCCAACCGTCAGTGAAGTAGGCTTTTCCAAAGTCTTTATCATCAAGCACCATATTTTTGCTGGGTCTAAGTATGGAACCATGAAGATGAACTAATCCTTTGAAATCACGTCCGAGAGGGAGAGCCGGTGCGAAGTATTGTTCGCCATAATCAAGGCCTTGTTCATCCGCCGCTTCTGCAAGAAGATTGTCGTAGTTCGTAGTGATGATTCGTGGTGTTTTGCAGGCTGTGGCTAACGCCATGACAGCCGCATGTTCGCTGTTGGCGGCGGGCTGTTTCTCTTGAAAAATCTTTTTTGTTATTTCATGGGTGTTGAAATGATCGTCGGAAAGCCGGCCTATGAAATAGTCCAGTCGGTCAGCGTCCTTTTTGGCAGGGGACAAGTGGCCGCTCTGCCCAGCTAGTTCGGCAGCGAGTCCGAAAAAACCTGGAAGTCCGGAAGGAACAGATACTCCAGCGCCTACAAAAAGGACCAAACGGTCCCTCTTGAGTTGTCTTTCCAATTCGTCGGGGATATTCACAGATTCGGTAATGTACATACGATTCGATTTCTAAATGCTTTTTTATATTTAAAGGGCGTTCGGATTCTTACGTATATTGTGGTTTGGGTTTCCGGAAGAGAGCGTAGCTATTTTTCCCGGAACGATTTTCATTTGCTAAGACAAAAGAGCGATTGGAAATTGGAAGATGCAGCTTGATTGAACTGCTCTTTTATGGCGTTGACTCCCAAAAGGCTTTGCTGTGCGAGGCGTTGTCGAGAGGGGCGCCGAACTGCCAGATGCGGTGTCCAGCAGTTCGGGCGCGGATTAATAGCGAGTTCAACAAATGTTGTCACATTTTTAATGACTCCTGAGAGATAATTTACATGTCGTAAGTCATGGTCCCTGGCATGTGGCTATGCCTCTCTACTGGTTGTCGTGTATTTCTATGTGTTAGTTTTGGAATCGTTGTCTTGATCAGTGAGACGAATAGTCAATGCTGAGGATGAAAACGACATGGTGCTTGTCTCCCTGTGGCGATGTTTGATATTCGTCGCAATACTGGTAGTTGATCCGAGCCATGCTTGAAAGTTCATAATGGATGGTTTTAGAGAAGCCTTTCCCTTTTGGGGTTCCAGCCTTGCCTCTCAGGAAGCAGCTATTAGCTATAGGGTCTTTGCCGCCTGGCGAATATGCGACATGATCCCAGAATTGTTGGGCTTGCTGCAAGCCAACCCGTTCGACAATCTGATTCCAAGCTGCTTCGTACTTTCTATGAACCAATATGCGGTATTTAGGTGCATTGATAGGTTTCCCTCCTGGCCTCTTTGCTGGCACTTCGGGATCATATGCTCCCATTGTCCGCTCCTGATGCTGGTGCCTGGGCTTCGGTGAAGTCCGCTTTTTCGAGCTCTGAAGATAGCAGGATGCGTTTCCGTAACGGGTCTTCAAGCTGTCCGGCTGTTGCGCGCCACTCTCGTATTAAACAGTCGAGACCGGTGAAGTCATCTTCAGAGGCATCGATAATGAGTTCATTGGCTAAATCTTCGCAGAAAGTGCTCAGATCATCGTTGTCGAGGACGCGCAACCATGCTAAATCGCCCCATTCTACTGTGTTGGGACGATTCTCTGAATTGATAATGCTGCGTAGTCTTTCTAGACGCATAGACCATTGCTGATATTTTTCAAGATTCGACAGTCTGCTTTTTTTCAGCATGACCAAATCCTGGTCTTTATCTCGAATGACGGCGCAGTCGGTTCGAGCCGCTTCTATCACTGCTGTTCTTTTTCTTGCTAAATCGGAAACTTGAAAAGTCCCCATCATCATACTCCTGCGTTTTTGAAACCTTTATACATAAAAAAGTATACATGATATTATATAAAAATATCGCTGTTGATGAAGAAGGAAAGAGAATACGTGTATGGACGCTGTTTGTGAAGTTCGGATTCCGGAAGGTCTGCGGAAGGTCTTCTATGTGCTTTATTCCGCAGTCATGCGGCCCATTCCGGACACTGACGAAAAAGCGCATGAACGTATTTCCCTTATCAAAAAAATGATTACCGCATTAGAAAAGCACGGCCTTACAGAGAGCGTTCTTAGATATGGATTTGCCGATGACATTGCCGTTTTTCTTATTTCAGGGGTAATTTTGAATAAAATTGGTCTTCCTGATTCCATGGTGTCTCGTTGGCGCAACATCCTCGGAATAGAGGAGGATGGGAAAGATTGTTCCTGGTTCTTAAATGATATCCATAGATTTAAGATCTGGGCTTCTACTGCTTCTATGAATGATTTAATAGGTTTTATCCCTCCTTCAAAGGATGAGTGGGATAATCTTAATCTTGCTCCCATGGAGGATTTATCTGTCGTGGAATCCTATGTTTGGTTAAGAGACAGATATTTGTTTGGCGACAATATGAAAGCGTGGGAAGATTCATCTTTACGTAAAGAGTACAAGTTTATCCATTGCGGTTATACAGATGCCTTTCCTGAACGTGCCGTTGAAAAATTGGGTCTAGATGAGGTGAAACTCAATTCAGAAATTGCGAAGCGTGCCGTTCTGCGATCGGATAGGAGTAACTCTCGTCTTTACATGCAAGTGTACGAGTCTGCTAAACGGCATTTGGCTCGTCAGGAGTACGGTGCTGCTGCCACATTGTTTCAATTCTTTTTAAAGCAATACCCTGGCGATACGTGTGCTCAAAATTCACGAGGGTTCTGTCTCATTCCCGATTCCCCTAGTGAAGCTGGAGATATCATTCAGGATGCATTGAAACGTGGCCTTACAAATCGATGTCTCGGTTACTGCAATCTTTGTTGTTGTCTTATTCTGCAACATGATTATGATTCTGCTCTTCGAACTGCGGAGAAATATTGGTTGGAGTTTAGGAATAATGATGATATATGTGAAGCTTTAATCTGGGAAATTCAGGATGGAGAATGCACTCTGTGTGATAGTAAAAATGTGCAGTTGTCGCTTGTTGATTTATGTGTATCGATAAGCGAAAAAATAGACGATAAGGCTCGTTTGCACTCTTGGATTAGCCGCAAGAATGTGTTTATTGAAAATGAGAAGTGTGATATTGATACTGAATCTAAATGTTGAGCATGAACTTATTCTATGAGGTACGAATATGATACTTTGCCTATGGATGAGAGGTTGTGGATATTTTTTTGGAAGTTGAATGGAAAGATTTTCATACTCCAGAAATTCTTTGATGGTAAAGAGAATGTTTGGGAGGAAGATGAAGAGGATTCTTGGTCTATTGATAGCTTCAATCTTCCTGATTGGCTGAGACGTTTTCTTTGAGCATAACATCTGGTGTTTTGCAACGACGGTTTTTAGGAAAGGAAGATCGAGTATGCTTACCAAGACGCAAATGAAACATGAGATTGTGGGGCAATCTGCTCTCAGTCTGCTTGCTTCGGGAATTCGATTCATGGAGATTCCGCAGCTTTATCCGACGTTTGACAATGTGTTCGAACATGCGTTTAAGGAATGTGGGCTGGATAGGGTCTATCCGCATGTCCTTGGGCTGAACTATTCGGATCCGCAAGATTTGGTTGATGATTCAATCGTCCATACGGGCTATGAGATCACGCCTGCAAGGTGGCGCAGGGGGATTCATGAGGGAAGACGTTGTTATGAGCTTTATTTCACTGATGCCGCTGATCAGGATCGGCTTGAGAAGGGCTATGATCCCCGGAGCATAGTCAGGGAGATTATTTCTCAGGATCATGGGTCTGAGGACGTCTCGCCTTTTGCAGCGTGGCCATGGGCTGATTTCGGCAAGGTGATGGGCGATGAGTTAATTGCTCAGAATGTTGCGCGGTATCCTGCCAAGGGTGCGGAACTCGGGCAAAGTCAGAGCTGAGGGTGGTGCGGCTTGCGCGGGGCTCTGACAGTGCTTTGCTTTCCAAGAGTTTGTGCTAGTAATGGGGAGGGGGTCGTGCGTACCGTGCAGCGCGCTCAGGGCCTGCCCATCGCAATCGTGGGGGAGATCTCTTTCGAGAACGGTTGGATCACGCGCGGCCAGCTCATGGAGTCCGCTGAGCGTTATGGCAAGGGCCCCTACCGGCATTTGAAGGGCATCGTCGACGATGAGATCATGCTCGTCCCCAACCAGAAGAACTGACAAAGGTCTGGTTCCGGGTGTTCCGGCTTTCCATCTTTCAATGTCTCTGCAACAGTTCGCATACCAGAAATCCGTTAGTGTGAGATGTGCTGCGCTTTCTCTAGAACGGAAATCCTGTTGAGACACGCTGAATTGACATTGCTGATATTCATGAGTAAATTTATCAGATGCGATAAAGCTAGGCGTTGTCTAGTTCGCGAAAACCGTTCCCTAGATAGGGAACGGTTTTCGTGCATTAGGGAGGCGTTATGTATAGACCATTTATGGCATAGAAAGCCAAGTGCAACAGCTTAACAGACGTGGTCTGCAGACTGACATGCGCACTCCGTGGATTTTGGAACGTGAAGGCTATTATTCGATTGTTAACGGGTACAAGGATCCTTTTCTCGATAAAGAAGCCGGAAAAAGAACACATGAAGACCGATATCTTACTGGCACGTCGTTCAATGACTTGTATGCTCTTTTCGTTTTTGATAGGAACTTGCGATTCTTGTTGTTCCGTATGACTACGTTGTCAGAAGCTATTCTGAAGACAATATGCTCATACGAATTCACCAAAGAGAATGCAGAAGAGAAAAATCCTTATCTGAATATCGCAAATTATGCGGAAACAGGCAAAGCACACGACAAAGCTGTATTACTTATTCCAAAGTTAGAGAAAATCATCTCTTTAAACAGAAATCCTAGATTCCCTGATAGGAAAGAATATCTTCGGCATTGTCTCGAGGAATATGAGGGGGAAGTGCCGCTTTGGGTATTGTGCAATGATCTCACTATTGGTCAGATCTATTGGTTTTTCCAAGCGCAGGGTAGCGTTGTCCGTGGAAATATTGCGCGTAGCTTTACTGCTTTATATAAGGATTCTCACCGTCATGGGGAAGAGATTACTTCTATACAGCTTGACAAGATATACCGGAGAATAAAGGATTTTCGAAATATATGTGCTCATGATGAGCGATTGTATTGTGCACATCCTCATGATAGGAACATCACTGTATTCCAGCTTGTTAAGGATTTGAGGCTGGTCACGGACAAGAAACGGTATCTGGAATTCCTACAGCAGCTTGAATCTTTACTCGTAAATCTAGAAAAGGATATCCCTGATTATATTGGTTATGTATGCTGCGAGATGGGCTTGCAAAATGTAGATGTATTGCAGACTTGGATACAGACAAGCCGAAAGCTGTAAACATTGGAGAACTTTCCGGGAGCTTCGTAGTTCCGAGAATCTCTGGCCATTACTATGCCTTTCGTGAAACCTTATAGCGAAGATTGTTAATCCCCCTATATCTCATGGTATCCGGATGTTACGTATGTTCTGCTTTATGACAAAGCATACGTTGCTAGGCCTTGGGTGCGTTTTCTTGCTATGGACGCATGCTTCCGGCCGCTTCGGCACGTTCTGTGTCCCTAAATGTTGCACGATTCGAAATTTGCCACGAAAATCGGAATCGTGCAACAAAATTCGTCGGTTCCTTCCGTGGTTTCTTATCTCTTGGCAGGTTCTCGCGGCATCTGCCTTTCAGTATCCTACAGTCTGCATGATTAAGGAATCCGTGCGTCTAACCTTATATCGGCCGTGCGGATTTCTCTTGGCGGAATCGTGATTGCCGGTATTATCGGCGCCCCCTCATGAAACATCATCATTGAGCATCATCACGCTGCTCTACTTGATGCTTTTTGTCGAATAAATCTGCATGCCGTCGCCAGTTATGCTGAACATTATTGGCGTTCAGAATAGACACCGTTCTCATCGCGAAACGTCGGCTTGACTGAACGTACACTATTGCAGATATTCTCCAACCTTGTCCACAAAGTGGCTGACATTAGCTGAATAGTTTGGATAGGCAATGCTTAACTGTTCATGATTTTGGGCGTAAACCAACACAACATTGTTGTATTCGAATTCGGTTCCCTTATTGGTCGCTGCCTCAATTCGGTCTTCAAGATCGCCGTATTTTTGCAATGCTTCAGAAAGCTGATCTTGGCGGAAAGACTCGATATCAAGGAGTTGATCTTCGCGAGAAAGTTTGAGGAGAAACAGCGTTGCCGCTTTATCCGTTGGAGGATTCAAAGGGAAGATGCTGTCTGTGGACGCTGCCAAATCATCCAATAAGCATGATGAGCATTCAAGCGTCTGAAGCTCTTTTACCAATTCCTTTTGGCTGCGTTCAAAGCCGGGAACCTGCGGGGCTCCCTCTTCGAGAGCGAATAGGCTGGAAACAATTTGAAAGAATTGAATCCTTTCCTGGTCTTCAGGCCCTACGGCCTGTCTACGAACTTCGGGGCTTTTGTATTCGGTGCCATAGATTTCTCCAGCGGCCTCAACAGCTGTTGCCCAGTAATGTTGAAGCTGTGTTCGAATCTGTACCTCCACTTGATAAGAGCCTGTTTGAGTCTCAGGTTTGAACAGAAGGTGGCGGGATCGGTATCCGGACTTTTGCGGATTGAGGATATAGTCCTTCTCTCCGCTGCCTTTCTTGAGAGGGATTTGAGATTTCAGAATTTCAGCCGCTTGACGGACCTGATTATTGGTCTCTAAAATCAGACGGCATCCTCCGATATCATCCAATTCGCCTAATTTCAGGTGGGTTTGGGCGCGTTGCAGTTTACGAATGATGGAAGCAATTCGTTTGAGACGATAAGTGCAGACGGATTCGGCAAAATAATTTGAGCACTTTAAGACCTCTGAAAAACACTCTTGAGTGGCTTCGATATGCTGATCACGCCAAGCTTGTGCTGTATCGATAGCGAGCTGGTATTCTTCCGGCGAAACTGATTGTGCTCCTGCACGTAATATTTTCCCAGCATTGTTCGCTCTGTTCCGACTGATAGTGCCGAGGCTGATGGTAGTAAGGGGCGCGTCCATGGCCATCCACTATACTAGACTGATTTCAGATTTCATATATATGAGGGGAGGATTGACATGGCAACTGTGGTGGATGTCGCGGCGTACATTCTTAAACGCTGTGGAGCAATGACCACTATGAAATTACAAAAGCTCGCGTTCTATTCGCAGGCGGAATCTTTGGCTCGTCGTGGACATCCTCTTTTTGACGAAGATTTCCAAGCATGGCGTGGCGGCCCTGTATGTCGTGAACTGTATGCGCAGCACAGGGGAAAATTCCTTATCCGTGAAGGCGAGCTTCCTGTGAACGACTGTGAAAAGACGCTTTCTGAAGAAGAAAAGCAAACCATAGATGCAGTGTGCGCGGTGCTGTCGTCTCGTACGGGAAATGAGCTAAGCATAAGGACGCACGCTGAGAGCCCTTGGAAAATCGCGCGCGGTGATTTGCCGCCTTCCGCTCCATGCAGCACGATTATCAGCAAAAAGACAATTCAAGAATATTATGCCGCTAATCCCATTGTGCGGGAAAGTATGCAGAAACAAGTGCCAACGCCGAACACCTTTATTTGATCACTCACAGTCATCTAGGCGTCTAGAACGCTGTTCCCCGTGATTGACGTTAGCTACGTGCCGGTCAACGAGGGGTGGCGGATGGCTCTTGACGGATGAAGTCGAGCAGGATGCGGACCGCGTAGATCGCCAGCAGGATTCCAAGTATTTGAAGAATTGCCAACGGCTTGCTGGTAGAGGTTCTTCAGGTTGAACAGTCGGACCCAGAGCAGTTACTCGGAAGTTGCGTAGTAGATGATTGTGTTGAAATAGCCCAACAAAACATCACCAGCTTCATCGAGATGGGTGACGTTTCTGGGACTCTTGGTTCCTCTCTGATAAAGCGCATTAAAATATATGGGAAAAAGGGGGAGTCTGCCTTGGATGCGTTTTTCTTGCGGTGGTTGCATGCTTCCGGCCGCTTCGACACGTTCTGTGTCCCTAAATGTCGCACGATTCCATTTCTCGGCTGTTTTTTGGAATCGTGCTACATCGTGCACCTCCGTAGTTGCAGAAAAGTGCCGAAAAAACCGGTTTGGGGGGGTATGGAATAGGCGGAAAAACCGCATTTCGGCAGGAAAAATGTTGCACGATTCGAAATTTGCCCCGAAAATCGGAATCGTGCAACAAAATTCGTCGTTTCCTTCCGTGGGTCCTCATCTCTTGGCAGGTTCTTGCGGCATGGTGTCCGCTGCAAGCTTGGTGTTTGGACGGTGAGGCGAGAGGCTCAGTGGCGGGCGCAGGGCCTGCCGATCGCGATCGTGGAGGAGATCGCGTTCGAGAACGGTTGGATCACGCGCGGCCAGCTCATGGAGTCCGCGGAGCGTTACGGCAAGAGCCCGTACGGCCAACACCTCAAGGGTATAGCCGACGGCGAGATCATGCTCGTCCCCAACCAAAAGAGCTGATTCCTCGAGACTGATGGTGTATTAGGGGTGCTGCCTCATTGAGGCAGCACCCTGATGGCACTTTGACTGACGGTGCTTCTTATGGATTGCGTCGGTGAGCGGCACTTCGACGAGGAGTGTTTTGACTGGAGACGTTCCAATGGGCGGCGCTTCGACTGGCGGTGAAGAGGGTCATCTGCCTTATGAGTGGCGGATTTGGGCGGCGTGAAAATGTCATTTCGCTTATCTGTGGCAGGCAATCGGCAGAGATATACCCTTTAACTGTGGAAAATGTACCCCCAAAGTGGCTTTTGCCCGTTATGACCTGCCACATATAGACGAAATGGGAGTTTCCATCTTCCGAAATCTGTCACATATAAGCGAAATGGGGAGCTGGGCACATACATTCCGTCACTTTCAGGGCGTGGCGGAATGATGATGAAAGCCTGTACCGGTCACTACCAATGATTTGAGGAAATTGCCAATAAGTCTCGTACGCGCACGATATCGACAGGGAATGTTCCTTATTTCACAGCCCATCTGTTTGAGTTCCCAAAAAATGTGTTCAATGTATGAAGGGATGAGGAATAGTTCGAGGGGGAAGATTATCCTTGGAAAGGATATTGTCAACGTGAGATGGGGAAGTTCAGTGACTTCTGTAGAGAACGCTAATGTGCAGCAGCCTACCGCACCGCAAGGGGTAGTTGAGGAAGCGGATGACGGCATCACTCTGATGGATCTGTTCAAAATCATTCGTAAGCATCTGGTCACCGCGATCATCGCATTCGTGGTGGTAGTGGCAGGCGTGAGCGCCTATACCTTCCTCGCTCCGGCGAAGTATACGGCTACGGCCCAGACCATGGCCACCTATAACGCTTCCGATGGTGGCGAAAGCATCGCCCAGCAGTCCACTGGCGGCAGCTACATTTCCAACCAAATCACCTCATACCCAACGCTTGCCACCACTTCGAAGGTGCTCAAGCCGGTCATCGATGATCTCGGTCTGGACGAAACCGTGACGGATCTTGCCGGCCAGGTCACCGTCACCAATCCGACCAACACCGCATTCGTGAACATTGCCGTGGTGGATGGAGATCCGAAGCAGGCCGCGGACATCGCCAATTCCGTTGCCGAATCGCTGAAGAACGTCATTGAAAGCGACCTGTACTCCGGAGATAAGTCCCCGGTGAAGCTTTCCATCGTGCAGAAGGCACAGGTTCCGACGTCTAAGTCTTCGCCGAAGACTGCCCTGTATTTGGCTGTCGGTGTGGTGCTCGGCATCATCATCGGCGTGTTCGCCGCACTCATCAAGGACCTCCTCAACACTAAGGTTGAAGAGACTTCCGATGTGCGTAGCATCGTTCGAGCATCTTCTCTTGGCTCCGTTCCGATGGACGCTTCGCTTGATAATAAGCGTCCGGTGCTGGTAAGCCAGCCTAACGGCGCTATTGCCGAGGAATTCCGCCGTATCCATACGAATATCGACTTCCTGCAGACCGACCGCACCGAAGGTGTGGGCCAGCTGCTTGTCATCACGTCTGCGCAGCCGTCCGAAGGCAAGACCACCATGGCTATCAACACTGCGGTGGCCCTTGCTGAAGATGGTGCGAAAGTACTGCTTATCGACGCTGATCTTCGCCACCCGTCCGTTGCTCACCACTTGGGCATTGAAGGTGCCGCCGGTCTGGCGCACGTGCTGTCCGGACAGATGGGCCCGAAGGACGTGGTGCAGAGCTACTGGAAGCCGAACCTGCACATTCTGCCTGGCGGCAAGAGGCCGGCGAACGCTGGCGTGCTGCTGGGTTCCGAAACCATGAAGCTCATGGTGGAGCAGGCGCTCACCCAATACGATTACGTGATTATTGATACCGCCCCGTTGACGGTGTCCAACGATGGAGCGGTATTCGGCCGTTGGGCCAAGGGCCTTCTGCTGGTGGTCAGCCGTAACGTGTGCGAGAAGAAGTCCCTGCAGGAGGCGGCCGACACGCTCGCCACCGCGCAGGTGCCGGTGCTTGGCTTCATCTTCAACCGTGCAGATCCGAAGAAGGTCAACTCCCACTCCAACTATTACTACTACTATGAAGATGGTGCTCCGCGTAGCAGCCATCGTGCAAACGGCAAGAAGAAGAGGATCTGACGTTTTCCTTCTTCACGGAATGAGGGGTGTATGGCAACTGAGAACGATGATTCCCAGTCTATGAACGGTATTCTGTCCAATATATCTCGGGATGTGGTGGACACCAGCTGGGATATTCCTCCGCTGACCTTCCCCAAATTGCAGCCTACCGATTCGGAAGAAGCCGATGGTGCGGATGAGGCTTCGCTTGCTGAGCCCCGCACCATCGCTTCCTCCGTGCCTGCGCAAACGGAACAGCCGGTTTCGGCTGCGCCAACAATCGCGGATATTCCCAGTATGCCGCTCGATACCGTCGATTTCGATGATGCGGTTGCACCAGCCGATGCCGAGGAAACCGCCACTTTGCCACCCCTCGTCTCTTCGACAGATGAACAGGACGTCGAAGCGACTCAGGCCTTTGATACATCAGGTGGCATAACCGACCTAGAGGAGCTGGCCGCGGAAGATCCGGAACATGATCCGCTGAAAACCATTCCGGTCGCACCGAAAGAGCCGTCTGCGGACAAGCGAAAGATTATTGCCATTGTCGCTGCGATTGCGGCAGTGGCGGTTGCTATTGCCGGTGTCATCGTGGTACGCAATCGTATCAATTCGAAAGAACAGCGTGCGGCAGTGGTGGTATGTGAGAAGGCGAAATCCAAATACTCCAAAGCCAACGAAAAACTGCAAAACGCCATCGAACAGGCAACTAGTCTGCAGGGCACTGCGGCAAACCAGGTGGCGGATGCCGCCACAATCGACCAGCTCACTCAGGCCGTGACCAAGGCGCAAAACCTCAAGACGGTCGGCGGATGTTCGGTGCTGCTGTCCGAAACCACACTGCGTGCGCACGCCCGTAGCATGAGCAAGCAGATCAGCAATATCAAAGAACAGACCAAGGCCGTTACCGCAGCAGCCACAGCTGTGGACGCCAGCAAGCGAGCTTTGGAAGTGAATAAGACGACTGCCGCATTGCAGAAGGCCATTGCCGACGCAAAGACGTTGCTTGACGGTTCTGCAGGCCAGGTTGCGGACGAGTCGACACGTGACGCGCTTGCCAAGGCGATTGACGCTGCCCAGAAACTCCTCGATGGCAAAAGCACCGATGTTGCGGCCATGCAGAACGCTTCGAAGGTGATTTCCTCGACTTCTGACGGCGTAAACAAGTCTGTGGCGGAGCAAACTGCGGCCAATGCCCAGTCGAATACCAATTCGAATACCAATAACGGCACTACGAACCGGCGTTACACATATACGTGGCAATTTGGTCCGGGCTCTGGAAACGGTGTGAACGGTGGTGGTTCGACCGGTGGCAATAACAATGGTGGCTCAACCGGTGGTAATGGCGATTCGACCGGCAACGGCAACGGCGATTCAAACGGCGGCGGTAACGGCGATTCGAATGACGGTAATGGTGGTTCGACCGGCAACGGCAACGGCGATTCAAACGGCGGCGGTAACGGCGATTCGAATGACGGTAATGGTGGTTCGACCGGCAACGGCAACGGCGATTCAGATACAGGTACTGCTGGCGAATAAGCCATACCGGAGAAGGATTTGGATATAGCGAATGGTACCCCCATAGGTCCCTCTTAATTTCTGGGGGGGGGGCTGTGGTAAATTGTTTGCCGTATGCAGCTGAAGGGGAGGGAGATACATGCAAGGCGTGAATACCGGTGAATCCGGCGCACCAAACGGCGAGCAAGGTATGAGGACTCAAGAGATTCATATCGTCTCGTCCAATGCGCATCGACAGGCATACGCGTCCATGCAGAATCAGCGTCTGCAAAAGCAGTTCGAGCCGATGACTTTTTCCAATACCCCGTTTCCTGCGGAAAAGGAAGGACATAGGCGCGGCAAGGCTGAATCGACTCCCCGGTGGCGTTTCGCCTTCGTCGCCAGCCTGATCGCCATCGATTTGGCAGTGATGCTGCTTTCGTTGACCGTCAGCCTTGTAATCAACGGTGCTGCTTTCGATGCCATCGGCGATGTGATGCCGTTTTGGCTTTTCCTCATTCTGTTCAGCCTGATTTGGTTGCTGTGCTTGGCATTCGCGGGCACATACCACCGCCATGTTATGGCGGACGGCTATGAGCTGTATGCCAAAATCATCAATGCGTCGTTGCTGACCATCATCTCATACTGCAGCCTTGCATTTATTTTCAAACTTGCATTGCCCCGTACTGCGTTGATTATCGCGCCAGTCATCGCCTTCTTCTTGGATATCATCGCACGTTGGCAGATGCGTCAAGCGTTGCATCGTCACCGCAGCAAAGGCTCTTGCAAGTACAGAACGGTGGTCATCGGATCTTCCGATGGCATCAACAAAGCCTTGCAGACCATGCGCAACTGCATGAATTGGGGGTACGAACCAGTTGCTGTATGCCCAATTGAAGCGGATCCAGCTTCAAAAGACGCTTATGTGGTTACCTCATACACACCGGATGCCAATATCGAAGGCTCCAGCAAACTTAAGGTGATTCCTTTCAACTCGGCATTCCCACGTATTTGCGAAAGCCTCGGTGTACAGGAAGTCTATGTGGCTGACGTGCTTTCGCGTGATTCCGAAATGTTGCATGGTCTTTCTCTTGCGGTGGAGTCGCTGGGTATGGAACTTGCCTTGGCGGTCTCCCTGGCGGATGTGAGCGGTCACCGTTTGTATCTGCGAAACACCACGGAACAGCCAGTTCTGTTGGCTTCCCTGCCGCAGTACACGGGAGCTGCGAACGTAATCAAGCGTTTGCTGGACATCATCGGCTCACTGTGCGCGCTGATTATTTCCTCTCCGATTCTTCTCGGCGTCGCCATCGCCATCAAGCTTGATGATGGCGGTCCGGTGTTCTTCTCTCAGACCCGTATCGGACTGCACGGCAAGCCGTTCAAAATGTATAAATTCCGTTCCATGGTCACCAATGCTGAGGAGCTGAAGAAGAAACTCGCTGAGGAAACTGGGCAGGAAGACCGGTTCATCTTCAAAATGAAAGATGATCCGCGTATCACCAAGGTAGGTCACTTCATCCGTAAGACTTCTTTGGATGAGTTCCCGCAGTTCTACAACGTGCTCAAGGGCGATATGTCTCTGGTCGGTCCGCGCCCGGCATTGCCGGAAGAAGTGGCCCGCTATGGTTCCCTATATTCCGCCCGACTGCTGGTCAAGCCGGGCATCACCGGTCCGTGGCAGGTGTCCGGCCGGTCGGATCTTTCACAGGAGCAAAGCGAATATTTGGACGTCTCCTACATTGAGAATTGGTCCATCGCTGGAGATCTTGCGATTCTTGCCAAAACCGTGATGGTAATCTTCACTGGCCGTGGATCGTACTGAGCCAATAAGTGGGTTTTCTGTGATTTTCCCTCTGTTCTTGTGACGGAACAGAGGGAAATTTCATTTGGCGGCCGAAAAAAGGGGTGCCATGTGGCACAATAATGCGCTGGAATAGTCAAATTGAGTGCTTAATGATTTGAGGAGCAAAGCATGGGGCAACATGCTCAAGCAATACGGGAAAAACATACGGCACGGAATGTGACGCTTATTGTACTTGCGGTGCTGATCGTGCTACTTGCCATTGCTGCAGTGTTTGGTATGCAACTGTATAAGCAGGCAAAAAGCGTCAAGGCACACGAATCGCAAGCCATATCCTCACTATCCGCAATCAATGACCCTGCAAAGCTCAAGGATGCCGCCGCGTTGCAGGCGTCCATCGCGCAGGCTCAGCAGCAGACGGCGCAGGCCAAGCAGATTGCGCACGGTTCATTATGGAACGTGGCTGCGAAAATGCCGTTCGTCGGCAGTGACATCGCCACTGTGCAAGGCATGACGGAAGTCGTGGACAACCTTGCACAGCAGACACTGCCATCGTTGACCACTGCGGTGCAACAGCTTGCCGGGGCCAATCTTTCCGGTGCGGAAGGGCAACTCAACCTGCAGCCAATCGCCGATGCGCAAGGTAACTTCGACAAGCTCAACCAGCAGGTGCAGCAGCAGAACAAGCAGTATAACAGTCTTGCCGAGCCGAAAATCGGCATGGTGAAGAAAGCCTATCAGCAGGGCAAGGACCAGCTTGACAATATCGCCGATCTGGTCGGGCAGGTCAGCAACGCCACTCACATGCTGCCTTCCTTCCTCGGCCAGAACGGTGCCCGCACATACTTGCTGGCGGCACAGACCACATCCGAAACACGTTCCGGCGGCGGCTTGGTTGGCTCTCTCGGCACCATGACTGCGGATAATGGCAAAATCGCGGTGGGGGACTTCCACCCGAATGGTGAGTTCGTCAATGGCAACAACGGCACCGCTGAGGAACATGCGGTATTCAACAGGCCGTTGGGTTTCTCCTTCGACGTGCGAGACACCTTCGCGGTGCCGGATGTTTCCCGCAACGCGGAAATGCTCAACGCTTCATGGCAGCGTTCGCAATATGCCTGCAACATCGACGGTTTGATTTCCGTGGATCCGGTGTTCATCCAGAAAATGGTGGAGATCAACGGACCAGTCACCTTGTCCAACGGCACTGTGCTTACCGGCGAGAACACCGCCGAATACATGCTCAACACCATCTACAAGGACGTTCCTGTGGCACAGCAGGACGAATACTTCGAGTACATTGCCAAAACGGTGATGGACGGCGCTTTTGGCAACATGACTGTGGACAAGATGATGAAGGTGGCGCAAAGCATCGGTGATTTGGCCGAGAACCGCCACTTCTACGCCTACACGTTCCACGATGACGAAGCGAAGTACTTCCAAGGTGCTGGACTCGCCAAGAATGCGCCTGAGAGCGAGACCAATCCGGAAACGGGCATTTACATCAGCGAGCAGAATCCTTCGAAGATGGGTTGGTATATCGACCGTACCAGCGAAGTGACCAAGACAGGTGACAAGACCTACCACGTGAAGTACACGCTGACCAACCGTATGACTTCCACGGAAATGGCTACCTGCACGAGTTACATTCTCGGTGGTGAGCAGAAGGGCGTTGGTGGCGTGCCCGTGGCGCCGAGTGGCACATCCGCGCAGCGTGTGCTGATTTACGCGCCTGCAGGTGGTTCGATTGGATCAATCGCCGTGACCGGTGATGTGCGTGACCGTAGCAATGCCACCATGGACGGCAAGCCATTGAACTCCAGTATGGCGTACATCGCACCTGGCAAGAGCGTGACGTACGAGTTCGACGTGACCGTGTCTGACAAGGCCACGGCTGATATGAAGCTCGATCAGACGCCGTGTGGCAAAATGACCAATGATGTGAAATACAACTATTGAAATATGGCGCGGTAATTCTCGACATTATTGGTGCATGATTTCCTTGAATTCATCTCAATGAAAACTTGTTCAATGAAGTCTATGAATTATTGCTATATTCTTGGAAATACAGGGGGTATTTCTGCCGGAAAGCGGAGATACCCCCTATTTTATTAGTGAAAAAAGGGTGTATTTATGCGAATTGTTGTATTATATTGCATGTAATTAATATCCTATATTTTCAAGGGGTTGGCATGTCTGTTCTTGACGGATTTGAAGCAGTGGGAGAAAAGACCACCACCAATAAGATGACCATGACGGTCATGGAATCATCCGTTCGCTTTTCCAAAGGCGTGACCGAAGCGCTCGGATGCCCGGCATACGTGAAATTGCTGGTGAATGACAAGCAGAAGAAGATCGCAGTCCAGGCATGCAACGCCAAAGACGAGAACGCCATCAAGTTCTGCAAGACCAAGCGAAGCAAGGCCGATGGCGTCGACTCTGACGCTGCAGGAAAGGCTTCTTCCGTGACCGTGCGTACCACCGATGTGCTGGTAGCGGTGCAGAAGTATTTCACTTTCCCGCCGGTCGCAGACGACCAGATTGCCTATTTCGCCATGGATGGCGAGTCCTACCCGGATGAGAAGGTTGTCATTTTTGCTGTGGCCGATGCTTCAAAGGGTGTATCCGGCAAGCGCGGTCCCCGCAAAGGTTCGCATCATACGGCCAAAGATGGCGAGTAAGTGAACAATATTCCGCTCAGCTTGAAAAATCGCATATAGTACAGTTCTCTTGATGTGAGTGCTGTACTATATGCAGTATCTTGATAGGCTGTGCGAAACGTCCATAAACGCTAATAATGAGTACGTATGCATCCAGCCCAAAAATCCTGAAAAAGGGAGCTTGGAATGAATGTGGCAGGTAGTGGGCGTGTAGGATTTTCGTTCAGTATTCGAGTCGCTCAAAATAACGTGCTTGGTTGGCGATGGACGGTGGAAAAAGAGCATGATGGCTTTTTCAAGCCCGTTGCGTCTGGCCGTTCGCTCACGCGTAAGATGGCCAAAAGGGCCGCGATAAAAGCGATGAATGAATTGCGTGCATAAACAACCGTAACGCCATGAATGGCCTGCATCTTTCCATATGAAATATAAAAGAGGCATATAAGACAGGAGAGGTTCCGCACAATGTGTGCGGAACCTCTCCTGTCTGAAAAACTAAAACTCAGTAGCAGTGGTGGGCGAGCCAGTAGGTGTAGGCGCCCTGGATGGAGCCGTAGCGCTGTGCGCAGTAGCCCCAGAACCACTTAAGCTGGGTCTGGTAGTTGGTGGCCCAATCGGCACCGGCGCTCACCATCTTCGAACCGGGCAGCGCCTGCGGCAGGCCGTACGCGCCGGAGCTTGGGTTCGTGGCTGCGACGTTCCAACCGGACTCATGAGAAATGATGTACACGGTGGCGGTGAAATCGGCCTCGGAATAGCCGCTGGACAGCAGATAATCGTGAGCCCACTGCTGCATTTCGCCAGCCGGCACGGTGGTGCCGATCGACGCTGCGGCCGCGGACGGCGTGGACGAGGAGCCGGTTCCGACGAGAATCACCTTGTCGGTCGGAGCCTTCTTCACGAAAGAGCTGATCATATTGGAAGACATGACCTTGCCGCCGGACTTGGTGACGAGGTTCGTGGTCTCCATAACACCGTTCGCGCCTTCGGTCTCGACCTTCTCCTGGCCCTTCGGCAGGCTGGAGGTCTCCTTCTTGACCGTGTTGAATGCGATATCCGTATCAGACACCTCAACGGAAGCGCCGGCACGTTCGATCTTGATGACGGTGTTCTCGTTCACCTTCGTATCCAAAGACGGGGAAACGGTGTCTTCCGTATCAAGGGTGATGTCGCCCGCGTCAAGCACGGACTTCACATCGGTGAAATGCATGCCGGGAACCACGCGGGTCTTGCCGTTGATCTTCACGGTGACGTACGAAGTATCTCCGGAAAGCGCCTCACGGGCATTGCCACGGGAGGCTTCGATGCTGTCGGTGACGGAATACGCGGTGACCTGCTTGGCAGGAGACTTCTCCGCGGTGGCGTACAGATTATGCGACACGATGCCGCCAGTGGCCAACAGCCCCACTGCCGCAACCGTTGCGACAATCTTCACCATCTGAGATTTGCCCGGCAAGGCAAACGTAGTTGGTTGGGCATGTTTCTTATGGCTAGCCATTCTGCTCCTACATCGGGTACAATTCCTCGGCGGATTCCGTGCCTAGGGCACGGCGCACAACCGCTAGGGTTCCGCCGGAATGCGCGCAACTGCATATAGTCTACCGCACCCCAAGGAACTTGAAGATAACGTATGCAACGCGCAGGCGACGGGCCGAATCATCGTTCCGACTGACTACTTGGCGTTTTCACTTTGGCGTCTCCGCTGGAAGCGGTGTTCCCATCGGAAGCGGCCGCATCCATATCCAACGCCTTGGCCTGGCTGATCAGATCATCCAAATCGGAAGCGCGCAACGCGCCGGCCTGTTGGAAGATGATCTGCTGCTTCTTGACGACCATCAGCGTCGGCACTGCCTGAACCTTGGCCGCGGCGGCCAGATCGGGATTCTGATCGATATCCACCTTCGCGAAATAGACGTCCGGATTCGCCTCGCTTGCCTTCTCGAACGTTGGGCCGAATGCACGGCACGGACCGCACCACGTGGCCCAGAAATCCACGAACACTAGATCATTGGATTCGACGACCTGGTTGAAATCCTGCGAAGTGACTGCATGCGTTGCCATATGCGTTCCCCATTCCCCGGCTTACGCTATAAGCCGATTTCAAAAACAATATCGTGCAATGCTGCGCAATATTGCGAAAGACCGTTTGCGAAAAGTATATAGCCGCACGCCACGCAAACACACTGCCGCACCCGATTGCGCTATGGGAAGAATCGGAAGCACGTGACATTCACATGCCGTGCGTGATAATGGAACCATGCCAGTGATGAATGATGAAGTGCCCGACGAGGGCGATTTCGACGCCAACCGCCATCGCGGGGAATTCGACGACATTACGCCGGAGGATTTCATCCGCGGAATGGGCAACCCTCCGGGATGGCTCCCATCGGACGAAATCAACCGCATGCGCCACGAAATACCGATTCCGTACGTCGTGGTCGTGCCGGTGCGCACCGACGATCTCGGCAGGGTGGCGCAAATCGGCTCGCTGCTGCGCGTCACTGACGACGGCGGTATCGAACGCACATTGATCGCCGGACGTGTGCTCTATCACGAATCGTTGCGTGAAGCGGTGGCGCGCAACGTCGCAAAAGATTTGGGCGATATCGCCCTGCCGCAGCTGCCGATCAGCCTGCAGCCGTTCACCGTGGCCGAATTCTTCCCGACACCCGGCCTATCCGACTATTACGATCCACGCCAACATGCGATCGCGCTGTGCTACGTGGTGCCGATCGCCGGCGATTGCAAGCCGCAGGACGAGACGCTCGATGTGGAATGGGTCGACCCGTCCGGAGACATGCTCGACACCTTCGTCGGGCAGATGGCCAATGGTTACGGCACCATCGTGCGGCAGGCGCTCGCATGGACCGGCAAGTAGGACAAGCCGCGCAAGCGGGGCAAAAGCCAAGCAAACTAGGCGAACAGGCAGATAGGGGAGGATTAGAAAAATATGACGATTGAACTGAACAACAACGTATATACGGACGGCGGCAACGGTACCGAAACCACGCCGGTGGTGCTCGTGCACGGCTTCCCGGTGGACCACCGCATGTGGGACGAGTGCGCGGCGGCTTTACGCGACCAAGCTGTGAAACAAGGCGTGAAACCATTTGCGATCTGGGCTCCGGACATGCCCGGCGCCGGCGAAGGACCGATTCCGTCCGACGAAGACAGCGGCGGCAAGGACGCCGACGGCGCGTTCCCATACGGACTGGACCGCATGGCGGACGCGTACGTGGACCTGCTGCACGCCGCCGGCTACAGCAAAGCCATCTGGGTGGGCCTGTCGATGGGCGGCTACCTGATTCTCGACATCCAACGCCTGCATCCGGAAGCGGTGGCGGCGCTCGCCCTGTGCGACACGAAAGCCGACGCCGACTCCGCCGACATGCGATTGAAGCGCGTCGCAATCGCCACCGACTGCGAAACGACCGGCACACACGATCCGGTCATGGGATTCGCCGTGCCGTCGGAAGCCGACTCCACCGTGAAACAGTCGGACGCCTACTGCAGGCAGTTCGAAACGTGGATCAACGAACAGCCCGCCGACGGCATCGCCTGGCGCGAACGCATGGCCGCTGGCCGTCCCGACCTGAACGACGTGCTGCCGAACATCAACGTGCCAGTCGCAGTAATCTGCGGCGACAAGGACCCGTCCAGCCCGCCGGCAGTGATGAAGCCGGTCGCCGACGCGATGACGAAAACCGACGTGACGATGACGGTGATCGACGACTGCGGCCACTTCAGCGCGTACGAACACCCCGACCAGGTGGCCGCCGCGTTGCTGGAACTGGTGAAGCGAGTCGGCTGAGCCGGCTGCGACGATTATCTGTGGCAGACCATCCGGCGTATCGACAAGATATAGAGAAAATATATAAAACGTATATACGAAATATGTACTACGTATGTATAACGAATATATTCCGTATATAACACGCATGAAAGAGGCAACACAACCATGAGCGTGTTCTCACCACTGGCATTGACGCAGACCCTGCCATTCCTGCCACTCGCCCAAGGAGACATCGACTACGAAGTGGCACGACGCGGCGAACCCGACCTGTTCGCCAAAGTCCTGGCGGAACCGGCAACGAAAGTCATCCTCGTCAAAGACGGCAAAGTGGCCGTGCCGCACGGCCAAGGCGCCATCGCCGACTACGCCAACGTGAAAATGCGCCTCGCCCAACTGCCGGGCGCGTACGTTGCCGCGGAACTCGAATCGCACCCATCGGCGCTCGCCATATTCCTCGGCTCGTACGGCGGACGATTGGGTGAGCACGTCGTCGCCGTGGACGTGACGCACGTCCAGCCGAACGATACGACGATTACGGCTGCGACGGCTCGCAGCGGGGGAGCGGACGACGCGTTCGCCGAAGTGCCGGCGCATGAATCGCAGGAAAACGCGAAATCGCTGCTGGAAAGCGCGGCAACCCGATTCGACTGGGTGGACCTGCGCGGATTCGCACCCCACGCCAGCGCACGCGAAGCCGGACAGGCAACCTCCGCCATCTCGCTCAGCATGTGGCACGCCCGGCAGCGTCACTGCCCGACGTGCGGCGCGCCCGTCGAACCGGCGCTCGGCGGCTGGGCTCAGCACTGCACGAACGATGAGGATGGCAATCGTTTGCTGTTCCCCCGAATCGAGCCAGCGGTGATCACCGCGATCGTCGACCATGATGACCGTCTGCTGCTGCAGCACAACAGCGCATGGCGCAACAACGGCCTGTACTCGGTTTCGGCCGGATTCGTGGAGGCTGGCGAAAACCTGGAGCACGCATGCCGGCGCGAAGCCAAAGAGGAAGTCGGCATCGAAATAGGCGAACTCAAATACCTCGGCTCCCAGCCGTGGCCGTTCCCCTCGTCTCTCATGATGGCGTTCAAAGGCGTGGCGGTCACCACCGACGTGCACGTGGACGGCGAGGAAACGTTGCAGGCGCGTTGGGTCACACGCGACGAATACATGAGCGAACTGGTTTCGGGACGTATGGAGGCTCCGGGCAAAGCCACGATCGCACGCTACATGATCGAGGAATGGCTCGGCCACGACCTGCCGTGACAAGACCTGCCATTAAAAGGTGGTATCGGCTGAGCCTGTCTTTGGGGCGGTTGCCGGGGGAGCTTGTTTAGGTATTCGTTTGGGCACTCGTCTGCGTATCATGCTGCATGGTATGTACCGTTAAGAGAGTGAATGAGGAAACCACATACATGTCTGATAGAAGTGGGCAGAACGATACGGACAACAGCTTCGCCGGCATCTCGTTTGAAGGGGTGAATGCCGTGCCGCCGCAGTCTGGTGAGAACGGCGATACGATCAATCTTGCCGACGTGGCCGATGTGTCCGAACAGGATGACGTGTCCAACGCCGCCACCGAGACCATGCCGCCGTTGAATTTCGCATCGGACCAGACCCAGCCGTTCCAGTCATTCCCGACGGCCGGTGCCGCCGAAACCACGCCTGCCGGAACTGTCCCCAACGGAGCTGTTCCCACTGGTGCCATTCCTACCGGTGACATGCCCTCATCCACGCCCGCTCCCGCCATTCCCGTGCTCACCATGCCGGTCGAAGGAGAAGCCGTCGTGGCCAAGAAACGCAAACTGCCGCTGATTATCACCGGAATCGTGCTCGCCGTACTGGTGGTCGCCGCGATCGCCGGCTTCTTCACCGCACGCTGGTACTTCCAAGACAAGGCCGCGCCGGGCGTGACCTTCGGCGGAACCAGCGTGGCCGGACAGACCGCCGACCAGCTGAAAAACACGGTGACGGCCGCCGTGAAGAACACCACCGTGAACATCAAGGACGGCAACGGCAACAGCGCTTCCGGCAGCCTGAGCGACCTCGGCGTGAGCTACAACGTCGACAAGACGGTCACGGAACTGCTCGCCGCCAAGCACCAGACCAACGGCGCACTCGAATACATCAACGAAGTCAACCCGTTCGTCAAGAAGAACGTGCCGCTGAACGCCAAGTCCAACAAGCTGGCCCTCAGAACGTTCGTCACCGACAAATTCGTGCAGGACACCGACCGCGCGGTACCGTCCACCGCATCGTACGATGCCCACGCGCGCGCCTTCGTCGCAGTGGAAGGCCGCGGCGGCAGGTCCCCGAAAGTGGACAACGTGATCGACACGGTCGCCAAAGCAATCGCGAACCCGGGGCACAGCGGCAGCGTGACGATCACGTACGAAACCATCGACGTGCCGGTCGCACTGCCTGAAGCCCAAAACGTGGCCGACCAGGCAAACGCGCGACTGAACGCGCCGATCGTGCTGGACAACGGACAAGGCAAGACCTTCCAGATTCCAGCCGAAGTCGTGGCCTCATGGCTGAAAACCGACGCCGACCTCGAACACGGCACGCTTTCGCTGTCCTACGATGACAACGCCATCACCAACTACGTGCAGCAGCAGGTCCCGGCCCAGCTCAACCAGGACGCGGTCGACCAGGAAGACGCCGTCGACAACAGCGGCAAAGTGCTGGCCACCATCGTCAAAGGCGTGAACGGCGTGAAGGTCAAGAACATGGAGGCGCTCGCACCGAAGATCGGCGAAGCTCTCAAAAACGGCCAAGGCGCCACCATTCCGGTGGACGGCGACGTGCAGAACTTCAAAACCGTGCAGAAGAAGAGCGAATACCGCATCGTGGTGGACCGTACCGCGCAAACCGCCACCGTGTACCACAACGACGAGGCCGTCAAGACCTTCCCGGTGTGCACGGGCACCACCGGCAAGCACGAAACCGACCTGGGCACCTTCTACATCTACCTAAAGTATCAGATCCAGGACATGACCGGCCTGAACGACGACGGCTCGCGCTACCTGTCCAAGGGTGTGAAGTGGGTAAGCTACTTCTACGGCGGCGAAGGCTTCCACACGGCAAGCTGGAACAATTACGGCATCGCCCACGGCGACCCGACGCACTACGGCTCCCACGGCTGCGTGAACATGTACGAAGCCGATTCCAAGTGGATCTACGACAACTGTCCGGAAGGCACCATCGTGCAGGTAGTCGGCGCCATGCCATCCGGACCGGTACGCTGACCCGTTACGCGTGGCGCGGGTGCGCGGCGTTCGCATACGCCGTACAATGGGCGGCATGAGCGAAGCAAACGATAGCAAAGTGAACCTCGACGTGCCCGAGCACCTCGAATACTCCGACGAGCACGTGTGGGTGGATTCCTCCGTTGAACCCGCCATGGTGGGCGTCACCGAATACGCCACCGAACAGTTCGGCGAACTCGTGTACATCGATTTGCCTGAAGTCGGCACGCAGGTCGAAGCTGGCGACGAAGTGGCGGAATTCGAATCCTCCAAGGCGGTCACCGCGCTGGTCTCGCCGGTGGCTGGCACCATCCGCTACGTCAACAACGAGGCTGCGGACGATCCGAACATTGTGACGGACGATCCGTACGGCGAAGGTTGGATTTTCAAGATCGAGCTTGAGGATGACGAGCCTGACCTGCTTAGCGCTGACGAGTATGCCAAGATTGTGGCTGACTGAATAGCACGGACGTCTAGTTTTAATTACGGCTGCGGCCGGCGGGTGCGATGCGCGGCACACTCAAGGCCGTTCGGCCGGGCTTACGGTCGCGCATCGCACCCGCCGGCCGCAGCCTTTTTATGGGAAGTGCCTTGCGGGGCCCTGAAAGTTCCCTGATTTTCTCGGTGGCGTTACTGTTTGTTCGAACGCGACCCCTATAGTGGGCATATGAGTGAAATTCAGCCGTTGCCGCAGTTTCCGCCGCAGCGTGCGCCACAGCACGACCAGCAGCGCGAACAGCAGCGTATGGGGGAGCGGATGGACGATTCTTGCGACGACATGCCCACCGTGCCGATTCCGGCACGCAAGGTGGTCACCACCTTCGACGCGGCCTCCAGGCATGAGCGTCTTGAAGTCAAGCCGCCGCTGATCAGGCTGTTCCGCCGCACGGTCACCAAAGCATTCAGCGTCTGGCTGAAATTCTCGACCGCATTGGTGCGGTCGCTCGACTGGTATCCACGTGTCGAACCCTACGTCGGCTACGGCACCGAACATTACTCCCGACTGATCTGCCGTACCGTATACGGACCGTTCAAACGGCAGGCCGGCCGCCTGATTCGCGGCATCCGTGGCATGCTGATGGTGCCGTCCCCGCATACCAAAGTGCGGATCGCCATCGATGACGTGCCCATCGAAACCGTGCAGGTGGGCGCCTCGGAAGTATACGACGCGATCGACAGCAATCCTGATATTTCCAGCGAATTCGCTGCATCCGACGATGCCGGCTACCTCGACCTCGTCGCCGAGCATTCGCTCGAACCGGGCATCCACAACGTCTCGTACAAAGTGCGCAGCCGCAAGCCGGTCAACGCCAACCTTTTCACCATTCCCAGCGGCACCAAAGTGGGCGTGATCTCCGACGTGGACGACACCATCATGGTCACGCAGGCGCCGCGCCTGATGAAGGCCGCCTACAATCTGCTGCTGCTTAATCCGCGCAAAAAAGTGCCGGTGGCCAGCATGAACCTGCTGTTCAACCGCATCGCGGACATGTTCCCGGACGCGCCGTTCTTCTACCTGTCCACTTCGCCATGGAATGTGGAAAGCTCGATCCGCCATTTCATTACGAACCACGGTTTTCCGGAAGGTCCGCTGCTGCTGCGCGACCTCGATCCTCGTCCGAAAACGTTCATTCCTTCCGGAGTGCAGCACAAACTCGAGTATGCCGAACAATTGATGGCTGATTTTCCTGATATGAAGTTCATTCTGATTGGCGATGACGGGCAGAAGGATCCGACCACGTACGCCACGATCGCACGCCGATACCCAGGGCGTGTGCTGGCGATCGGCATCCGGCAACTGTCCCCGCGCGAAGTGACCGGCAATTTCGGTTCCGTTGCCGGGCGCGTGGCCACGCAGCCGATGCCGGTCACCGACGTGCCGGTATTCACGGGAACGACCGGATCGAACATCATGAAAACCATGCTGCCGTACCTGCGCGCCGCGCAAAACGGCGACTGACGGCCGGCACAAGTTTGGGTGGGTCGTCAGTATAATCGCGTGCATGAGTGAATTTCGGGGTATGGAAAACACCATGAACGTGAAGGAAGCGACGAACGCGCACGACGAACACCAGAATGGACTGGCGGTGCCGGAGGCGAAGCGGGTGCCGAAGGAACGCACCTTCCACGGCGATACGTTCATCGATAACTATGAATGGCTGCGCGACAAGGAATCGCAGGATGTGCGCGACTATGTGGCGGCACAGAACCGCTACTGCGAACAGCGCATGGCACCGCTCGCGTCATTACGCAAAACGCTGTTTGACGAATTCAAGTCGCATGTGCAGGAAACCGACATGTCCGTGCCGACGCGCATGGACGGCTACTGGTATTTCACCCGCACCACGCAGGGCAAGCAGTATGCCACGCAATGCCGCGTGCCCGTTCGCAGCGCCGACGATTGGGATCCGCCGACAGTGGAGGCGGATGCGCCACTCGACGGCGAACAGGTGGTGTTCGATACGAACGTCGAAGCGGAAGGGCACGATTTCTTCCGTCTCGGTGGCATGGATATTTCCAAGGATGGCCGTTGGATGCTGTACGGCACCGACACGAGAGGCGACGAACGGTACGATTTCCGCATCCGCAACCTGGAAACCGGCGAGGAACTGCCGGAACAGTTCAACGGCATAGGCGGAGCCTGCTTCACGCCGGACGCGCAGTGGGTGTTCTACGTGCTGCTTGACGACGCATGGCGCCCGTACGCGGTGATGCGCCACCACGTCGGCACTCCCGTATCGGATGACGTGGAGGTCTACCGTGAGGCGGATGAACGATTCTGGGTGGGTGTCGGCCTGTCCTTCGACGAACGTTCCATCGTTATCGGCACCGGTTCTAAGACCACCACCGAAGTGCTGCTCCTGTCCACGGACACTCCGGAAGGGGAGTTCCGCGCGTTCATTCCGCGCGAATCTGACGTGGAATACGACGTGAGTTTCTCCTGCTTCGAAGGCGCGGGGGAAAACGGCGAGGACATTCCGCTCGCCGTGGTCTACCACAACGCGTTGAATCCGAATTTTGAAATCGATGTGATCGACATGCGGACGCACGAGCCGCCGTACAAGCTGGGCGAAGGCGTGCGCGTGGCGGTCGGATCGCCCTACGGCTGCGAACATGGCGACGACGTGGAGCCGGGCGCATCATCCATGCCAATCGGCACACCGTATTCGAATCCGTGCAATCCCGCCATTTTGCAGGGCGCGCACGGCTTGGGCATAGAAGGTATTGCGATTCACCGCCATTTCGTGGCGTTGCAATACCGCGCGGAAAGCCTGCCGCATATTGCGGTGATGACCAAGGCCGCCGCGGCCGAGGATTTCCTGGCCGGTCGCCCATGGCGCTTTACTGAGCTTGTGCCACATGCGTTGGAAGGCGATTGGGATGTCGATGAATCTGTCGACGAAATCAATGAGGAACGCGCCGAAATCTGGGGCAAGCTTGACGCGCTCGCCGCGGCGCAAGGTGAAGGTTCGGCCGTTCATGGCATTTCCCGTAAGGCGATGACGTCGTCCGACGGTGCCACTGCCGACAAAATGCCGGGAGAGACGAGGCGTCTGTATTCGATTGGTGTGGGCGGCAATCCTTCGTATGATGCGCCCCGCATGCGTTACTCGTTTGCCAGCTATACGCGGCCGGGTGAATTGCATGATTTCGATCCGTCCACCGGCGAGGATCGTCTGCTGAAACGTGCCTCGGTTTTGGGCGGTTTCGAACCGCGCGAATATATGGAACGTCGCGTATGGGCCACTGCGCGCGACGGCGAGCGTATTCCGATCTCGCTGGTGTGGCGACGTGATGTGCCGGCTTGCGATTCCGCCATGTTCATCACCAGTTACGGTGCATATGAGATCAGTTCCGATCCGGGATTCGCGGTGTCACGCATCAGCATGCTCGACCGCGGCGTGCTGTACGCCGTGCCGCACATCCGCGGCGGCGGCGAAATGGGACGCGCCTGGTACGAGCAGGGGCACCTGCTCAACAAGAAGCATTCGTTTGAGGATTTCATCGACGCCACGCGCGCGCTGCAACGCGCCGGACTGGCCTCGCCGCTGCGTACGGTGGC
>ERZ791923.1007-NODE-1007-length-34163-cov-7.084731_pt1 | contig 34163 bp, 18 predicted proteins | sample MGYA00510133_ERZ791923 | MGnify/ENA primary metagenome ERZ791923 (study PRJEB30046, sample SAMN00792106) | human gut metagenome | study: EMG produced TPA metagenomics assembly of the A metagenome-wide association study of gut microbiota in type 2... | reverse complement strand
AAATGAAGTCAGCCCTAATTTTATAGCTTCGCAAAATTTTTATCGGACAGCAATATTTCTTTTATAAAAACCTTTTGTGAATAGTGCATTGCACCAAAGAGCTTTATACGTTTTCCCATCGAGAAACCTACGTTTTCTAGCAGGGAAACATAGGTTTTCGCAATGCGAAACCTACGGTTTAGAGAAGGGAGATATAAAAAAGAGAGTCAGATTTTCGCAATAAAAAGCCTAGACTTTCAGAAGAGATTGAACTACAGACAATTTTCTAATAAAAAAACGTCTTGATGCAAAACATCAAGACGTTTTTTATTAGAAATTACTTATCCTTCTTTAGTTAGCTGTTTCCTCATCAGCAACAGCATCCTCCCAATTATCGAACATAAATACGCTATCGTCATATCCATCATAGCCGTAATTCTGACGAAGCTGAGCACCAATATTAGCAGTAATTGCAGAGTTTGGTACTGGCCAGAACAAGTTACGTTTATCAACTCGATAATTCAACTCTTTATTTGAAATAATAGAACCATGGTTGAAAATGTTATAGCGGGTAGTACGCTTGTACCAATAGCTTCCTCCATTCAAATCTGTACCACTTTGCTTGTCCCAAGTAGCCAAATCATAAGTATCACCCCATTCATCAGGCTGACCACTCTTAGCCAAACACCAAGAGATACGAGCCAATTCGGGTTGACGCCATTCTTCCAAATAAAGTTCACGTGCACGTTCATCACAAATGTCTCCAATTGTTACCGTTGTAAACATCTTCTTAGCATTGGCACGGCGACGAATTTCATTAACATCTTCAGCTGCTCCGGTTGCATTACCCTGATAGAACTTAGCTTCTGCACGCAACAGATAAGTTTCTGCCAAACGGAACAGATACAAGTTACCGTTAGATACATTATTACCTTTTGTCGCACCGTTAAACTGATTGGCATTCATATTTTCCTCTGCACTCTGGTCAACGATATAAACCTTATACAACGGAGTCGGGAACCAGCTACGAATCGTATCAGAGCAAAGTAAGTCACCTTTCTTCACCAGCATTTTACCCTCTTCATCATAATAATCATCCGGCGCATAAAGCATCATATTCTCTCCAAAAAAATCTGATTCCGGATTATTGTATTTCAGGTCGGTCATTTCCACCCAGTTTCCTTTTTGACGGTTATGACGCAAATCCTGCCAGTCAGTTTCACCATCATAATTCCAAATTGTCTGGTTATAATGATAAGAAGTACGGAAACAACCAATACCACGACCCAAAGCACGTACCCAGTCCAACCCAGCATTATATTTACTATTAGAGCGCGCATAGTTATAAGTTGGCGAACCCAAGTTATGAGGGTCACGGATAATACCATTACTCCAGTGTACACACATAGCACGCATCAAAGGATATGATATAAAGCCTTCAGAATAATAATTCAAGATAGGCATAATCATTTCTGTGTTAGAAGCATCTGTAATATTTACTCCACGATGCAAGTCCCAAATTACGTTACGTTCTACAGGCCATGTTTCTGGATTACCTGAAGGTACATTGGTACCAAACGGCGCTTTCATAAGTGCCAGTCCATGGTTATTAATCAAGTCTGTAGCCATCGCTTCAGCCTTTGCATATTCTCCTACTACCAGATAGCATTTAATAAGGAGCTGCATACAAGCTTCTTGATTCACCGTTCCAATGTAACCAATCTCTTTCTGAGGCGGTACATGTTCTACTGCAAATTCCAAATCATGTACCAACATTTTAAAGATGGCTTCCTTACTGGTTGATTTATAGTTTTGCTTAGGAACTTCAATCAATTTTGTAATCAAAGGAATATCACCAAACAACAATACACCATGATAGTAAGCATAAGCACGATGGAAATAAGCACGGCCCAGATACACGTCGCGTAAAGTAGGATCCAAGCCTTCTACCTTATCTACATTCGAAATAATTGTATTAGCAAAAGTGACACTATTCCAGGTACGATTCCAAAAACGCTGCATGGCGTTTTCATCACCCCCTCCTTTCATTCCTGAGGTCGGAGTAATTTTATTGGCAAAATCATCCTGCATATCACCTGCATCAGTTTTTGCATACAAGCCTAAATCAGTCATGAAATAAAGAGAAGCCATGGGAAGCACATTCCCATTACCATCCATCAACATTTCCTTCAAACCATAGTCACACATTGCCATGGCAGCCTGCAATCCTGATTCGGTCGTATAGGTATTTTCAGGATTATAGAATGACAGCGGGTCTTGCTTCAGGAAATCATCCGTACATCCAGTAGTAAGCAGCGCAGCTGAAGCCAGCACCATACATCCTTTTGCAAATATTGTATTTATTGTTTTCATAATGTTTTTTCAGTAATTAGAGTGTTACGTTAATACCAAAGTTAAAGGAACGTGTAGCCAATCCACCTGTTTCCGGATCACCGTATTCCCAACCGTCAATCGTACAAACATTCTTGCAAGTGGCAGTCAGACGAATGCGGTCTACCATAAACTTGTGTGTCCATTTTCTCGGCAACGTATAACCGATAGTGATGTCATCCAAACGAACAAAGCTACGGTTATAAACTTTATCAACCCCTCCAGCCAAGCCAGTGTTAGGTCCTGCAGCATTTAGACGACAGTAATCGTTTGTCGGGTTATCTGGTGTCCAATACTCTCTGGCAGCTACGTTAAATCCGTTTGTTACCTGTGAACCTCCGTTTTCCTGGTTCAACCAGTAGCCAGCACAGCTCTTGTGTCCCATGTATGAGTACAATGAAATAGAGAGTGTCAAATCTTTCCACAAAGTGAAGTCGTTGCGCATGTTCCAATAGATAGGAGGAGCTGTAGTACCTTGATATACTTTATCGTTATCGTTATATACCGGAATACGAGTTCCATCTTCCAAAATTTGGTCATCTTCTGTATAATGGTTTATAACCTTCGGGTCACCTGGTTTCTGTCCTACCAGTGCGGCAGCCTTTATGTCTTCCGGTGTGTTCTGCCATACACCATCTGTTTCATAATACCAAATGGTACCAATAGGCTGTCCAATAAACCATCCGTTAGATGTATCATCCTTTTCTACTCCGTTTTCATCATAGTCGTAGTAGATGTGGTTGATCTTGTTCTTATTAATAGAGAAACCTACAGAAGTATTCCAAGTAAAGTCCTTGTTCTGAATATTGGTAGAATTAAGTGCAATTTCAAAGCCTTGGTTCTGTACTTCACCCAAGTTAGCCATAATAGATCCAAATCCAGAGAAGCTCGGCAGACGCTGACTCATAATCATGTCAGTGGTCTTCTTGAAATAATAATCCATGTTGGCTGTCAATCTTCCGTTAAAGAAAGAAAAGTCCAAACCAACGTTCCATGCTTTTGTCTTTTCCCATTCCAAGTTAGGAGCAGCCAGGCGGCTCATATAAAGCGGATTAACCACATTGGAATTACCATTCTGGTAGTACACCATGTTTCCTCCTGCCAAAGCCAGGTTAGCCAATGTAGAATATACATCACCGAATTCACGGTTACCGTTGGTACCCCATGACAAACGTAACTTACCCATATCGAACCAGTCGCGAGTGGCAGACATGAATTTTTCTTCAGAGAATACCCAGCTAACACCCACAGAACCGAAGTTACCCCATGGATTATTAGCACCAAAACCAGAATAACCATCACGACGGAAAGTTCCAGTTATCATATAACGGTCTTTCAATCCATAGAACAAACGACCAAGATAAGAAGCTGCCGTATAGTGTGTATCGTTGGTACTGAAACTACTCTGACTCTTGTTAGCACCCGATGTATAGTGGAAGCCCAAAGCGTCACTCGGAGTAATATTACGTGCATTGATATTATCACTCCAATAACGGTGCTCTTCTGCTTCCTGTACTAAAGTAGCCGTAATATGATGGTCACCAAAGGTTCTATCCCATGTAATGGTGTTGTTCAAGTTGTAGTCGAAGTTCTTACTCCATCCACGATTTACTCCTCGGCTGGAAGCTGAAGCATCGGGCAGATCAGCAGACATCCAATAACGGTCATAATACCACTGGTATCGAGGAGCAATATTAAATGAATAAGTGAAACCTGCCGGCAAAGTGATTTTGGCATTGAAAATTGTATTCAATACCGTATAGCCTTTTTCCAAATCATAGTATTGGCGGTCAAAGTAGTAGTTATAACCACCATTAGAAGGCAGACCAGACATAGGATATTGTTCATAATTTCCATCCTCATCATACATAGAAGCGTATGGAGAGTTACGCAACATATTGGCATCCCAATAATTGCTTCCCAACGAAACCTGAATATCGCCATCTGAACGATCCTGAAAGTTTACATTAGCTCCAATTTCCAACCAATCTGTGATTTTCGCATTGATCTTCATATTAGAACGGAATGCATTGTATTCATTTCCCTGCACAGCTCCTTCATTGTTTACATAGCCCAATGAAAGATAATAGTTTACACGTTCTGTTGCACCTGAAATACTAGCATTATAATCTTGATTGAATCCGGTACGGAATGTGGCATCATTCCAATCGACCATACGTCCATTCAAGAAATTATCCATCATCATCGGAGCATTATTGAATTCCAAACGACGAGCAAACAGACTTAATACAGATTCACCTTCAGCAAGCCCAATACCACTTGTTCCAATATTAGTAGCCCAAGCACTCTGCTCTTCAGGAGTCATAAGACGAGGATCATCATAATATCCCTGTGGATACAACAAGTTTCCATTTTCATCTTTTGCTTGATAATAGCCATACAAGCCATCTTCTCCCTGGCCATAGGTATAATACATTTTACGCCAATCCTGATGGAATTTAAGATATCCAGCAGCATCATAATAGTCGCGGTAATCAGATTTATTAACTACCGAAAGGTTTGCACTTACATTAATAACAGGTTTTCCTTCCTTACCTTTCTTTGTAGTAATGATAATAACACCCGCAGCAGCCTTGGCACCATAGATAGCCGCAGAAGAAGCATCTTTCAACACATCAATCTGTGCAATATCGTCCGGATTAATTTCAGAAAGTTCACCATAGAAAGGCATACCATCTAACACAATCATCGGACTGGCATTGGTACCTAAAGAGTTCTGACCACGCAATTGGATAGAAGCATCTGAACCTTTCGCAGAAGCATCATAACCAATCTGCAAACCTGGAGTTCCTCGTAGTACATCTTGTACAGAAGTCGGATTTTGGTCAGCAATCTTAGTTGGATTAATTTGCACAACAGAACCTGTCAAGTCTTTCTTACGCATTGTACCATAACCGACAACAACAACCTCATCCAACATTTCAGTATCATCTTTCAAAACAATGTTCAATGATTTGGAAGAATCAATCTTAAACTCCTGGGTCTTGTAGCCGATGAAAGATACTTCAAGAATAGCCCCTTTTGCAACATTTAAAGAAAACTTACCGTCGATATCGGATATAGTACCTGTAGTACCTCCTTTAACGGCAATACTAGCTCCAATTACTGGTTCCCCCGCATTGTCTTTTACGACACCAGACACTGTCAAATTTTGTTGCTGAGTAGCTTGAACCTCATTACTGCTTGCAAATACCGTTAACGGATGTGAAGCAATAAATCCTGAACACAACAGCAAAGCAAATAATGCTCTTCGATTGTTTTTTACTGAATCTACTTTCATTGCTTTTCAAATTAATTAGATTTTCTGCCGCAAAATTATATTATATTAAGTCAGTCATAAATGAAAAAATGAGCAAATGAATCGTTTTTTTCGTCATTCTATCCAATTAAAAAGCCAAAAATAAATCACCTTTTAAATATACACCTTATTATACAGATATTCACATACCGTAACTGAACAGAAATGCCCATTCAGCGAATAATAAAAATTCGTCATAGCATAAAAAATTCGTCTGTTTTTATTTCTAGGTACATATTTTTCTATTCTCTCAAATTCTCAATCTAAAGAGTTTATTGTATTTTTGCCTAAAAATCGCAAGCCATGAAAAACTGCATTGTTCTATTTCTTTTCTTGTTCGGATGGTGCTACTCTATCCTTTCACAACCTCAATATACCTTCAAGCGATTAACAATGTCCGACGGCATGGTCAGTAATTATATTGTCGATATTATTCAAGACAAACAAGGGTATATATGGATGGCCTCAGAATCCGGACTCTGCAAATTTGATGGAAAGGATTTTACAATATATAATATAGGAAACTCAGCTATTGGAAGCAATGCACAAAATGTATTATACTACAATGAAGCAGACAACACCGTATGGGTAGGAACTCAACGCGATGGTATTAGCATTTTTGATTGTGAAAAGCAAACTTTCATCACCAATGGCGTTCCTGATATGATTACCAAAGACGTCACAGACTTAAGCCCTGCAGCCGATGGAGGTATTTGGATTACCCATTATCACCTAGGCATAGATTATTATGACAATAAGACTAAAGAAGTAACTCATTATTGGGCAAAAGATATTAAAGGATTGTCAGGAAATTTCTGGTGCGCAACCGACGATGGAAAAGGTCATCTTTACGTAGGTCTTCATAAAGGAGGGCTGGCTGTTATAGATATTCAGAAACAAACCGCAAAAGTCTACCAACACAATCCGGAAGACCCATATAGCTTACCTAATAATACCGTACGCTGCATATTCATTAGCAAAACCAACGCTATTTGGATTGGTACAGACAAAGGACTGGCACTATTCAACCCTCATAAAGAACAATTTATCACCTTTCAGAACCAACAAGAAAATCCCAACTCACTCTTATCTAATCAAATCAATGATATAGGCGAAAGCAGAGACGGGAAATTGTGGGTATGCGCCCACATGGGAGGAGTAAGCATACTCGACCTCAATGACAACGTATTCACAAGTCCCGAAAACATGCATTTTCAGAATATACGGGTCACCAATGACCTGCATGGCATCTCATCTCCTAATGCCAAATGTTTCTTGCAAGATTCATTCGGAAATATTTGGTTAGGAAATTACCGAGGAGGTGTAGATTTTCTCAGCTATAACCAACCTGTATTCCAGACATTAGCATATAATACATTAAGAGATGGTGCTTTGACAGACAAACAGGTATGGGGACTTGCTATTGACAATAAATCACGCATTTGGTTAGGAGGAGAAAATGAGATTGCTGTATTCAGTGCAGACATGAAACTTCAAAAAATCTTGTCATTGACAGCCAAAGCCAGTCCACATACTCATGCTTCCGTTATTTTTAAAGATAAAAAAGGAACTATTTGGCTAGGATTATATAAAGACGGGATATTAACATGTAACCCCTACACAGAAGAAATTACCCGAATAGAAATGGAAGACAAAAGAGCAGACATTTGCTGCTTTTATGAGGAAAATAATAAAATATGGATTGGTACACAAAATGGACTGTATTCATACCAAAATGGAAAAATCGCTGAAGAAAAAGGAATAAATGAACAGCTTACAGACATCATGATACACGGTATCCAGCGAGACCGTCAGGGGAAACTATGGCTGGGCACATTTGGCAAAGGACTTATTGTTTTTTCACCAGAAGGAAAACGAACCATGCGTTTCGACACATCCAATGGAATGGGATCGAATGCGGTCAACTCATTATATATTGATTCAAAAGGAAGTTTATGGGCTGCCACACGAGCTGGTATCGCGCATATCAGTGATACAAGTAACCCTAAACTGGAAATCTACAATCACAATCAAGGGCTAATTGATGAAAATGTCAGAAGTATCATAGAAGACGAAAAAGGAAACATCTGGCTCGGCACCAACGGAGGAATTGCTCAATGGAAAAGTGACGAAAAAAGATTTCTAAACTATACCTGGCACCAAGGAGTACCCAGAGGGGACTTCATGGATGGCTCAGTATGCAAGGATAAAAATGGGTATTTGTTTTTTGGCTCACAGAATGGAGCCTGCTACTTTAACCCAGAGCAAACCACAGAAGACATACAGATAGCTCCCGTAAGAATTACAGCAGTCAAAAGTTATAGCAACTCAGATCCAAGTAGTAAAGGAACTCTTGTCCCAATTGTAGATGACAAGGTCGATTTATCTTACCAAAATAGTACTTTTACAGTCTCTTTCAGTGTGATGGACTTCTCACAAACCCCTCAGGTAGAATATGCCTACACCATGGAAGGATTAGGTAAAACATGGTTTGAAACAGGCGATGAAAACCGGATTACATTCCGGAACCTACAGCCTGGAGAATATACATTTAAGGTAAAAACCAAAATGAGAAACCAGACATGGGGCGAGAAGTTTACTTCTCTCCAGATTACAATTGCCCCTCCTATCTGGCTTACCTGGTATGCTAAACTATTTTATACGATTTTCATTGCCCTTATACTGTTTGCAATCTTGCGCTTCTACAAGCGTAAACTGGCACTGGAAAGTCGTTTGAATCTGGAACATCACCAGCACGAGAATGATCAGAAGCTAAATAATGAACGACTGCGTTTCTATACTAACATCACTCATGAATTACGCACTCCTCTAACCCTGATTCTCGGACCACTAGAGGACTTGCTGGCTGACAAAACGCTGTCTCCACGACAGGCCAATAAGATCAGTATTATACGTGACAGTGCCAACCGGTTACTTAACCTTATTAATCAGATTCTGGAATTTAGAAAAACGGAGACAGAAAACAGAAAGCTAAAGGTAGGTTATCATAATCTGGCACTACTGGTACAAGAAATAGGTATCAAATATAAAGAATTAAACCAGAATGCGGAAGTAAATATTCACATCAATGTAGAAACGCAAGATACCAAGATTTATTATGACCACGAGATTATCACCATTATTATCGATAATCTGATGTCGAATGCCTTAAAATATACTCCCAAAGGCGATATAACACTTGCCTTGGCAAGCAATGAGGAGAACGGGGTTAAATATACAACTATCAGTGTGGAAGACACCGGACATGGTATCTCCCAAGAGTCTTTGAACCATATCTTCGAACGATATTATCAAGGACAAGGGAAATATCAGGCTTCAGGGTCAGGTATTGGCCTGGCACTGATAAAATCACTGGCAGATTTGCATCAGGCAACTATTGAAGTGGAAAGTGAGGTGGAAAAAGGAAGTAAATTTACATTAAAATTACTTACAGAAAACACTTATCCTAATGCAGAACGCCAGGTTACTAAAGAAGTTCATAAAGCTGAAGACGAAAACAAACAACCTGTTTCTGTAGAATCAGAAGATGGAAAACCGATTGTTCTGGTCGTGGAAGATAATCAGGATATCCGCGAATATGTACGAAGTTCGTTTGAAGAAATATATGAAGTCTTGACGGCTGCAGATGGAAAAGAAGGATGGGATATTGCACAAAGCCAGATTCCGAATATCATCATCAGCGACATCATGATGCCGGTGATGGACGGAATTGAACTATGTCGTCATATCAAAGAAGATATGCGTACCAGCCACATCCCGGTCATCTTGCTTACAGCTAAAGATACTCTTCAAGATAAGGAAGAGGGTTATGCCGCAGGAGCCGATTCGTTTATTACCAAACCGTTCAGTGCCCGTTTGCTGAACAGCCGCATCAACAACATTCTAGAAAACAGACGTAAAACGGCAGGAGTAATCACTTCCATACCCGTAACAGAAAGTGAACAGAAGAACATTGAGAATGAACGAAAGAACTTAAACAAACTAGACCAAGAGTTCTTGGATAAGGTAACCGCCATCATCGAAGAGAACCTGAGTATGGAGAAAATGGATGTAGCGTTTATTGCCGATAAGATGTGTATGAGCCATTCTACTCTTTACCGAAAGATTAAAGGACTGACTGAAATGTCGGTCAATGAATATGTCCGTAAAATCAAGATGAAGAAAGGTATGGAACTTATCAATGAAGGGAAGTATTCCTTAGCTGAGATTTCGGATTTGACAGGTTTCAGTAGTGTAGCTTATTTCCGCCAATGTTTTAAAGATGAATACGGAATGGCACCCACTGAATATTTGAAGAGAAAACAAAACTAATATTATCTCTTAGCAATATATGCCTGTCTGAATAATCCAGACAGGCATTTATTATTCTTATTATTTCTTATTGAAGAAATCAAGTGTCCAGCTATCCATCCACTCGATATAAGGTATCCCATTTTCAAATTGTACAGGTAACCAAATATAACGAGCATCACTCGGATGCTTAGGCCGCCAGATATCTGCCATAAAGATAAAGGCGTCTTTCTTTCCCGGTACCGGAAGTACATACGTACTCTGTCCACCAAAAGTGATTTCCGATTTTTCTCCACGACAAGGATTTGGATGTTGTGTCCAAGGTCCCCAGATGCTAGGAGCAGAGAACATGCGTGCCTCATTCGGATCCCATCCTGTACAGCCAGAAGTAATCATCCAGTATGTACCGTCACTCTTTTTGAATATGGCTGGAGCTTCATTGTGTCCGGCTGGAGCCATACGCACATACTTACCTGTATGAGTCAGGTAGTCATCTCTCAATTCTGCAATCTGTAGTGTCAGATTGTCTTCTGACGAGTAAATGTGATAGGCTTTTCCATCTTCATCAACAAAAAGCTGCATATCACGTGCCATTTGTCCTCCTTGCAGGTCGCGTTTCACAAACAAACCTTTGTGAATAGCTTCATACCACATCGGTGTCCACCATTCCTTATACTTCTCTGCATCCAATGTATCCAGCATGGCACGCTGTGTTTCATTCATATCAAAAGGAAGCACTCCCGGATTAATGCGTTCCGAACGAATATACTTGAACGGCCCGGTAGGAGAATCAGAGACGGCCACCGCCGAACGGGCTGCTGCATAGCCTTTTCCTTTCAATTCCAGATGGAACCACATGACAAACTTCTTCGTCTTTTCATTATAGATTACTTTTGGACGTTCCATTACACATCCCTGCACAATATCACTGGTAGAATCGTTCAACACTACAGGTAAAACGGCTCCTTCGTTGTTCCAGTCTGTCAGGTTCTTTGAAGAGTAACACATAATTCCCACCATGGCACTACTGGTAGAGTCAGATTTATTCTCTCCATACCAGTAATAAGTACCATCATGATACAATACACCACCTCCGTGGGCATTTACATGTACTCCCTGATTGTCAGGCCAGATTTCACCACTACGAATTTCTTTAGGAGGTTCGGCCGTACATGCCACCACTCCCCAACAAAAACAAATACTTCCTAAAAGATTAATGAATTTATTTCTCATGGATTGATATAAATTAAAATTAAACGATAAGTTCATTCTGCTATGGTTGATACTCTTTCCCGACCGTCAGTTTATCACCCGATAAGTCCACTTCAAACAAATGGGGAATACGAATATATACTCCATTCACATCTTTATGGCTATGTACAGACATCAGCCATTTTCCTTCCAAAGTTTGAAACAACATACCGTGACCAAAGTCGGGAGGTGTTATAGGCTTCGGTTCTTGTATCCAAGGTCCGTCTAACGTACTACTTTCCGAATAGGCTACTCCCTGAGTATATACATTATAAATCCAGCTTGTCCATATCATTCCCAAACGTCCCTTAGCCGTGCGAAACAGATAGGGACCATCCGTCACTTTATTGGGAACTTCCTTTCCGTCCTGCAATTCACGACTCCAGGGGCACTCACTGGCCCGAAATAATAGTTTACCTTCTCCAATGGAACCACTCAAATCTGATTTTAATTCAATCTTTTCAATGGTACCATCCCAATTCTGCAGCCACTCATAACAATACACCATGTAAGGCTTTCCATCAGTATCCACCCAAAATGTCCCATCCAAGGTTGGCTTATCTGCCGGCAAATAAGTAGCATCCAGCATCGGACGATAAGGTCCTTCTGGTTTGTCACTAACCAACACATGAGAAGCCCTGCGCTCTATCACATTTCCTTTTACGGTATCTATCTTTACGGCGGTATTCGTGAAGGTAGCAAAATAATAATATTTGTCTTTATAATGGTGAAGTTCAGCAGCCCATATCATTGGCTTTGGGCCCATCCATGAATGAGGGTCTGTTTGAGCTACATCGTAAGGTCCATCCCAAAGTTTCAAGTCCTTGCTTTTCCATAATTTTCCACCTGTACCTGTCATATAGTACATTTGTGTCTGTGTATCTGCCAGAATGCAAGGATCACTCAAACGAATAGAATCCAATGGAAGCAATTTTTTAGCAAGTGACTGTGCATTGACGGTATGAAGCAACAAGCAAACAAACCATAAAAAAGACAATAACCCCGTTTTTTTCATATTCTATAAAAAATCAGATAAAATGAAGTATTTCCAAACCATATAGCACTTGCGGCCAGGCTCTTATGAGAATACCCAAAGAGTCTGGTCGCAGTTCATAATCCCTTATTTACAAAGTTCAATAATTCCCTAAAACAAATCCCACGTACGGATTTCATCTTTCCAATGATGGTCCTTCGGGAAAGGTTTTTCACCCCATGCACGTACGCTGGTCCATTCCTGTGGTGCATCAGTCCAGAAAGGATGAGAAGCCGGAAGTCCCAGTGGCAAAAATGCCAGAGAGGTCATATACAAACTTCCGTTGTTGGTATACCAGTCGGCTACATTCGGCTGACGCCCGGTAAATCCGATAGTCAGGAAACCACCTTCATTGAAATTGTGTCCGCTGGCAAACATACGCTTCATCACCGCTGTCAACGCACAACGAACCTGTGCATTAGTCACTCCTGCAGGCAGTTCCTGATACCATGCCATCAGAGCCAAAGGTTGCATAGCTGCCATACGGTAAGGAATGGAACGACCAAATACGGGGAAGGTTCCTTCCGGAGAAATGAAACGCTCCAGAATCAAACTATATTTCTGGGCACGCTTCAATGCGCGGTCATAATACTTTCCATAATCTATCCGGCTACGTACTTTTGCATCCTTCATAGCCTGAAGGGTTTCAAGATACATCGGATGGAACACGTAACTGCTGTAATAATCGAATGCAAAAGAAGGACCATCGGCATACCAGCCATCTCCCGTATACCATTCTTCTACTTTACGGATGGCTGAATTCACACGGTATTCATCGAATGAAGCCCCTGCTTTTGCCAGAAAACTTTCAATGGTAGATGAAAACAACAGCCAGTTGGTATAAGGAGGATCGATACGACGTAACTGCTGGAATTCTTCTATATAACGCTTCTTAGTGGTTTCATCCAATGGTTTCCACAACTGATCGTAAGCACGAAGAAAACTTTCTGCCACGTAAGCACCATCCACCAAAGTCTGCCCCTCCTGTCTCCACAACAAATAGTCCGGACTTTGCGGGTCTACAGCATTCGCATAGCTCTTCAAAGCCATCTCACGAAGTTCCTTACGCATCTTTCCTTCTTCTGTATCATCATCCGGTAGCGTCAGCCAAGGAGCGATACCTGCCATCAAACGACCGAACGTTTCCATATAAGCCACCTTTTTGTTACGGCCATCCCATGTGGGACTAACTTCCAGCTGCATATTCTTCTGCAACTCTCCTTTTGCCATATTGCTCAATACCGGATAAGCCATCTGATAAGCCAATTTGCACCAGTACGCACGATCCGCAGTTTGAGGAGCTTCCAAATAACGCACATACTCACAGGCAGCCAACAGAAAGGCTCCTACGCCAAAATTAGCCGTAGACTTTGCGTTAATCACCTGTCCCGGAATTGCTTTTTCACCGATAGGCTGTACATAACCTACCGTTCCATCTTTCTGAAACGCTTTCTTTGACAAATAGTTCCATGCCTTCTGCACCACCGGCATGTATATATCTTTTTCCAAATACCCATTGTTTATACCCCATAAGAATCCGTATGTAAACAGTGCCGTTCCACTAGTTTCCGGTCCCGGTGCAAATTCCGGATCCATCATGCTGCGTGTCCAGTAACCTTCAGGCTGTTGGATAGCTGCGACGGCTTTTGCCATCTTCTGAAATTTATCCACAAAGAACTGATGATGCTTGTATTCTTCCGGCAAGTCCTTCAACACTTTAGCCAGCCCGGCCAATACCCAGGCATCACCTCTGGCCCAAAAATCCTTCTTACCGTTTACCGTCTTGTGTTTCGGATAAATGTATTTTGCATCACGGTAATAAAGATTCTCTTCCTTATCGAACATGATGCTGTCAGAATACTGCAAATAAGCATACAGTTTATCCAGATACAGCGTGTTATGAGTCACCTTGTAAAGTTTTGTCATTACCGGCATCGCCATATACAACGCATCGCTCCACCACCAGTAGTCATTCTGCGAAGTACTCATCTGATATTCCATAACCTCACGCGCACGTCTGATTTTCTTATCATCCGAATCCAGATTATACAAATCGGTATAAGTCTGGAAGCATATCTGATAGTCGCCAAAAAGTACATACTCATCCGACTCTCCGTAAGAATATTTCCATTCCGCACGATTATTGCTCTTTGCTCCCTTCCACTGGTTATAGTTTGCCCAAGTTTCAGAATAAGCACGATAAGTCTCATTTCCCGTCAGGAAATAGGCTTCCATATTACCCGTATGATATACAGCATTATCCCAGAATGAACGTACTTCCGGCGAATTTTCTGCCTGCCAATGCTGATTTACCTTATCAATCATTTTCCGAACCTCGGCCGCTTCGGAATCTTTGGCCCCAACCGACATCGGCAATATTCCGACAGCGCAGGCCAATACTAATTTAAATACCTGTTTCATAGTTTTATTTTGAGATTAATTTATTTCCAATACATACACAGGAGTTGCCTCGGAGGCCTTGACTTTTTCCCCGTCTCCCTGATGTGTTTCCTGCACAAATACATGCAGTTTCCAATGTGTTTTCCACAACTCCGTATCATAGTTGGGCTCCCAGGCATCTACAGAGAAATCGGTCAGGTCTTTCACCTGCCATTTACCCGACTTCACATCATCTGTATAAGCCATAGAAACCTTACTGCCACGTTCTGCATCACGGAACACAAAATAAGCCTTCCCTTTATCTACCGCAATACGTGGGCGTGAAATCGGAATCATTTTTGTACCTCCACCTTTTAAAGAGAATCCCAGCGATCGATTCATAATCTGACGGTTCTGCCATCCTTTCCCGTCGTTCCATACCAACCGATATTGAGGGACCTCACTGTCTGCATCTCTCCAGTAGGTCACAATATAAGGATGTCCTTCCGCATCGGTACTCATACTCGTCTGGTTAATCAATTCACTGTTTTGAGGAATGCGGCAAGCATATTCTGCATTGTCCTTACAAATAGGTAAGGCATATTTCTCACCTGTCGATTTATACCATGTCTTTCCCTCATCTGGAGAATATGCATAACAAAGATCATGATTTGTTTCTACCATCCAGGTCTCACGCCATACCCACGACAAGTGAATCACTCCAGCTTTATCCATATAAAGTTGCCAGTAGGCATTTCGTTGATTTTCTCCGTCAATCAGCACATCCTGCACACGTGTCCATTTCCGGCTCTTCAAGTCATAGCGATTCAATACCAGATTACCTCTTCCGGAAGCCCCAGAACGATACACAAACAGCAAATCGCCATCTGGCATCCGATAAAACTCCGGATACGTAACATCATCTTCATCTTTACCGGTCATCGCTTCTTTTTCTCCCAGCGTCAAAGCACCGGGTTCCGTACTCTTGCAATAGTTTAATTTGTTTCCATGATGGTCGAAAGAAAGATGCAAATAACCGTCCCCATCCACCATCATACTGATGACATTATGCGCATCGGCTACATTTCCCTTATACTGACTGCGCTGTAACGTCCAGTCAGTAGTTCCCAATGCACGTTTACCTACGGTCAAATATCCATCGGCATCATAATAAGATATATATTGCACATCCCCATCCGTTACCAGAGAACTGTTACGGAATACAGTCGTATTGACGGAAGTAGAACTATATCCGTCACCCACCTTTACGAGTTGTTGTGCTGAAATTTCACTCCAAACAAGAAGTCCTATGAGAAATAAATAAATGCGCTTCATAGTTTATCCATTAAGTTTCTTTGGCAAAAATAGGATTTTCATATAAAAGGAAGTACGAAAATTTCGTCAAGGAGGGATAAAAAACGGGCAAGGGAAACTGAATGGACAAATTACACCTTATTTTGACAGAATCGTCACCAATTTTCAATTTCGGTTCATCGAATACGTACAAACCGCTTCTCATACTGAGCATACGAACACCACAGCAGCTCCATCCGAAAGGAAAAAGCTGCGGTGGTTTAAGAATCTATTTTAATCTTGGAATAAAGCGTTTAATGTCTGCCACCTCCGAGAATAGTATTACCTTTTAAAATTTCAAATGAATACCATTTTGCAACGTTTAAATTACGGCTAAGAAAAATAGAAGCTGAATTATCCCCCGGTTTAATGTGTATCGCTGAGTTTGCACTAAAAAAGTCTCCACTATTATTGTATGCGCAAACATTCAGGGTTACGATTTCATCCGTCATGCCATAATAGTCAAAATCCAGATAGCCAGACTTAAAATTGAACTTCGTTCTCTTAATAATGAAAGGTTGTCGCCCGCCAATTATTTTCATTAGATTTCCAAGTTTGTTTTCCGCTCTCACTCGCAGGAACCGTTCTTCCTGATAACTTTGTTCCAATTCCTGATTCTCACTATACAGACTGTCAAGTTCGCTCTCCGTTTTTATCCGTTTCATCCGTTCATTCTGACGGCTTTGTTCCAATACACGCTTTTCACTGTCCAGAATTGAAATACGATTGCTTTGATTGCTTAAAGAATCGCTCTGCACACTAATAGTACTATTCGCACTGGAAAGAGCATCACGCGTAATGTTCAAGTCGTCATTCAGAGAGAACAAGCCGATAACACATCCAAGTAATACAAGAAATAGTATCAAAACAAACTTGAACTGCTTCTTTTGGCGAAGGGTCTTGCCATATTCTATTTGCAATTTTGCAAGTTCATCCTGTAACTCTTTTTTTTCGTTGTTTAATCGGGCTAACACACCTTTGTAACTATTCATCTGAACGGTATTAAAGCCCTTTGATTTATAAACAAAGGTGTAACCATTTGTGTAGCTCGATTTGATTATGTCATTCAAATCATCATCCACGACAAAGTCCTTTACAGAATCTTTAAAGGTATGATAACTCATAGCCGGCAATACCCTGACATTGCTCTCAAAGCGATTGAAACCAGCACGCAGAGACTCATTAAGCAAGTCCACCTCCTCTTTGTTCATATACAACTTCTCTACTTTGGTAACGATGTCGCCTTGTTCATTGAAATGAATCAGCTGTCCTTTGGTTACTAATCCGGAAATTGTATTTTCAAATAAAGAGAAAAGGCCGTCAAGGCGCGTTAAAAGCAGTCCGTTCAATACAACGCACAAACCGATATAACGCTCTTGCTCCAGTTTGCGAATATATCCATAGTACATCAGATTACCATTTCGATGAATGACAATCTGTGTGGTCGATTTTGCATTCTCAGAGAATTTACGGAATATTGCCGATGTATAATCATCCGGATATTGAGTATATCCACTATTGAACTCGCCAAACAAATACACCGTTGCATTCATACAATCATTTGAGCTTAAAATTAATTGTCTGATTCTTGTTATCTACCGCATAAGCCGCCACTCTGTTCAACACTTCGTTGCCTAAAAGAAGCGGTGCGTTATTATTGGCGGATACAGTGGCCGTCACATCCGTACAACGAATCTTTCCGTCAAGAACAACTTCTTTCAAATTGATTACCATATTCTCCACAATACTACCATCTGCTATTTGAGATTTGGCGATGCCGATAATATCATCCTGAGTCAGATAACCTTTTTGATAAAGATAATTTGCCTCAGCTACAGAAATAAGTGTTCCGGAGCATCCTGTATCAAATATCATTTCAAAGCCAAAGCCATTGACAGAAACTTTGACATACTTCACGCCATCTCTCTCCGAAAATGGAATAGAAACGATTTCCGCATCGGTCATCTGATCATAGTCTGCACTGATTTCGCTGCCATACATAAGTGAATCAATCTCAGTTTCCGCTCCATTGTCGTAAAAAGCAGGTCTTTTCTTCTCACCGGTACATGCTGTCAGCATAATAACAGCAAGACACATTATATAATATTGGAGATTCATATTACTTCACATTGATTGTCCTCGTTACAAGTGTATCATTACCAACAATATAAGAAATTTTACATTCTCCAGATTCTTTTGGGGTTATATGATTATCGCTTATATCAAAATCATTTGAAACCCATTCACCATTTAACTCCCCTTCGACATTTTTTAAAGATACGATATACGATTTACCGTTTCCATATTTCATCGGCTTTTGAGAATTTATATCAGCTATATCAATTTTCGCATTGGGAAATGCTTCTTTCAATGACCGCTGAGACTCTTGTTCATCAGCTTTAGACGCATCACTTTCGGAATCAACTTCACGACCTGCTTCTGCAAAATCCTCATTTTTTTGCTTGAATGCATCACTTTTAGAATCAACTTTACTATCAGAAACTTCCGCCCCTGCATGTGTCGCATTCTTATCACTACAAGTATTTACTATGATTATAAGTAAAAGTGGAATTATAATTAAGTACGGATGCAACTTATGAATAAGTTTTATCAACCGTAAGCCTCTTTCTTCTTTCTGAGGTATCTCGTTTCTTTCTTCTGCAATATCATGAGACTTTGGATTCTTGTCTTTGATTTCAGGTATTGCACTCAATCCAGCAAAAGCCTCACCTATTTTAGACAGACATTCGTTTTTATTATCCAAATCCTTTTTAGCCTCATCGTATTTACTCTTGTATGCTTCAGCATTTTGGAGTCTTTGATTTAGCTCTTTTTTAGTTTCACATAAACTTGCAATTTCCTTATGGGCTTTGTCTATCTCCTTACGAAGAGAACTGATGGTTTTATCCGCATTCTTGTATTCATTGCGAATAGCCATGATACCAGCCTCTTTGTCATGTATAGCAGCGGCTATATCACGTTGAGCATTCTGCCGAACCTCATTAATCTGTTTTTGAGCCTGCGAATTGACTGCATTAATTTCTGCGGCATTCTTTTGAATAAGCTGCTGTACTCTAACACTCGGATGTAATGGAGATATAGAAATTGAACCGTTATTCTTCACATGACCGGCAATGTTTTTTACCTCACATTCAAGAAGGTTGACCGCCGCAGGTTCGTTCTGTCCATTAACGTTGAACCCGCTGAGAGGAATGAAATCAGAATCCGACGAGAACTGCATCAGATACTTGTTAATTTCCTGTTCCAATGATTTAAGCGTAGCATCTGCCTGAGCGAAATCTCCCACAAGATATTTTATTGCTTCTTCATTCACACCTACTATCGAACCGACAACAAACTTATTGTAAGCCGCATCAAGCAGGTTGTAAATATTCTGAATGTCCGCATAATAATAGTTGATGCGGAGTGTAAGAGCCAAATAACTTCCTGCACGCCCAGTATTATCATACACATTGCCTATACGGAAGTAAGTGTAATAACAATAGGTAGAAGAAGCAGCGCGTCTTACTTCTACAAACATCTGCACAGGGACATTTGACTTACGTCCATAAAATGTCTCTATATAATTGGTATCAAAGTCTACTACGCCCCATGTACCCTGTCCTTTCGGCACACCATGGGCATATAATTTTATATCGTATTTCATATCCTACCCTCTAATGTTATTCATGATGGCATTCCAAAGTTTGACGCAATACTCTCTTGGGCCTTCTTGATAAGTAAAACCATTAAGAGCAGAGGTATAATATCCTGTCTGAAACGGAACGAACTCACAATTGTATTCCTTAATCCATTTTGTAATAGGATTTTGATTCATGAAGGGAACAAAGATGTTCGGATAAAGATTCTTAACCTCATTGATAGCTGCTGATTTATTAATTTCTCCTACACTACGAACATAACCTGTAAGATCAATCTTATTGAGTACAAAAATTACACTATCTTTTGAACGCATACTCTGCTTCAAACGTGTAATCCTCGTCACATAGTTCATACGATCTGTAGAATCCATCCAATCAGGCTCTATCATAATAGTCCAGACCTTACGATTTGAACTGGCAATGATGGTATTGACGTAATTGGGGAAACTATCATTAGGCTTCTTGGGATTAAAATAATACTCGCCGGGAGCTTCAAGAATCTGACATAACCGATGTCCATTCTTAAGAACTTCAACCAACATAAAACTGATTCGATTTGTAGAAGCTGCTGCATTGTTACTATTCATTGTTTCGTCAAACTTCTCACAAATTTCAGCATAGTTGGTGTCTGATGTAGGACGAAACGTACGTATAGGAGATACAGTGTAGCCTTCTGACTTAAGGAATCGGGTCATGCGAACAAGTGTCATAGTTTTTCCACATGCAGGAGGACCAAACAAAATCACCAACGGAGCTTTAGGGTCAGATATGGTAACCCTAATGCTATTAGGGTCATTCATTTCGGCAGCACTAAGACCAAGAACACTGTCAGCAGACTGTGAATCTTGTGTAAGTTTTGGAGTTTGAATTACTTGTTCTTGAATAGAGTCTACGTTTTCAACAACAGGCATTACAGGAACATCTTGTATGGGGTTATTTGATACAGGCATAATATTAATTTTTAGAGTTATTATTGCTTCGTTAATCTTCTCTTTTTTTAAACGCTATGTCAAAAAATATAAATGCAGCTACATCTACTAAGATAGAAATAAGGACCCAAAAGAAGAATCCGTGACCCTCATACCTATCCGCAAGAAAATCCTCCCACACATTAAATACACTTAACATACGCTTCACCTTGGTTACAGCGTTAGGCGCAGTATAAGCAGCCTGATCTGTTTCATCCTTGAAATCTACAAACTGCTTATAAGTGCGAATAGTAGCATAACCTTCATTCAGCCTATCACATACAGACTTGATATCCTCCGCATCATTCAAATCCAAAGTACCTTCTTCTATGTACTTTTTGACCAGTTCAAGATTCTTATAGTTTTTATCGGCCTGCTTTTGGTGATTATTGTTAGCAGGAGTCATTTCCTTGACAATATTAAGTTTCTTCGCATCCATCAAGATATACATCTTCTGGCGATAAGCATTATAAAGTTTCTGGCGGTCCTGAACAGAAGTCCCCCTAAATGTGAGAGGCTCAATTTTTACGACACCAAAAATTTCCGCAAAATCACGAAGAATGGCCTTAGACTTAGGACCGTCACCAGGATTAGCTTCATTTTCTATTTCCGCCTTTAATTCTCCCAGTTTCAAATCAACTTTTTTCTCAAGCTCTGCAAGGCGGGATTTGATTCTCGTCTCGGTAGTGGCATTATCTCTAATCTGCACCAAATAACTTTCCGTCGTAGCTATGTCATTTGTCACCTTGTCATTTATCACACTACGATAGAAGAAGGTATGAGTGTTTGTCGGCATACTACAAGCCAGCCAGAAAATAAGTAAAATAAAGATACCGCCTAACAGACGCAATCCTCTTTTCTCCAAATAAATCTTTTGATTGAGACTGTCCACAATCATCTTAGTACCCCATGAGGCAATAAAGAAGAAACCGATTGTGACTACCCAGCACATGGCAAGAGGCCATGAGGGAAGAAGCAGATGAAGAGACTCTGCTGTTGCCCAGCAACTTACCGCAGCAAAAGCCAAAAAGGCAAGTAAACAAAACACTTTTAAGAACTTGTTTTCGTTCATAATTATCATTATGGTTCCTTCAGGTTCCCGACTAAAGGTGATTGCTGATTAATAATATTAAACGAGCACAAAAAAGGAACGTGGGAACTACTTATTGTCCGCCCCGCACTCTAAGGTCCTAACATTACATATTGTAGTTAGACAGACAATGTTAGAGCCCCCACAGATATGATATGACGGCACCTGAGACTCCTTTACCTGCACAAACCATACGAATACAATAGTACTTTCAAGGGATACAATGAGTGTGATACATGTCACATCCGGAGCATCTACCGTTGCTAAGTTCAAGACTACAATTCAGTCATTTGCAAAATTTCAGAATGTCAAGAACAGAGCGTCAAGTAAACGCCTTTCATTATGTCGTGAATCTACATCTAATACCCTCAACAATAGTCGAAATAGCCATCGAATATTGTGCCCGGTATAGATTTTAATCGAAATAAGATAGTGGATTTTATCACTAAAGCAGTGCCTTCTATCTAATCAGGATTAACAAAATCCGATGCAAATATAGCAAAAAAAAGTAAATCAAAAAGAGGATTTCCTTAAAAAAGTTTACAATATCAAAGAATGATGCATAATTTTCAAGCAATAGCGTGACAGATAAATATTCTGAAACATAAAATCCGTCATTTCCCACCCTCTATCTTTTAAAAGAAAGCTTCGATATGAGGGAACACAGGTTGAAAAGCGTTCCCCTGCACACCGAAGCGAATTTATCTCTTAATTGCCTCAATTATCAACGGTCAATTATCCATAAATAAAATTCAAAGTCTCTTTTAAAGAACAATGCCACCCGCAATAAGAATTTACTGAATCTTACAAACACGCTGGAAGTTCGCTTAACTTCATACTGTTTGAACCTTTTATCAACACGCAACAATGCTGAACAGAATGAGCAGCCAGCATAGCTTCTACCTCCTTCACATTCTCATAATGTTCAAACGAAGCAGAGAGTCCGGCAAACTCCGGTCCAACCAGAATCACGCGTTCAAACTGACATTCGTTCAGAAAGTCTACTACTCTCTGATGTTCTTCCCGGCTTCCTTCACCCAGCTCTTTCATATCGCCCAAGATAGCCACCTTATGCTCGGCCTCCATCTGGCGGAAGTTTACCAATGCAGCCATCATACTGGTAGGATTGGCATTATACGCATCCACAATGAGTGTATTGAACTCTGTCTGAACCAGCTGTGAACGATTGTTCTGAGGCACATAAGAGGAAAGTGCATGACAGATTTGTGTATCCTCCACGCCGAAATAACGACCAATAGCAACCGCAGCCAATGCATTATCCAGGTTATAGGCACCTATCAGGTGTGTTTTCACCTCGTGTGACGCACCTCCAGCCGTCCAACCCAAATGCAAGAACGGAGAACAAGAAAGCACTGTTCCACTCACATCCAGCCCCGAAGTCTGTCCGTAACGGACACAATTCAGTCCTTCCGCAATTTTATTCAAATGAGGATTCTCATTCTGAATGAAAATGGTGGCATTTCCTTTTTCCCGAAGATAGTCATACAGTTCTCCTTTGGTGCGGATGACTCCTTCAAAAGAGCCGAATCCTTCCAGATGCGCCTTTCCCACATTGGTAATGATACCGCAATCAGGCTCAGCAATATGAACCAGCGTCTTGATTTCACCCGTATGATTGGCTCCCATTTCAATGACAGCCACCTCATGTTCCGGCTTCAGGCGCAACAATGTCAAGGGCACGCCAATATGGTTATTGAAATTTCCCTGTGTATAGAGCACATTGAATTTCTCTTTCAATACGGCCGCAATCAGTTCCTTCGTAGTGGTCTTCCCATTAGTACCGGTTACTCCTACCATACGAGTTCCCAACTTACGACGATGGTAATTGGCCAGTTGCTGTAACGTCTGAAGGCAATTTTCCACCAGCAAGATACGTGGATTCTCCGGTGATGCATACTGTGGTTCATCGACCACAGCATAACGGCATCCCTGCGTCAGCGACTGTGCCGCAAACGCATTGCCATTAAATGTTTCTCCTTTCAGGGCCAGAAACATAGAACCCTCCGGACAATGACGGCTGTCGGTCGTCAGTCCGTTACACTCCGTAAACCGGCTGTATAGTTCTTCAATATCCATATTCTTATTGTTCTGAGAAGCGCTTTGCCTGCTCTTCAATCAATGCCGCATCTTCAAAATAGTTGATTTTCATGGCACGGCGCACTTCATCCATGGTCTGAGCGGCAGCTTCACGAGCCACTTCACACCCTTTCTTCAACATATCATATACGGCAGGAATGTCTTTTTCAAATTCCTTACGACGTGTACGGATCGGTTCCAACACCTCTTCCATCACAGCTCCCAGGAACTTCTTCACCTTCATATCACCCAATCCGCCGCGAGTGTAATGTGCTTTCAGTTCGTCCAGGTTAGCATATTCCGGCAAATAACGTCCAAAATGTTCTGTCTGGCAGAAAGCATCCAGGTAAGTGAACACACAGTTACCTTCCAGTTTGCCCGGATCGCTTACCTTGATATGTGTCGGGTCTGTATACATACTCTTCACTTTCTTCAATACCTCATCTGCCGAATCAGACAAATAGATACAGTTGCCCAGTGACTTACTCATCTTCGCCTTTCCGTCCGTACCCGGCAAACGCAGACATGCCGCATTATCCGGAAGAAGGATTTCCGGTTCTACCAGTGTTTCGCCATAGATATGGTTGAAACGGCGTACAATCTCACGTGTCTGTTCAATCATCGGTTCCTGGTCTTCTCCCACCGGAACAGTAGTTGCCTTGAATGCCGCAATATCGGCAGCCTGGCTGATAGGATAAGTAAAGAAACCTACCGGAATACTTGTTTCGAAGTTACGCATCTGGATTTCAGTCTTCACCGTAGGATTACGCTGCAAGCGCGATACGGTTACCAAATCCATAAAATAGAAGCTCAATTCATAGAGTTCCGGAATCTGTGACTGAATAAAGATGGTTGACTTTGCAGGATCAAGTCCGGCAGCCAAGTAATCCAAAGCCACTTCAATCACGTTCTGACGTACTTTCTCCGGGTTCTCAATGTTATCCGTCAAAGCCTGTCCGTCGGCTTCGAACACAAATATCTTATCATACAAACCCGAATTCTGCAATTCCACACGTCGGCGCAATGAACCTACATAGTGGCCGATATGTAATTTTCCGGTCGGACGGTCACCGGTCAAGATAATCTTTTCCTTTTTCATAATATAAGCTATTGTTCATTTTTAAATTGCAGCAAAGATATATAAATCCTTTGTTTTCTTCAAAATAAATCGTTTCTTTGCAAGAGGTCTCAACAGACAACCATCTGCCTGACAGGGACTACCTTTAACGATACCACAACAAATTATCTATAACCATGAAGAAAGAACTCAAAAAAGTCCTGGTTCTCGGATCAGGCGCACTGAAAATCGGGCAAGCCGGAGAATTCGACTACTCAGGTTCACAAGCACTGAAAGCCTTACGCGAAGAAGGCATCCGCTCGGTACTTATCAACCCTAATATTGCTACTATTCAAACTTCGGAAGGAATTGCCGACCAAGTATATTTCCTGCCCGTTACACCTTATTTTGTAACTGAGATTATTAAGAAAGAACATCCGGACGGCATTCTGCTGGCCTTTGGAGGACAAACGGCCCTGAACTGCGGTACGGAGCTTTACCAGAAAGGTATATTGAAAGAATACGGTGTGGAAGTATTAGGAACTTCCGTAGATGCCATTATGTATACAGAAGACCGCGACCTCTTTGTCAAAAAGTTGAACGAGAAATCTCTGAAAACTCCGGTCAGCCGTGCGGTAGAAAACATGAAAGACGCACTGGAAGCAGCACGTACCATCGGCTACCCGGTGATGATCCGTTCGGCTTACGCATTAGGAGGATTGGGAAGCGGTATCTGCCCCGATGAAGAAAAATTCATCGAACTGGCTGAAAGTGCCTTTACCTTCTCTCCACAGATTCTGGTGGAAGAATCACTGAAAGGCTGGAAAGAAATTGAATTCGAAGTGATTCGCGATGCCAACGACCACTGTTTCACCGTGGCCAGCATGGAAAACTTCGACCCGCTGGGTATTCATACCGGTGAATCTATCGTAGTGGCTCCAACCTGCTCACTAAGCGAAGAACAGGTAACCATGTTGCAGGATTTGTCCAAGCAATGTATCCGTCATTTGAACATTGTGGGTGAATGTAACATTCAGTATGCGTTCAATGCGGAAACCAACGACTACCGTATCATCGAGGTAAATGCCCGCCTGAGCCGTTCTTCTGCACTGGCTTCTAAAGCAACCGGTTATCCGCTGGCTTTCGTAGCTGCCAAGATTGCCTTGGGCTATACTTTGGATGAAATCGGAGAAATGGGTACACCGAACTCTGCTTACGTAGCTCCGCAACTGGATTACCTGATTTGCAAGATTCCGCGTTGGGACCTCAACAAGTTTGCCGGAGTTTCTCACCGCATCGGTTCAAGCATGAAGTCTGTGGGTGAAATCATGTCTATCGGACGCACATTTGAAGAAATCATCCAGAAAGGTCTGCGTATGATTGGACAGGGCATGCACGGATTTGTGGGCAATGACCACACCCGCTTCACCAACCTGGATGATGAACTGGCCAATCCGACTGACCTGCGTATCTTTGCCATTGCACAGGCACTGGAAGAAGGTTACTCTATCGAACGCATCTATGAACTGACCAAGATTGACCCGTGGTTTATCGGCAAACTGAAAAATATTGTAGACTACAAGCATAAACTGTCAACCTACAACTCGCTTGAAGAACTTCCGGCAGAGGTACTTCGTGAAGCCAAAGTGATGGGATTCTCTGACTTCCAGATTGCCCGCTTCGTACTGAAGCCTCAGCAGGGTAACATGGAAAAGGAAAATCTGGCCGTTCGTTCTTACCGTAAGAAATTAGGTATCCTTCCGGCCGTGAAACGCATCAATACCGTAGCTTCCGAACATCCGGAACTGACCAACTACTTGTACATGACGTATGCCGTAGAAGGATACGATGTGAATTATTACAAGAATGAAAAGTCAGTCATCGTGCTGGGTTCAGGAGCTTACCGCATCGGTTCATCTGTAGAATTTGACTGGTGTTCGGTAAATGCCATCCAGACAGCTCGCAAGTTAGGCTACAAGTCCATCATGATCAACTACAATCCGGAAACGGTTTCTACTGACTACGACGTGTGCGACCGTCTGTACTTCGATGAATTGTCATTCGAACGCGTTCTCGACGTGATTGATTTGGAACAGCCGCGCGGTGTCATCGTTTCCGTAGGTGGTCAGATTCCGAACAACCTGGCCATGAAACTTTACCGTCAGGCTGTACCGGTACTCGGTACTTCCCCGATTTCTATTGACCATGCTGAAAACCGCAACAAGTTCTCGGCCATGCTTGACCAGTTGGGCATCGACCAGCCGGCTTGGCAGGAACTGACCAGCCTGGACGATGTGAAAGACTTTGTCAAGAAAGTAGGTTATCCGGTATTGGTTCGTCCGTCATACGTACTGAGTGGTGCAGCCATGAACGTATGCTACGACCAGGAAGAACTGGAACGCTTCCTGCAAATGGCCAGCGAGGTATCAAAAGAATATCCGGTAGTTGTATCACAATTCATGCAGGAGACTAAGGAAATAGAATTCGATGCTGTGGCACAGAACGGTGAAATCGTGGAATATGCTATTTCAGAACACATCGAATTTGCCGGTGTACACTCTGGTGATGCGACACTTGTTTTCCCGGCACAGCACATCTATTTTGCTACTGCCCGCCAGATTAAGAAAATCAGCCGCAAGATTGCCAAAGAACTCAATATCTCCGGTCCGTTCAACATCCAGTTCCTGGCTAAGAACAACGATGTGAAGGTAATCGAATGTAACCTGCGTGCTTCACGTAGCTTCCCGTTTGTATCAAAAGTATTGAAGCGCAACTTTATCGAAACGGCTACCCGCATCATGCTGGATGCTCCTTACGTACGTCCTGACAAACTGGCGTTTGACATTGACTGGATTGGGGTAAAAGCTTCTCAGTTCTCATTCGCCCGTCTGCAGAATGCCGACCCGGTACTGGGAGTAGACATGTCATCTACCGGTGAAGTAGGTTGCTTGGGAGACGACTTCGATGAAGCATTGCTGAATGCCTTGATTGCAACTGGCTACAAGATTCCGAAACAGTCCGTTCTGTTCTCTTCCGGTGCCACCAAGTCGAAAGTCGATTTGCTGGATGCCAGCCAGATGCTTCACCAGAAAGGATACAACATCTATGCTACAGCCGGTACGGCTGCCTTCCTGAACTCTCACGGCATCACCACTACTCCGGTGTTCTGGCCGGATGAACGTCCGAATGCAGAAAACAATGTGATGAAGATGATTGCGGAACATAAGTTCGACTTGATTGTCAACATCCCGAAAAACCACACTAAACGGGAACTGACCAACGGTTACCGCATCCGTCGTGGTGCCATCGACCACAACATTCCGTTGATTACCAACGCACGTCTGGCCAAAGCGTTCATCGAAGCATTCTGCCACATGAACCAGAATGAAATCCAGATTAAGAGCTGGCAGGAATATAAATAAGGTATACCAAAGGTAGAAAATAAGAACGTCAAAGCGCTTGGAACAAAACGCTTTGACGTTTAGATTAAAACGCAAGTGCGTTTGAAGTAAAATGCACTTGCGTTTCAACTAAAACGTCCTTGCGTTTTCCCTTAAACGCAAGGACGTTTTTTTCATATACCTTTTTCTTATTTCAAAGCGGCTTCTATATCAGCCATAAGTTCTTGAAATTCAGCCTTTGTATAACCTATGGAAGCATGAATCAGCTTACCGTCTTTTCCGAACAGATACGCTCTGGGGATTGTCTGGTCAGCAAAAAGAGAGAAGACTTCCCGTTTAGGGTCCGGATAGAGTGGGAAGCTGAACTTCTTCCGTTCATTGTATTTTTTCAGCTCTGCATCCGTATGCTCCCGACCGATAACTAACAGCTTGAAATCCTTGTTATCCTTGTATTTCGGCCACAAGGTCTTCTGAACCTCAGCCAGTTCTATCTGACAAGGACCGCACCACGTAGCAAACAAACTGACCAGCACTACCTTTCCTTTCAAATCGGCAGGTGTCACTTTACCATATATCTCCGAACTCAGGGTAATGGCAGGCATGGCATCACCCAAACTGATTTTTTCTTTCCCGGTGTCTTGTGCAGAAGCAGCCAGTACGCCCATCCAAATCAGACACAAAAGGCTCCAAATCCGTAAATTTTTCATTGTTCTTTCCTTTCTATAAAATGTTAAACCCTGACAAATATACCGTAAACCGCTGGAAAATCCGCCAAGGAGTCTATCTTTGTAAATAGTTTTAACGAAAAACAAGAGCGCGTATGATGACATTTATCTCGTGTGCCAAGACCATGACCGCACGTAGCAAAACTCCATATCCAGAAACCACTACTCCTCATTTTCTGAAAGAGGCCCGCGAAAACGCCTTGTACATGACCCAGTTTACTGCCGAAGAACTGGCCCAGATGCTGAAAGTGAATCCGAAGTTAGCAGCCGAAAACTACCTGCGCTACCACGAGTTCCTTTCACCGGAAACTCCTGCCCTGCCGGCTCTTCTAGCCTACACAGGCATCGTGTTCAAGCGTATCCATCCGGCAGACTTTACCGCAGAAGATTTCCGGTATGCCCAACAGCATTTGTTGATTACCTCTTTCTTATACGGATTGCTCCGCCCGCTGGACAGTATTCAGAATTACCGATTGGAAGGCAATGTACGATTGCCGGAACACGAGCGGAAAACCATGTTTGAATACTGGCGCCCTTTGTTAACGGACTATTTCATTGATGCCATCCGGCAACAAGGAGGCATTCTTGTCAACCTGGCCAGTGGTGAAATGAAAGACTTGTTCGACTGGGAAAAAGTCTGCCGGGAAGTACAGGTCGTTACGCCCGAGTTCTACACCCTGAAAAACGGGAAACCTACCACGGTAGTTATCTACGCCAAAATGTGCCGTGGCGAGATGACCCGCTTCATCCTGAAAAACCGGATAGTACATCCGGAACAACTGAAAGACTTTGAATGGGAAGGCTTTTCCTATCACGGAGAAGAAGACGGAAAAATGCATTTCATTCTCCAATAAAAAAGAGCGGTCTGCCGAGCCATTTCTCCCGACAGACCGCCATCAATCAAATGAAATCTATTTCTTATTCTTCAGCACCGTTACATTCAATATCCGTAGCCAAAGTTACGTAGTTCAATACAGATGTACCGTCTACCAATGCCTTTTCTGTTTCTGTAGTTTCAGTTGTCAAGCATTTTCCTTTACCAGAAATCAGGGCATTGTACATCTTCACTTGTGTACCGGCACGCAAGCGAACACCCTGTTTCTCACCACCGTTACCAATCAAGGTCAAGTTAGCCAAAGTAGGACAAGCTACCGGAGTGGCTGCAAAGTTCTTACCATTGTTATCGCATTCCATCAAGCAGTCGCAATCAAACCCGAGTGTTTCCTTTGCTTCCTGATAAGCCACCAGGAATTGGCCGCGTCCGTTCCATCCTTCAGTCCAGTCGAAAGAGTCATCGCTACAGTTGGTAACTACCATGTGTTTCACGTCAACGCTACCACCGAAGAATTCAAAACCGTCGTCAGAACCATTGTAAGCCTGTACGTATTCTACTGTAGTACCGTTACCTACGCCATAGAAAGAAATACCGTTTGCTTCATGTTCAGAATCCAATGCATATCCGGTATTTTCCAGACGAATATATTTCAGCGTACCAGAGTTATCATTGTCAGCAGAACCTCCATAAGCTGCATCACCGATTTCTGATTTACCGGTACCACCTTCTGCATTGGTATGAGCTTTACCGCAGATGTGCAAACCGCCCCATGCACCAGATTCTTTCTTGTCTGAAGTCATGATAATCGGATTTTCTTTTGTTCCTACAGCCTCGATTTTAGCACCCTGCTGTACCAAGATATAGTCTACAGACTCATCGTCGGTCATGGCAACAATTTTCACACCTTCTTCAATAGTCAGTGTAGCGCCAGTCTTCACAATATATTCACCGCTAAGTGCATATACTTTATTCTTCAATAAAGTCTTATTGGCAGTCAGTTCGCCTTGCAGAATTTCTTCAGCATTGGCACTTGTTTCATCACCGTTGCCGCTTGTACGAATCCATCCGGCTGTCCAGTCATTATTAGCCGGAACTGCACCACGATAAGCAGCTGCTTCAAAGAAATTATCTACCTTCGTCACGTCGGCTCCACCGTCAATCGTACCGACAAATTTGTTTGTAAATGTATTGCTGAAATTGTAATTAATTGCGTTATTGTTTGCTGCAGTCAAGAACAACTCTGAAGAATACGCATCTGCAACAGGAGGTTCCGGATTCGGAGTGTTGTCATCTTCACTACAAGCAGTACACAAAGTCATAGCAGCGATTGCGACCATCGACATAAATTTCAAGTTCATTGTTTTCATACTTTTCTCGTTAATAAAAAGTTTAGAATAGTGTTCAATTTTTTTCCTTTATGAATTTTTATAATGTATAGCTAAAACCTAATTCAAAGGTAGTTCCTCTTCCGTAGCGTTCCACTTCCAGTTTTCTGCCGTCTTTCACTTCCTGCTTGAACACGATGTCCTGATTCAGCAAGTCGGTCATCTGCAACTTAAAGTTCCAGTGGTCATTCAGTTTGTAAGTGGCTACGAAATCCAGCGTATGCAAGTCTTCCTGTTTCACGTCGCCCAATCCGGAAATACCTACCGCATGAATGCGTGGTCCTTGCAGGTTATAGAGCAGCGTAGCAGTCAGCTGTGTATCGTTCTTAAACTTAGGAGCATAGCTGATATCCGCATTCACCAGGTAAGGAGAGGCTCCTTGCAGGGAACGCTGTGCGTTGGTATAGGCTCCACCTTCCGGCAATTGTACGTTGGTGTACATGTAAGAAGCATTGGCTCCTACGCGGAAGTCGCGGAACAGTTCTCTACGGAATTCCACTTCCACTCCGGCAGCCACACCCGTATCTGCATTCTGGAAAGAGTGAACAGCCGCCCCGCCCGACAAGGTCTGTGTACGCTCAATCGGGTCTTCCAGGATTTTCGCATAACCCGTAATAGAGAACATATTGTTGCTGTTCTGCAGGTCAAAGCGTTCATAGCGCAAGTCGATATTGTAGTTATATCCGTTCTTCAATTCTGCATTACCTCGGATCATGGCTGCTCCATACGATTCCTGATAGAGGAAAGGAGCCATTTCGATAAATGACGGACGCGTTACCGTACGTGAGAACGAGAAGCGCAGGCTGTTGGCATCGTTCACTGTATATTTCAAGTTCATGGCTGGGAAGAAGTCATGGCAGTTCACCTCATTCCGTTTGGCTTCACCTCCGTCAGTCGCATAATTTACCCACTGGTGACTGTATTCATAACGCACCCCGATATTCACTAAGAAATTGGCTGTCGGATAATATTCTGCATCAATAAATCCGGCATAGATGGAGTGTCCGGCATCATACTGGTCCTTAGGCTGCTGGTCACGGATTATAGAAATGTCTCCATTGGCAATATGGTCATACCCCATAAAGCTGGAAGTCTGGTAAATATCCTCTATTTCAGGATTGAAACGGCTTACATCATAGTAGAAACGTGTAGAACGGAACGTACGGCTCTTGTCTTTGTAAGTAGCTCCCATACGTATCAGGTTATTGTCTCCATAGCGATAAGAACTTCGCAAATCGCCCACCCATTCTTCTTCATTCAGCGAGCCGAAATAACGCATATTCTCCTGCTTGTTCAGGTCGAACAGTTCCAGAGAGTTTCCAGCCTTTTCAAACATTACCTGTCTGCGGTCTGGCTCTTCGCTGGAAGTCTTGCTGTAAGAACCACTCCAGTTCAAATCCCACTGCTTTCCAAACTCATGGTGTCCGTTCAACTGATGATTTTGAAGTGTATAAATATGAGTTACAGAGTTGTTACCTATCAGTTCATTGTCTTCATAATCTTCTCCTTGTCGCAACATATAGGTATTCTCCGCATTACGTGCATAGAAAAAGGTGTACCCAATACGGTCGGCTTCTCTAAGTGTATAAGCCAGGTTACCAAGTCCTGCCAGTTTCAGCTCCTGACGGTAACTGTCGTAATTAAACTGGTCGAGAGTCGTACCTCCGGCTTCAAGTGTGCGATAAAAAGCATCTTTTGTGGTTTCATTGGTATTGCTTGCACTCAACGCGGCCAACAGACTCAGATTCTGTCCATTTACATCCCAGTTCTTTCCGCCGGCTATATTACCGCCAAATTCCGGAATACTTGTACTCTTATTCACATCGAAGGTTGTATGAAAAGGATTTTCCTTCGTAATGGCAGTTGAAAAATCCGCCTTAGGCATGTCAATGTATTTCTGATTAATGCCCGGATTACGGAACAAGGAATACTGCTGATCCATTTTATAGAAATCCTGGAAAATTGTATTGAACCGGCCTCCCGTATTGAAACCGATGGAGAAAAAGTCTTTTCCGGTATTTTCTTTGGTACTGATGTCAATGTGTGCTCCTGAATAATCTGCAAAAGTTCCAGCTTCATATACCTTACTGACCGTTATGTTCCGTACCGTACTTGAAGGAAACAAATCCAAAGGAATCAGTTTGTTATCCGGATTCGGGGAAGCAATCGGCAGTCCGTTCAAGGTAGTCGTACTATAACGGTCGCCCAATCCGCGCACAATCAGCTGTCCTGCACTGGCAATCGAGATACCGGTTATTTTCTTCACGCCTTCCTGTACATTACTGATGCCTTTCACGCTCATTTCTTTTGCCCCAAGGTTTTCAATGGCTACAGTGGCTTTCTGACGTTCCATGCTCAACGCACGTTCACCTTCCAAGTTTTTACGTGCTACAACAGAGACTTCGCTCAAGGTCTGTGCATCGCTTTCCATCTCAAAATTCAGCACTACATCTTTGCCTTTGGCTTTTACAGCCCCAGCCTTAATGTCGGTGTATCCCACGTATTTCACCACAAGGTCATATACTCCACCGGGAACATCCAAAATATAATTTCCATCAAGATCGGCTACAGCCCCTACTGTACTTCCAAGCACTTGTACGGTAGCTCCCGTCAATGGTTCTTTAGTCTGCTTGTCTACAATGGTACCTTTTATGGTTTCTGCTACCATCGGCATAGTAGAACAAGCTAAGAAACCTGAAACAAAAACAATCTCCTTAAAACCTAATCTCATAATCTATTCATGCATTTCTTTTTTCCGTTGCAAAGATGGAGTGTTTATGTTACAGCAGAACTTCATGAGATGTACATTTCATTTACGCAAAGATTACGTTTGTATTTCTGATTTGAGAAATCAAAAGAATACTTCATATCTCACGGCTCTTTCATTTAAGCTTAGATAAAGGCACATAATTCCCCCACCCACTTCT
>ERZ791923.984-NODE-984-length-34642-cov-7.392489_pt1 | contig 34642 bp, 30 predicted proteins | sample MGYA00510133_ERZ791923 | MGnify/ENA primary metagenome ERZ791923 (study PRJEB30046, sample SAMN00792106) | human gut metagenome | study: EMG produced TPA metagenomics assembly of the A metagenome-wide association study of gut microbiota in type 2... | reverse complement strand
TGATGACCAGCACCGTGTCGGGGTGCTCAACGAGGAATGCACAGAGCTGTTCCTCGGGTGAGCCCGCGAGGATGTGCAGGCCCTGGGACAGCAATGTATCCACCACAAAGTTCAGCGGTGTGAGCGGCTGACTCATCAGCGTTTCACCGTCGATGGTCAGCAATCGGTTTTCTTTTTTCAATTTTTGTTCCTCCTTAAAAAATATTGCTCCCATCGAAACGACGAGAGCGAAAAAAGCAGAGGGGCGTTACCACGGGACGGCGCGTGGTTTCTTCCTCTGCTTGTATTGTGGAGGAATTTATGCTATGCTGAGAAAAAGCATGGACAGATTAAAATTCATGTAGGACAGATTTTAGCAGGAGGGGTACGCATGGAGGGCAGCATCATTTTCTACACCTATGGCAGTACGCTGGAGCTATACGGTCGGCAGTTCACTGCCGGTATGCTGACCGCCGATCTGCTGAATCTGTCGCCGGACGAATACCGACCCATGAGCAAACGCATGAAGCAGGTCACCAGCCTTGCGGAAGAATATGAGCAGAGCGGGAGCATAGAGCTTTGGTGGAAGCTGAACGAGGAGCTGACAGCACTCTGTGGGGTACTGCGCCGCTACGCTGTGTTCCGCCTGCTGCTGGACGAGAGCGAGGACGCTTTCTTCTCTGTCATACGGGAGGTCACGGGGCAGTTCAGCGTGTTCCCCGCAGAGGGTCAAGCGCCGACGGCGGAAGCGCAAAAGAGACAGTTTGAGCGCGTGGCAAACCAATTCTCCCAGCGCGGTGAGTATGCTACCCTCGACCTGTTCCATCCGAGTGAGGCAGATCTGGAAGATGGGATGGCTTTTTATTATGAGATGCTCCGCGCCTTCGGTCCCACCAGGGGCGCATGGCGTGATTACCAGAAGCGCCTTGACCGCTATACACTGTACCTCCATGACATCCGCGCCTTCAACGAGACCATTCAGAATTTTATCCGGTTCGGCTTATCCAAGCTGGAACACAACAGTCCGGAGGAGTATGCGAAGGCGCTCTACGGTTTCTACAATGATGATCGTATCGCGGAAAAGCTCATCGTCAATCCCATCCGCAACAACGGCGACTGCTATACGACCCACGATGCCTACGAGCTTTCCTATGTGCCGCGGCCGCTGCCGGACGGCTCTGTCGCTATCTGTCAGGAGCATGTGACAGATAGCTTACAGGCACTGATGAAAGCCGATTATATGCTGGCGCTGAACAGTGGGCACAACATCCGCCGCTGCATCATCTGCGGACGGTATTTTCTGCTCAAGAGCGGTGTCCATGCTTTGTACTGCGAAGGGGCCTGTCCCCACGCGCCCGGCTACACCTGCCGGCAGTTTGGTTCTGTGGAGGTGCAGAAGGAGCTGGCGAAGGACATTCCCAAGGTCAAAGTCAAGGTGACCGCCTTTGCCCGCATCACGAAGGATATGCAGCGGGGCGCGATCTCACAGGAGGACACAAGAAAAGCCAAGGACTATGTGCGGGATCTGCTCTATGATGCCCTGCGCGACGCGAATATCTCCGTAGAGGCTTTCGAGCAGCGTATTTCCTCTGAGCGCGTTTACCAGCACTGCGGGATCACCAGAACGGCCAATCCGAGGGGCCGTCCGCCGAAGGAAAAGGCGGGTGAGCAATCATGACCAACGAGCAACTAATTCGCCAATATTATGACGGCGATGATGCTGCGCTGGAAAAGCTGTACTATAAAAACATCGGTCTGATCCGCGGCATCGCCAAGGAAACCGCGGCGGAGTTTAACTGCCTGATGACAGATCAGCATCATCCGAATCAGTTTTCCGCGTATACGAAAACGATTCTGGACGATCTCTGCGGCGAGGGTGCGTTGGAGTTCCTGACGCGGATACAGAGCAGAGAATATGACGAGAGCCGCGCCGCGCTCACCACCTACCTCTACCCGCATTTGAGGGGGCGCATGACCTGCTGGCTGGAGCAGAATATTGGCTGTATGGCGTTGAGCAAGGACGAGATGGCTGCCGTCCGGCAGGCACAGAGGCTGTATCATGTTGCATGGAAGGATACCGGCGAAATTGCGGAGGAGTTGGGCATCTCCGAGGCTCGTGTCAGCCGATATGTTCGCTACAACACCCATTTCCTCGGTGTGCATGATCTTGTTCCGGAGGGCTATGACGGCGATCCCTACGAGCGGCTGATGCCGGGGATGCTCTCCGTTTCGGCGGAGCAGGCCGTGTACCGCAAGGTCTGCATCGAACTCCTCCGGGAGCTGTTCGACACCCTGCCGAAGAAGGATAGAGATATTCTCGGCAAGACCTGCGGCGTGTTCGGATACCCGGAAGCAACTTTGAAAGAGATCGGGATGTATCACATGATGAAGGAGTCCGCCGTGGAGAAGGCGAAGAACCGCGCGGTCGAGAAGCTAAGAAAATCCTATCCCGGCAGCAGGCTCCAAGTGTGGAGGGCTGTTCATCGTATGATGCAGAGACCGATTCCGCTGCCGGGGGAGGACAGTGAGCTGCGGCGCAATTTTCCGCAGTATGTCCGCGCCTTGGCGGAGGTCTATGCTATACTGGAGGAAGCCGTTGCAAACGGAGAGCGATACTTAGGCGAGAATGAGAGCTCCAATACCTGTGAAAAGTAAAGCTGGAGGCGTATGTAAAGATTGTGGATGGTCCTCTTACTGCATAGCCGAATCTGCCGCCGACAGCGAAAACTGCCGAGCGGCAGTCTTGCAATATGGGAAGATAAGTAGTCAACTCAAAATTTTTTACAAAATTCTTTGTAAGATTTTTCGTTTTTCGCAGTCTTATAAGTGAACGGGACAAGGAGGTGAGCAGGTGACGGACTTTGAACAGATATACAAAGACTATTTTCGGGATGTGTTTCTCTATGTTCGACGGCTGTCCGGCGGGGACGAACGGCTGGCAGAGGATATTACCAGCGAAGCCTTCTTCCGTGCGCTTCGCCGCATTGACAGCTTTCGGGGGGATTGCGACATCCGGGTGTGGCTGTGTCAGATCGCAAAGAATTGTTACTATACCCATCTGAAACAAAGCCGCTGGACAGAGCATACAGCGGATATGGAACAGCTTATATCGGAAGCGGAGGAATCACCGGATGAAATGCTGCTGCGCAGCGAGAATGCCCAACAGGTAAAATATCTGCTACATGAGCTTCCCGATCCGTACAAAGAGGTTTTCATGTGGCGTACCCTTGGCGAATTGAGCTTTAAGGAGATCGGGAAGCTGTTTCACAAGACGGAAAACTGGGCGTGCGTCACCTATCACCGCGCACGAAAAATGATCCAAAAGGGAATGGAGGTTGACAAAGATGAAAAATGAATGCAGTATCATCCGCGATATTCTGCCGCTGTATGTGGAAAACATGGTATCGGAGGATACGTCGGAGTTTGTAAAGGAGCATCTGGAAAGCTGCCCCGCCTGCCGTGCGGAGCTTGAAAAACTGCGGGAGCCTGTGGAGGTGCAAACAGAGCCGCAGCCCGACATGGATGCCGCGCCGCTGAAACGCTTGAAAAAGGCACTGCTGATGAAAAAGGTGCAGACCATCCTATGCACGGCGGCGGTGCTGCTGGCGCTGATGCTGTCGGTCGTCTCCTTTCTGACTGCGCCGGAATACTTCGCCTATTCGCCAGAGCTGGTGACTGTGACAGAGGAAGCAAACGGTGCGGTGACGCTCTCTTTCAGCAACGAGGTCACGAATTATAAGCTCCAACAAATCGCCGACCCCGATGATCGCAACACTGTCTACCATCTTGAGGTGTGGACCTCCGTATGGGACAGAGCGTTCCATAAACCCGGCGCGCAGGCCGTGACCGCAGCGCCGGAGAGCGGCAAGCCGCTTCTCGTTTATTTCACGCAGTTTATCAACGGACACGCCGAAAGCTCCAGCAACAGCTCGGTGTGCATCTACGGCACCGCGCCCGACAGCGGCGGCTGGGTCGCTTTGGCGGGGCTTTCTTTGGGCTATTGGCTGCTATTCAACATCGCCCTGTTCCTGATCCTTATCGGGGTATGGTTCAAGCTGCGCAGGAAAGAAAAATCCCGCCGCCGGGTGGAGCACCTGCTCCCGATCCCTATCGCATACGGGCTGGGGCATCTGTGTGTTATGGGCTTTCGCACTGCATCCTGTTCGGAATGGCGCGACTTTCAACTGATCCTTGCAGTCGGTGTTCTGTTCTACTGCGCTATGCTGCTGGCATTGAGTATTTTTTATAACGTAAAAGAGCTGCGGGGTATAAAAAGAGAGGGTGAGAACGAATAGCGGTCTGACCATTTGGAAAGTAGGTGTACCATGAGAAAACTTGTGATCTTTTGCTTTGCCGTCTGTATGACCGTGCTTTCGGTACTATCCCTGTTCAATTTTGCACAGGACGCAGAGGAAAGTATGATACTGGATAAGCGGGCGGTAATCCTCGAAAAGCCGGAGACATTGAGCAACCGCGAATTTTTGGGACAGATAGATACTGCACTCGGAAAGATCGGCGCAGACATTATGTACCGCTACGCGGAGCTGGATGGGGGCAAGCCACTGTACCGCTACTATAAGACCAGCCATACCGACAGCTTTCTTTCCGTTTCTACCGGGAAAGGGAGCGTGAGGCTGGAATCGGACGAGTTCTTTTCCACTGCAAGGCAGCCGGGAGCTATGGCACTGCATCTGTCCTCGCTGTTTCAAGATACCGCCATCTATCCACTCATGCAGGCGCAGCAGCATGACTTGACCGCCGCGACCTGGTATGTGGCGGAAGGACAGCTTGACGCGGTACTTCATGCGCTGAAAGGCTTGGGCTATTCCGTAACAGCAACCAACGAAAGGCTTTTGTCTACCAAACTGCCGCTTTATTTCCTGTTCATTCCTGCCTTTATGCTCTGCGTCAGTATCGTATTCTACACCCTGTCCGCAGGCAAGAAAAATGTGCTGAAAAAAATGGAGGGCTATACCACGGGGAATATCCTGCTGGGGGAGATCAAAGCCTTTGCCCCTGCTTTGTGTCTTTGCTTTCTGCTGATTTTTGCCGCCGCCATGATTTGCGCCGTGTGGCTTCATCCGGTGGCGACCTGGCAATTTGGGCTGTTCCTGCTGGGGGATTGTCTGTGGCTGCTCGTTCCTCTGATACTGGGCATCCTGCTCTCCCTGTTGTTCCTCTCCGGGCAGCGCAGCGCGGAGTATGTGAAGGGCAAAGTTCCAAAGCGCGGGATCTACATTACAAACACGCTTGCGAAAGCTGCTTTTCTAATCTTTATTCTATTCTCTCTCACCATTGCCATGCGGAACATCACGCAGATCTACAACACCTTCCATGCAGCGGAGTTTTGTTCGCAAAAGACAAAGGGCTATGTGACTGTCCCTCTGAACAATGTTAATTCCGGCAGAGCACCGGAGGGCGCGGATTATCTGGCGTTCTATTATGCCACAGTGGATCGCTACAATGGCATACTCATGGCAGCCAACGATTTTAATTACGACCTGTTTGAAGGGAAAATGCTGGGAGAGGCATACGGTCAGGATTATGCCCACATCAACCGAAACTACCTTGCGTTCAATCCCATCTATGCGCCGGACGGGGAGCAGATCGGTGACGCTCTGCTTTCCGATACCCATGTGAATATTCTGCTTCCGAAGTCCAAGGAATACAGGCGGGATGAGGTACGGGAGCGCGGCGCGAGCTGGGGAAATTCCGGGGATGTGAATATTGTCCTCTACGATGATAAAGCGTCTGACATATACTCCTATAACGCCAGCACAGGGCTTGGGGGAAACGGCGCTCTGCCCGCGCCCATCCTTGTAGTCAAGGAAGGTGACCTGCTTGACGGGCTTTTCATCGAAGCATGGTGTTCACAGGGGGCGTATTTCCTCTATGTTCCCACCGATGATCCGTATGCGGAGCTGCTACCTATCCTGCGGGAAACGGGGATTGACGCGGCGACCGTTTCCACACCGACCGTCGCCGCCACCTTTGATAAAATGGTCCATCATCTGACCTATATGCTGATGATTTGGGGCGTACAGGCTTTGGTGCTGCTGATCGGGCTGTTCTGCCTGATCTTATTCGGCGCAAGGCTCTATTGCGACAATTACAGGGACAGGATCGCCTGTCGCCTGATTGAAGGGCATTCCCTATTAAGCTGTATTCGCACCCATCTCGTGCTGACGGTGCTGTACTATGGGGCGGTAGCGGCAGGGCTGCTGCTCATAAAGCTCGCCATCGAGCTTGACTACAATATCCTGCTGGGCACGTTTCTCGCGGAGCTGCTGATCACGCTGCTTGCTTGCGGCAGCATTGCCCGGAAAAACCTCTATCAGATTGTGAAAGGAGCGGAAGCATGACTGCCATTACTTTATCCAATATCAATAAACGCTTCGGGGAAAAAGTCCTGTTTCGGGATTACTCGCTGCATATTGAAGCCGGAGAGTTTGTCGCCATCAAGGGCGAAAGCGGAGCCGGAAAAACAACGCTCCTGAACATCATAGGACTGCTGGAAACACCGGACAGCGGCAGCATCACCCTCTGCGGCGCAAGAAACCCGTCCTTTTCCTCCCGCGCTGCGGTTCATCTGCGGCGGCACAAGCTGTCCTACCTGTTTCAGAATTACGGGCTGGTGGACACCGACACCGTGGAAGCCAACATGAAACTCGCCACCCGGTTCGGTAAAGCAAAGGGCAAGGCAGAGAAAGAACGCATCGCGGATGCGTTGGCACAGGTGGGGCTTTCTGGCTATGAGCGTCGTAAGGTCTACACCTTGAGCGGCGGTGAGCAGCAGCGGGTGGCACTGGCAAAAATCATCGCAAAATCCCCCGACATTATCCTTGCGGATGAGCCTACGGGCAGTCTGGACGAGCGCAACCGCAGCTATGTGATGGATATTCTCAAAGAGCTGAACCGACAGGGGAAAACCATTGTTGTTGTGACACATGATCCCTATGTGAGTGATTGCGCCACACGGCACATTGCGCTGTGAGAGGACGGAGGGCAAAGCTATGCGAAAAAAGAACTGGGCTGCCTTGCTATGCTCGATCCTGATTCTTGCGAGCATAGGGCTTGGCGTTTCCATCATTTACTCGGACTACTATTTCAGCCCCGTGTCGGGCTTGCAATCCTTTACTGTCGCGGACGTCTCCCGGACATACCTTCATCCGGAGGAGGACGCAGGCACGCCAAGTGCCGCCGCGCCGTCCGATGAGCTTTATGTGCTCCTGGAACGCTGGGCGTTGGAAAACGAGGCGACAATCCTATACAAGAACGGGTTTGCCGCAGGCTGCGGCATCCTGGACGGTTCGGATTGGCTCCGTGAAGCCATCGGGCTTTCGCTGCCTTGTGACGCGCAGGGCGTATTAACCGCAGAGGACGCGGCTTTTTCGGAAACCTATGTGCGCGACGGACGGTTTTTGCCGGACTCGCTGGGGCTGCCTGTCCTGGGAACCTATCGGGAACAAGATGTGCCTTCCGTTATCTCCAATGCAGGGTTTCTCTATCCGTTGTCCATGAGCGGGGCGAAGGATGGAATGTACTTCACAGATGGCACGGACACCAGTGGTCTGACGGCACTATTTGAGAATAGCGGCTATACGGTCACTGACCAGCGGCAGCGTTTGAGCCTTCCCGCGCTGGCGGCGAAGCTTCTGACGGACAGCGTTCTTTCCAGAGCGATTTCCGCTGCCATGCTCGGTTTGATCTTTTGCTTCTCCTATGTGGTGCTGACCATGTATCGGGAAAATGACCGCCGCTATCAAATCTATCATTTGTTTGGGCTGTCAAAAGCACGGCTGTTCCTCCGCTCCACCCTTACGGCGATGGGTATTGCACTGACTGCTGCTCTGCTTTTCGGCGTGGCGCTGTACCAGGGGCTGACCTATATGCCGGACAGTGATCTGACCGTGCTGCTGATAGGTACTACGGTAGGGTTTGTACTGTTCTCACTGATTTTGAACTGGGCGGGCTACTGCGGAACAGCCGCACGGTTGGGGAAAGGGGGAAGATGATATGACACTGATCAGGCAGGTGGTCCGGGATTTGGTCAAGGATGCCGGATGGGTCATTTTTTACGGCTTTTTAACCGCAATGTCCATAATGGCTTTCGTGCTGGTGGGATTGAGTTACCAGCATGTCGCGTCACAAAATGATGCAATCCGTCGCTTTACACAAAACGATGTGAGCATGGTGCGGGTAAAGGATTTGAGCAGTCTTATGACAGCGGCAGACCGGGAAACTACCGCACAGCCTGTCAGAACAGGCAGCGGGCGGCAGCAGAGCCTCGTGGAGCTGTTTCAAAAGCATGACAACCTTGGCAGCCTCGTCCTTCTCCCCGGCATCGGCGGGTATCAGCAGACCATCGTTTATGTGGACGCCTATACCCGGCTGACAGCATTCCCGTTTCCGGCAGGCAGTGATGCACCCATCGCCGCAGTTTCGCCGGACTGCGCCGCGGACGAAGGAAAGACGCTCCGCATCGGAGATCACGAATGCACTGTAACCGTTGTCCCATCCGATATGGACGTTTACCATCCGCTGCACTACAGTCCCCCCGCATCGGAGAATCTGAAGAAAACGCTCTATGTTTTCTCGCCGTCCTGTGAGGATGCCCTTTCCCTCGCGGCGTTTCCGCACGTATCGGTGGATATGTTCATAGACCGTCTGATTCTTGCCGAACCCACAGAGGAAAGCGCCGCCGATGTCAGGTCGTTCCTGTATCAAAACTATTCCGCCTATGCGGAGATACAGTCAACGGAAAACTTTTTGCGGCTTTCCGCCGCAAGCAGCACCCGCACCCATCAGGCGTATCTTCTGTTCTACATCATGTCCACGCTGGTTTTATTCGGCGCGCTGCTGCTGAGCACCTATCGCATCCTGCGACGCAGGATCCCGGAATATGCGGTGCATCATCTGTTTGGCGCAACACAGCGGTTTATCTTTGCAAGGATGTATCTGTTCGTGTTGGGATACCATGTGATCCCGCTTGCGGGAACGCTCCTGATCCTGTCATTGAACAGGCTCGCGTCGCCGCTGAATCTTCTCATGGTATTCGCAGCCACCATGGGCTCGGCGTTCCTTGTCACAAGTATTGTGCAGCAGCGTTTTGTATCTAAATTTTCACAGGGATTAAGGAGGGAATGAACTATGCCGGGAATCACCGTTACACAAGCCTGCAAGAGCTATGAAACCAGCCACTACACCGTAAAAGCGGTAAATCACGCCGATCTTTCCGTGGAAAGCGGCGAAGCCGTCGCCATTGTCGGACCTTCCGGCAGCGGCAAGTCCACACTTTTGAACATTATCGGTCTGATTTTGAAGCCGGATTCCGGAAGCGTCGCCGTGGGCGGAGAGGAAGTTCTGAGCATGAACGACAGGCGGTGCAGCGCTTTCCGAAATGCCTCGTTCGGCTATATTGTGCAGGACTTCGCCCTGCTGGACGATGAAACCGTATATCACAACATCCGAATCCCCTTGCTTTACAACAGGCAGATCAAGCGCAGGGAGCACAAGCCCCGAATCAGGGAGATCGCGCAGAAGCTGGACATATCAGACAAGCTGAACCGCAAGGCAGGCAAATTGTCCGGTGGAGAGCGGCAGCGGGTGGCGATCGCCCGTGCAATCGTCTGTGACCAGCCGATCATCCTTGCGGACGAACCCACCGGATCACTGGACGCGGCGAACAAATCGAATGTCATGGACATCCTCATGCGGCTCTGCAAGGAAAGCGGCAAGACGCTGATCATCGTTACGCACGACCCTTCGATTGCCGAACGCTGTGACAGGATCGTTCAGATGACGGATGGCCGCATTGAGGGAAACGGAGAAACCTTGCCGTGAGAGGGTGTGCGCCCATTACCATGGATTTCAGAGTCAAACAGCCGCAAGCCACCATTTTTGATGACTTGCGGCTGTTCTGTTCAGCAGCTCTTTTGGTAACTCTCCATCTTGTACGCTTTGCTTCGCCGAAGCGCTGGAAATGCACGATCTCCCGGGCCCGCAGGAACTTGATGACGTCGTTGACGTCCGGGTCGTCGGACAGGCGCAGGATGTTGTCATAGGTGACCCGGGCCTTCTGCTCGGCGGCCAGGTCCTCCGTCAGGTCGGCGATCAGGTCGCCCTTGACGGCCATGGACGCCGCGTTCCACGGGGAGCCGGAGGCGGCGGTGGGATACACACCGGCGGTGTGATCCACAAAATACGCCTCGTATCCCGCCTTCTTGACCTCCTCCGGCGTCATGTTCCGGGTCAGCTGGTGGACGATGGCGCCGATGATCTCCAGGTGTCCCAGCTCCTCCGTGCCCAGAGAAGCATCGGAAATGTTCCAATGTATCAAATACGAGGACAAGCGTGAGGTATTTGGCTTAAAAATACATAGCTTTTCGACGCTCGACAAAATTAAAAAGTACGACGGCTCTGGCAATGAGGAAAATGCCGAAAAGCCTTATTCTATCGAGGTTGGAGAGATAGAACGGACTATAAATCTATACGCTATCGCTTCAACAAAATTTCAAGTTGCTGTCTAATTCAATATCAGCCCCGTATGCTTCAATTGTGGACAAGTCATCCACCTTATCAATAGCGAACTACCCACTCGAAAACAAACAAGTGGGTAGTTTGCTATTGACTTTCTATATGAAAATAGTATATAATAATATAGTAAAGTACCCGACTGATTAACGAATTTGAGGCAATTAAGTAGAGGTGTGCGAATGCTGCGTGAAAATGATATTAAAGTGGTGAAAAAGATTTTTGAGCAACATCATTATGTGATGTCCACTGCCGAAATTCTAAAAGCCAAGCTATATTATGCCGACATTAAACAGCTTTTGGACGAAGGCTATATTGAAAGAATAAGACGTGGTTATTATCATTGGATTGAAAGCTGTGAAACCAGAGAAATAGTTATCATCAACACATTGTTTCCAGATGCTGTTCTTTGCATGGAAACAGCGCTGTTTTATTACAAGTATAGTGATAGAAACCCTGCTGAATGGAGTTTTGCAATAGATAGGAATGTTTCAAAATTGCGAACGAACATAGAGTATCCATTTATTAAAGCATATCGCATTGAGCCAGAGTTGGTTACGCTTGGCGAAACAACTGGCAAAATCGATTTTACAAAAGTCCGAATTTATGACCGTGACAGGACGATATGTGACGTTCTAAAAAATATGAGTAAAATGGATAAGGAAATTTTCAATAAAGCAATACAGGGATATGTCAATGACCCGAAAAAGAATATACCCAATCTTATGATGTATGCTAAGAAGCTGCGTGTGCAGAAAAAGGTAAAAGAACTGATAGGAGTGTGGTTGTAATGGCAGATAAAGCAGCTTCCGTTTTGGCAAAGCTCAGAAATAAGGGAAAAGCTTCAGGCATCAGTTATCAGCAATGCCTACAGCTTTTTGTTCAAGAAGAATTTCTAAGAAAGTTATCGAAATCGGGGTATGGAGATACGCTGATACTCAAAGGCGGACTGTTCATTTATACCCTAACCAATTTTGAAAGCAGAGCTACTATTGATGTCGATTTTCTGCTCCGTGGATACCCTAATTCTATAGAAGATATAAAAGATTTGATTGGTATAATTATTAACACGCCAACAGGCAACAATTATATAGAAATGCGAGCAAAAGGATTTGAGGAAATTTCCCCGCAAAGGAAATACCACGGTATCAGTACACAAATTATTGCTCAAATAAAGAATGTGCGTGTGCCATTCAACATTGACATTGGTGTGGGTGATATTATATTCCCCAGTGCTGAAGAACGCACAATCAATACGCAGCTTCCAGACTTTGAGGCGCCGATAATCAAAACTTATTCACTTGAAAGTACCATTGCCGAGAAGTTTGATGCTATATTGCAGCGTTTTGAGCTGACAGGAAGAATGAAAGATTTTTACGATATTTATTATCTTTCAAGGACATTCAATTTTGACGGAGAAAGATTACAATCCGCTATCTTTAACACCCTGCAGCAGCGTGGCACTCCCTACGATAGAGACAGCTTTAAGCGAGTTGTTTCACTTGCCGATGACGAGGATATGCAAAAGCGTTGGAAGTACTTTTTGAAAACAATAAAAGACGATACACTTGAGTTTCCGTTTGTCATCGCTGAAATCCAGACTTTCCTTGAACCTGTGTTTGATGCGATAGTCAATGAGGTGGAATGGCAAAAAGTTTGGAAAAGTAATGCTGAAAAATGGTCGATTATGAAAGAGGGTGGCAATTGTGGCGAGAGCAGTTAATGATGCAACATTGCAAAAGGCTGGTGATATATATCAATATTTAATTGCATTAAAAGATTGCTTTGACTTGGCAGATGGCGATACTTTGCAAATTGAAACAAACGGCGATGTAAGCATTATAAACGATATGGGTGGTCGCTTTCAAAAAGAAGTAAAGCACCATGTTGGCAAAAGTTTTATTTCAGACAGGGATATAGACTTTTGGAAGACACTTGCAAATTGGTATGTAGACTATGAGCGTGTGAAGAATTTCTCTAGTTATATACTTAGTACTACAGCTACAATTAGAGAGGACTCTCCCTTCTATGGTTGGAACAATACAGCAAAGACTGAGAAACTAACACGCCTAAAAGAGATAGGGACTGTCTCGAAGAAAAATGAAGAAACATTCAGATTCCAATATAACAGAATTTTTGGGAATTCCTACGACGAAAATCATCTATTGGAGATTTTAGATAAATTTACAATAGAAGCTGCCAAGAATTCAATTGCGGGGATTTCTAATGAATTCTCCAAATACGTAGGTCATATTCCTTCCGAAAACAGGGATAGTTATATAGGTGCTTTGCTTGGTGAAATACTAATAAGAGTCAAAAATCCACCGCACAAATGGGAAGTGACAAAGCCTGCATTTGATGAAATTTTACAAGCACAGACGGTAGCATATGGGACTAAAGGAACTGCACCGCTACCAAATGAGTATGCAAAAGCTAAACTTCCTGCAGATAAAATTACCACACTCGAACAAAAAAAGTTTGTTGCATCCATTCGGGAGATTAAATATGAAAAAATGGTTCCAAGTGCTATGTCAGATTATTGGAAAGCGGATTTAACCGTTGCTAAATATTTCAGGGACAACCTTATGTATTTAGAAAGTCTTGATGCATATACGGAAGATTTGTCTGCAAAATTGCAGTATAGCAAAGCGAATAGCGATTTGAATGCCGAAGGGGCGACTGAGCAAGAACAAATACGGATTTCCAAACAACTTTATAATGATGTAATGGTTTGGGACGCTAATGATTTCGGTTCAATAATTCGTAATCAAGGTTACTTCCAGAGGGGAATTATACATAACATAGTCGATGAAACGGATTTTAAATGGAAGGTAGGCGAAGAAAAAGATGAGCATTAGTTACATTAAAAGGCTGTCAATGAATCCACATTTTTATTCTTTACTAATGCAAAGCTTTCTTTCTGGCTACGAAAAACCATGCGAGATTAAATTACCGTTTATGGCAATTCCTATTTTACTATATGCCGAATCACGTGAAAAATTAGTGAACGCAAATAAAAGAAGCCGAATAGATACATTGTTTCAATCCCCTCAAACCATTAATGAAAACAAGATTTCTGGAAAAACACGGCTGTCAGGCTATGTGGATAGATATAATTCACTTAAACCATATTGCAAGGAAGCAATTATCATCTTATCCTCTGAGAAAAAAATAGCCATTGAAAAACACAAGATTTTCCTGCTCCAAAAAATTGATTATAAAGGTTTTGAGGGCGATATCCGAGAATGGATTAAATGTGCATTTTATCTTGGTGTTGTCTTTTCTAAAGCAACCGAAGACCATCTATCTTTCTTTTTAGGAGTTGATACAAAATGAAGAGCTATATTAAATCCATCATTATATTTGATAAAAATGGCGAAAAGAGAGTTGTTCCGCTTAAGCAAGGGGTCAATATAATTACTGGCGAATCAAAGACAGGCAAAAGTGCATTGGTAGAGATAATCGATTATTGTTTGTGTAGCACTCGGTGTACGGTACCTAAAGGGAAGATAACTGAATTTGCTTATCTTTACGCTCTTGTAATGCCTATAGGAAATAGCACCTATGTTATTGCTCGTTATAATTGGGATGATGGCGGAAAAATGTTTTTTTCCAAAGAAGCTGAGGACTTTTCTCCTGCAAATTTAGAGATAAACTATTTTGCAGAAAAAACTGCTTTATCATATAAAGATGTAAAAAATGAAATTGAATGTGCGTTGGGTCTATTTATAACTAATATGGCGACTGATGCAGACCAGCAAGGCAAAAAGGCATCGCTGAGAAATATGGTCTCTTACTTGTTTCAGCATCAAAATTTAATGGCAAGCAAGTTTGCACTTTTCTATCGATTCTCGGATTTTTATAAAAGAAAAGATGTAATAGATCAATTCCCTGTTTTTGCAGGAATGATTAGTCAGGAGTATTATAGCGACTTAATCCAATTAAACACCTTAAAAGTGCAATTAAAACAAAAACAGAAAAAGCAGAAAGCTAATGAAAAAAGCACAACATACATTAAAGAAAGTCTTTCTCCGCTTTTAACAGACTATTTTGCTTTGCTTGAACGAAATTTTGATGGAAGTATTTCAGCGCAAAAAATGGTTGAAGTAGCTTCTAATTTACCAGAGTTTGATGATACGCAACTCTTTGGCGAAAACAAAATAACAGAGCGTTATAGTGAATTAAACGCCGAATTAGAAAATCTGAGAAATGAAGAACGGGAAATCTTATTAAAAATTTAAAATATAGATAATGCTTCCAATACAGGCAGTTCTTTTTCCCAGATGCTAAGAGATTTAAAGCAACAGACAAGTGTAGCTGAAATAGAAACAGACGAGTATACCTGTCCACTTTGTGGTCACGAATGTCAAGAAATTAGTGATAACGATACGAAACTTATTGAAGCTACAAACTGGTTAGATGACGAATTGAAAATTACTGCAAAATATACTGCTGATTTTTCCGAGGATGTTAGAAAGCTTAACGAAGCTCACTCAAAGATTGAGGAAAAAATACGAGATGTTTGGCGGCAGATAAAAACAATCGAGGAAAAATTTATTTCATCAAAAGCGCTTGTTTCAAAGAGAGAAAAAGTGAATTATGCAAAAGCAAGGATAGCCTTATATGCTGAAATGAGCAACTCTGGTATATTTGAAACAGTTGATGGCGATATTGAGGAACTCAAAGAAAAAATAGCCAGACTTGAAGAAAAAATCAAAGGGTTTGATGTTGATAAGAAGATGTCAAAGGCTGAGAGCTTTTTGTCAGGCAATATGAACCGACTCTCATTAACGCTTGATTTTGAAGATGAGTATAGACCAATTGATTTGAATTTTGGTTTGACAGACGGAAGCTTTGATATTTATCAACACCAGAAAAACAACGAGAACATCCGTCTATACGAGATGGGAAGTGGCGCAAACTGGGTTTCTTGTCACATTGCTCTGTTCTTAAGCTTCCTGCATTATTTTTCAGCTCAAGAAAATTCGCCAATGCCGCTGGTTATGTTCTTCGACCAACCGAGTCAGGTATACTTTCCACAAGGCGATGATGAAGGCGAAATTGCTCAAGCAGATTTAATTGCTGTCAATAAGATGTATAAGACTATTTTTGATGAAATAAATTTCATTGGTAAAGAAACAGGAACATTGCCCCAAATCATCATTGTGGACCATGTTGATGGTAATAATTTGGAATGTAAACAAGAGTTTGACGGGTATGTTCGGTGTAACTGGAGAAACGGTCAAGCTCTAATATAGTTAAATTTTCAAACAAGGAGAAGTTTATGGAAAATATATGGATTGCAATTATAGGGTTTTTCAAAGATATAATTGTTGCAATTATTGGCTTATTTAAAAAAGAGAAATCCAGCAAAACTCAAATGCTTCCACAAAAATATGATGCTTCTGAAGAACACAGGGATAATCCTTTTATCCCATCTGATGCCGATATTGAAAATATCGATATTAAAGACCCTAATTATCTTTCTACAATAGCAACTTATCTAGCTTCTAATCGTTCATCAGAGGATATTAACGTAATTGATAAGGAGGGAGAATAATGGGATTTATGGATAGAAATCTTAATGATATTGAATCATTAAGAGAAGCTTATAAAACATTTGATATATCAACGGAAAATAAATATCAAATTTTTAAATATGGGGATGCGTTTTATAGTACGCTGAATGTATTAAAAAGATTTAAGAATACGATATTGACACATGTTATTTCTATCTATCTCCAAAACAATGATAAATATTTACCACCTCTTTTCCTGGTTGTTGAAGGCACTGCGGGTGAAGGAAAAACCTCTCAATCAATAGCCTCGTGCATTCAGCATGGGATTACTGTAATATATATATCTGCATCACAACTTTCTGGTTCTCATGAACATGATGCGATTGATGTGATGGAATCTGTGTATAAAAAAGCTATAGACATGAGAAAACAAGGGGATAAAGTTGCAATTATAATTGATGATTTTCACTTAAGTAATGCCTCTGTTGATGCCAATGTAAAGAGAACTATAAATTCATCTTTGTTGACGGGTTATTTAATGAATCTTACTCAGAACAAAGAAGAGGAAAAAATTCCCATAATCCTTACAGGAAATGATTTTTCACAAGTATATAGTCCTCTTATTAGGGCTGGAAGAGCAGACCGTTTTGAATGGTCACCTAATTATGATGAAAAAAAGTATATTGTTGAAAATATTTTTCGAGATTATTTGAAGTGTAGTTCTGTTGAGTTTGAACGCTTTTTTGCCAGATGCTCAAAAGCGAGTATTGCAGATTTTTCACAGTTGATAAATGATTATCGTAAATCGATGGTATCAAGTTGTTTTGACAATATAGACATTATCGATGATGTTATTATCAATAACATATCAAGATATGTAGAAACACGGAAAGAAAAAATAGACTATAAATTATTGATTCAATTTGCAAAAGAAAGGCATATGTTGGGTGATTGAAATGGTAAACAATGAGCTATTGCCACCTAAACTAAAAGTTGATATTAACACACAACTTCGTCTAAGAGTTTTAGCTGGAGTTTTATATGAACTAACAGAGATTTGTGGCGTTCATATTGAAGATGATTTATCAAAGGGCATAATTGAAAGAGACATAATTGAGGAAATAACCGTTTCATTTCAAGATTCTAATGAAGACTCTCACGGCAAAATACATTTTTTAATTGATTGGGAGAGATTTGAATTATTGGTAAAAACTGATGATTCTACAGAATTATATAAAGGAATTGATTTTTCAAATGGTTATTGTAACGCTCTTGATAAAAAATTGTTGAAGGTATTACAAGTTCATGTTAAGCAATTAAAAAAAGCTTATGACATAAATTGCGTGATATGTACTTTTCACTATCGAAATAAATATACCGAAACAGAAGATATACATAATGCAGCAAGACAATTTATGGGACATATTAAAGCTAAAAAGGAAAATGCTGTTATCGACAAACAGTTTGCAAAATCATTAGAAACAGCATTTCAGGGGTTAGATGGAATTTTACGTATAAAATTTGAATTTGACTAACCTGTATGAAATGTGCTATTTGAAAAAAGTTTTGACCCAGAGAAGCATTGGAAATGTTCCACATCGCAAATTCAGCTCAAAATCCTGCGTTTCGTGGGCTTTGGATACATAGCTTAAAGACCTCGGACAAGGTGTTGAAGTACGGCGAAAATAACAAAGTGGACTTCTCCGAACATCCTACGGTAGTTAAGCGTGGCAGCGTTAGAACAATCAATATTTACGCCGCTGTTCCCGATGTTGCATAGGACAAGCCTATTGCACATTGGAACTTAACACAAACCTACGGTACAATATAAACGCAAGGAGGTCGAGCTTATGAAAGACAAAACCACACATCTATATGTAGACAGTCACGAAAGGACGCTGATATTACATAGCCTTGTGGAGCTGAAAAACGCTCTCATACGGCAAGGCAGATATACGGACTGCGTTGACGAACTCATTTTCAAGGTAGCTAATGCTCCTGTAAAGAAAATGAAAATCGAATATGTCTAAGGCAATTCAAGTGTGAGCCGCTTATTCTTTTCCATAAGAGTAAGCGGCTTTTTTGCGTTCTCTGTACGATTTACATAGCCGCCTTGACAAAGCGGCTAAATCTATGCGAAAGGAGGACGCAGTTATGTCAAATTGCAAAGTGATTGCTCTGACCAACCAGAAAGGCGGTGTTGGCAAGACCACAACGGCGGTCAATCTGGGTGTGGGTCTGGCGAAGCAAGGAAAAAGAGTGCTGTTGATTGATGCCGATGCACAGGCAAATCTCACAATGGCTCTGGGATACAGCCGACCAGACGATTTACCCATTACGCTCTCCACAATAATGCAGAACATCATAGACGATAAATCTTTTGATGTTTCGCAAGGGATTTTATCCCACAGCGAGGGTGTTGACCTGCTCCCGTCAAACATTGAGTTATCGGGCTTTGAGGTAAGGCTAATCAATGCGATGAGCCGTGAACGTGTTCTGAAAATCTATGTGAATGAGGTTAAGAAAAACTACGATTATGTGCTTATCGACTGTATGCCGAGCTTAGGTATGATAACCATTAACGCATTGGCGGCGGCTGACAGCGTGGTTATCCCGACGCAGCCCCACTATCTTTCCGCAAAAGGCTTGGAGCTGTTGCTTCGCTCCGTGTCAATGGTCAAGCGGCAAATCAATCCCAAACTCAGAATTGACGGTATCTTAATGACAATGGTTATGCCCCGTACCAACATTTCAAAAGAAATCACGGCAACGGTCAAGAGTGCCTACGGTCAGAAAATTAAGGTGTTTGATACCGAGATACCTCATTCTATCCGTGCGGTGGAAGCAACCGCAGAGGGTAAAAGTATTTTCGCCTACGACAAGGGCGGCAAGGTTGCCGCAGCGTATGAACAGTTCTCAAAGGAGGTGGCAGAGCTTGGCGAGAAACAGAGAAACCAAAATCGAGCTGACCGCTTACGATGACCTGTTCCAGACGGACGAAAGCCGTGCGGAAGCAGCTTTAAGCAAGATACGGGATATTCCACTTTCGGAGATTGACGAGTTTCCAGACCACCCGTTCAAGGTTTTAATGGACGAGGATATGGAGCAGCTTGTCGAGAGTATTAAGCGAAACGGCGTAATGACCCCTGCTACCGTGCGCCTGAAAGTGGACGGGCGGTATGAGCTTATCAGCGGTCACAGGCGCAAAAAGGCTTGTGAGCTTGCGGGGCTTGAAACCCTCAAATGCGAGGTCAAAGACCTTACCCGTGATGAAGCCATTATCATTATGGTGGAAAGCAATCTGCAAAGGTCTGTTATTCTGCCGAGTGAAAAAGCCTTTGCCTACAAAATGCGGCTTGAAGCGATGAAGCGACAGGGTGAGCGTACAGATTTAACTTCTGCACCATTGGTGCAGAAGTTGACGAGCCGAGAGAAAATCGCTGAAAAAAGCGGTGACAGCCACGAACAGGTACGCCGTTTTATTCGCTTGACCGAGCTTGCACCCGAAATTCTCCAGATGGTAGATGAAAAGCAGATTGCTTTCCGTCCTGCGGTGGAGATTTCCTATCTTGCCGAGGAACAGCAATACACTTTGCTTGAAGCAATGAGCTATAACGACGCTACTCCCTCGTTGGCGCAGGCTATCAAAATGAAGAAGTTTAACCAAGACGGAAAGCTGACGGACGAGGTTATCCAATCCATTATGGAGGAAGAAAAGCCCAACCAAAAGGAAAAGCCCGCTTTCCGTGATGAAAGGATAACCAAACTCATTCCGAAAACCGTCCCCAAAGGACAGGAAACGGATTTTGTTGTCAAGGCGTTGGAGTTTTACAACCGACACCTGCAACGCAACAAAGCGCACGAAAGATAGCCGCACACCGAGGGCGAGGTCTGCCTGTTTGCGTGGATAGCTGCATTTTGCGCTTCCCCCTCTCCACACCTCACCCCCTAACTACTGCCAAGACTATCCGAGAAAAGAATATCTACAAATACCGCACAAATCGGTTTGTGCCTTTGAGGACTTCTTCTTTTTTTCGTATAATGAAGCCGCAAAGGGGGTCGAGATGGTGAAAAAATCAATGTTTGCAGCGCTTCTTGTGCTGATAATGTTGCTTAGCGGTTGCTCCGATGCTTCAACAGCCCCCACACGAAATGATGAAAGTGAGCTTGTGACGGAAACCGAAGCTGCTGCCGAAGCCGAAAGCACCGAGAGCATTTATTTCTCGGAAAGTAATGAGAGCAAAGCTCCAGAAACGAGTGCGGCGCTTGAAACTGCCGCAGAGGTAACGGAGCGTGAGCCTGTTCAGAGTGAAACGGTAAAGCAAACCGAGCCTGTCAAGCAGAGTGAAGCAGAAACACCTGCAACGAAACCCACTACGGAAAATAATAATCCGCCGCCTGCGGAAACACCGACGCAAACCGCTTCCGAAAACACAAAGACAGCCTATGATTTTGAGTTTGATATGGAAGCGATAAAGGCGGATTGTATCGGTGTCGGGCAGTCAATGGGACTTCGGTTGGATACCTCTCTCACTCCGAGCTATGCAAGCTGGTGGAATCCTGTAACGGCATCACGGAGCAATCAAGGCGAAGCCTTAAAGCAGAGCCTTGAAAGCTATATCAAGTTTCATACCGCTGAAAATCTCAGCGCATACGGAATTGATGAAATCTCAGATTTTAATATCTGCTGCGAAGCAAAAGGAAACGGCGAATATTTGGTTTACTTCCTTTTTGGATAAACGGCAGCAAGGCTTATCCCTCTGTTTCAAAAACAGGGGGATTTTTTATACCCAAAATCAAGAAAGGACGGTTTAACAGTCTATGAAAACCAAGTTTAAGAAGAACGGAAGGCGGCTTCTGGCGGCTATCCTCTGCCTTGTTATGGCGGTTATGGCATTGCCGATGTCCGCCTTTGCGTGGACAAGCGAGAAAGGCGTTAGCTGCACTTCCTCATTCGGGGACTACTATGTCGGCTCTGACGGAGGATACTATCGCAGCAAATCCTCTTATTCGTTCATCGTGTACGACAGCGACGGCAACACTTCTGTAGGAACAATCAGCGCAGGCAACGCCAAGCGCAAATACCTGATGACTGACAGCAGCGGAACGCACCAAGTTTACTGCGTGGAGTCTGGTATTGATTTTAATACGGAAAACAGTTATGTATCCAAGAATGGCAAAAACAGCTCCTATTTTCGCAAGCTGCCGACCGAAGCGCAGTTCGGCGTAATGATGGCTTTGATGTACGGTTGGCACGAGGGAAAATCCTCGCCCGTTGCAGGCACGAACACAGATGATTATGCGTTTGCGACCCAAACGATTATCTGGGAATATCAGCAGCAGCTCCGCACAAACCCGTCCGACCTGCATAGCGCAAACGGCATTGATGCGGACACTTACTGCTATTCCCTAAAGGGCAGACCTGCCGAAAAGTGTTATGACTGGATTTTGTCGCAGATGGCAAGCCACTACACCATTCCGAGCTTTGCCGCAAGAAATCAGAACAAGGCAGACACCTATACGCTCAAGTATAATCCCGACAAGCAGAATTACAGCTTGACTCTTACCGACACAAACAACACCCTCGCCAATCTAAGCCTTTCGGCAAGCGGCATTAAGGTGTCCAGAAGCGGAAATCAGTACACCTTTACGAGCAACAAGATGATTACCTCGCCTATTACCGTATCCATACAGAAAGCCGTCAATTTGGATTGCGACGAAATGCTTATCTGGGGCTGCGTAGGCAAGCAAACAATGGTTTCGGGCGCTTCCGACCCTGTATATTTCTATTTTAAGATTGATACCGAAACCTACGGAACGGGTCTTATCAAAAAGACCTCGGAGGACGGAGTTGTATCTGGCATCAAATTCAACATTTCTGGCAACGGCGTAAATCAAACCGTCGTGACCAAAGCAGACGGCACGGTAGATATTTCTTTGATGCCGGGGGTCTACACCGTCACAGAACAGCCGATTGACCGATATGAGCCGCAGAGTGTTCAGAGAATTACTATCGTAAGCGGTCACACCTCTACCGTGACCTTCAGCAATACGCTGAAGCGTGGCAGTCTGGAGATTATCAAGAACTCCGAGGACAATCTAGTGGAGGGCGTGAAATTCCATCTTTACGGCACATCTTTAAGCGGTCTGCCCGTAGATGAATACGCTGTGACCGACGAAAACGGCGTTGCAAGATTTGAAAATGTGCTTATCAGCGGTGCTGACCCTTACACCGTAGAGGAAATTGACACGGCGACACGCTATGTTATTCCCGCTTCTCAGACAGCGCCTATCGAATGGGAAAAGGTAACGAGCCGCAGCTTTACAAACATTCTCAAAAAATTCAATGTGACCGTAACGAAATCCGATGCCCAAATGAGTACGGCACAGGGCGACGCTTCTCTTGCAGGTGCGGTCTACGGCATTTATAAGGGCGAAGAACTCATTGACACCTACACGACCGATAAAAACGGTCAGTTTACAACGAAGTATTATGTGTGCAGCAACGATTGGACTGTCCGAGAAATCAGCCCGTCCGAGGGCTATCTGCTCGACAGAACAATCCACAAGGTCGGCGCAGAGCCAGAGCTTTACACCGTGGAGTTTAACTCTACCGCAAATGATGTGACCGAACAGGTCATCAAGGGCAATATCGCCATTATTAAGCACACCGACAACGGCGAAACGCAGATTGAAACGCCCGAAACAGGCGCAACCTTTGAAGTGTTCCGCAAGGCGGCAGGCAGCTTTGACGCCGCAAAGGAAACCGAGCGAGATATTCTCACTTGTGACGAAAACGGCTTTGCCCAGACAAAGGATATGCCTTACGGTATCTACACCGTCCGCCAGACCTCTGGTTGGGAGGGGCGTGAGCTGATGAAGCCCTTTGATGTGTTCATCTGCAAGGACGGTCAGACCTACCGCTATCTTATCAACAACGCAAACTTTGAAAGCTATATCAAGGTCGTGAAGAAAGATGCGGAAACGGGCAACGCCATTCCGTATGCAGGTGCAGGCTTCCAGATTTACGACCCGAACGGAAACCTTGTGACAATAACCTTCACCTATCCCGAAGTGATGACCATTGACACCTTTTATACCACAGCCGACGGCGAGCTTATCACGCCGCAGACCTTGGAATACGGCAAGGGCTATTCTCTGGTTGAGGTACAAGCGCCGTATGGCTATGTGCTGAACTCCGAGCCTGTCTATTTTGATGTGATGCAGGAGAACTCCGAGATTGACAGCGGCATTACCGTCATTGAGGTGGTACGCTCCAATATGGCACAGAAAGGCACGATTACCGTATCCAAATCGGGCAAAGTATTCAGCTCCGTCAATGAAGCAGGCGGCTTGTATCAGCCTGTCTATGCGGTGCGTGGGCTTGAGGTCGCAGTCTATGAGATTACCGCCGCCGAGGATATTTATACTCTGGACGGTACGCTCAGAGCTTCTAAGGGCAAAGTGATCGATACCGTTACCACAGGTGCAGACGGTACGGCGGTAAGCAAGGAACTCTATCTCGGAAAATACGAGGTCAAGGAAATCACAGCACCGTTTGGAATGGTACTGAACGAGGAAACTCACGCCGTTGAGCTTGTATATGCGGGTCAGAATGTCGCTGTTACCGAAACCGCCACTTCTTTCTATAACGAAAGGCAGCGTGTAGAAATCGACCTTATCAAGCGCCTTATGGAGGACGAAGCCTACGGCATCGGTAAGAACGGCGAAATTTTTGATGTAACCTTTGGCTTGTATGCGGAAAAGGAACTGACTGCGGCAGACGGCACGGTTATCCCCGCCGACGGTCTGATTGAGATTATCTCTCTTGACGGGAACGGAAGCGGCAAGGTTAAAACCGACCTGCCTATCGGGAGCTATTATGTAAAAGAGCTTGCGACCAATTCCGCATATATCTTGAACGGGCAGAAATATCCCGTTGTTTTCGAGTATGCGGGACAGAAAACGGCTACCGTTCACATCACAGCCAACGGCGGCGAAGCCATTGAGAATGACATCATTTACGGCTCTGTAAGCGGTAAGAAATCCGATGAGGACGGAAACGCTCTCGGCGGTGCGGTTATCGGCATTTTCAAGACAGGCACAGAGAAATTCACAACCGAAAACGCTATCCAGACTACCGTTACGGCTGCTGACGGTAGCTTTTCTTTTGAAAAAGTGCCGTATGGAACTTGGGTAATCCGCGAAATCGAAAGCCCGACAGGTTTTGTACTCTCCGAGGAAGAAATCACGGTCACAATCGGTGCGGTTGATGAGGCCGTGGAAATCGAGCTTGTCAACTACTTCATTAAGGGCAATATCGAATTGACTAAGGTCGATAAGGACTACCCCGACAACAAGCTCACAGGTGCAGAATTTGAGGTCTATGCCGATACCAACGGTGACGGCAAGCTGGATAGCGGCGACAAGCTGCTCGGAACAATGACCGAGCTTGACGGCGGCGTTTATCAGATGAAGGAGCTTCGCTACGGAAAGTACCTTGTCCGTGAGAAAACTGCTCCGACAGGCTTTGTACTTGACGAGAACGTATATTCCGTGTCCATCGAGGAAAACGGCAAGACCTATATCGTTGAAAACGAGGCAGGCGTGGGTTTTGTCAATGCGGCGCAGAAAGGCTCTCTTAAAATCGTAAAGACTTCTTCCGACGGTAAGATTGAGGGCTTCTCATTCCGTGTAACGGGAGCTGACGGCTATGACCAGACCTTTAAAACCGACAAAAACGGCGAGATTTTTATTGAGGGTCTGCGAATTGGCGAATACACCGTATCCGAGGTAAACGACAGCGTTTCCGCAGGATATATCCTGCCTGCCGACAAGCAGGCTACGGTCAAAGTCGGTGCTACCACTATCGTAGAGATGCACAACGAGCTTCGGGACACACCGAAAACTGGCGATGACTTTAATCTTGCCTTGTGGGTAAGCCTTGCGGCTGCCTCTGTTTTGGGCGCAGGCGTTCTCGGCTTTGTAGGCGTTAAGAAAAAGAAAAAGGAGGACTGATTTATGGAAGCAAAGACCATTATTGCAATCGTGCTTGTGGTGTTTATCGTAGGCGCTGCGGTGTGGCTGAATATCCGTAACAGAAAGAAGTAACAAGCGTCGGGGGCGGCTGAAAAAGCCGCCCCTTTGCTGTTTATGGAGGTAAATCTATGAGAAATCTCAAAACCATTGAGGGTAAGGTCAGAGCCGTTCTGCAAAAGGACGAGGAAGCCCGAAACGATGATATGCTGCTGTATTTGAAGGTCTGCAACGGCTGTCTGAAAAATACAGGGGCTATGCCCTTTGCTGAGGTAATGGCTCAGTATAAATATCTGGGATTGCCGAGCTTTGAGAGCGTCGGCAGGACACGCCGCAAATTACAGGCGCAATATCCAGAGCTTATGGGAAACGTCCGTGTAAGGCGGCTTCGTGCCGCAGGCGAAAAAGCGTATCGTAAATACGCAAAGGAATGAGGTGCAAAATGGAGGAAAAACGGATAAACAGCGGTTATGAAATCATAGAGAGCCATACTATCGGGAGTAATGAGCTTGTCATCGGTCATAACCCCGAAGCCCCCAACCCCTATGTGTGTTGGTACTGCAAAAACGGCTCGGATTATTTCTGGGGATATTACTGCAATCAGTTGTCCGAAGCAAGAAAGAAGCTGAATGAACGCTATCGGCGGGAGTGCCGTATGCCCTACAATCAGCCCAATAAAAGTCCGAAAAGCCGTGATGACCGTGAGCGATAAAAAGGTATATGACTGCAAGACCTGTCCTTATCCCCGATATAAGGACGGGTCAGTTATTTTCTGCGATGTCTGTATCCGAAAGATTTTAGATGAGCAGAACGAGAAAAATGAACGAAAGGAGCAGCCGAATGAGTGAGGAAATGAGAAAGCTCGGTGATTACGAGATTATCCAGAGCATCTATATTGGAGATAAAGAGGTCGTGTTCGGCGTAGATAAAAAAGACCCGTATCCCTTTATGGTGTGCTGCTGCGATTACCACAACCCTCTATCAGCGGCGTGGCCGACAGAGGGTATCGCTTCGGACGATTATCTGGAAGCAATGCAGATTTTTGTTGACCGAGTACAGTTGCAGATTGACCGCACCAAAGAGGAGCTTGCCAAATTCTCCTTTGACAAGACCGTGTTTACAAAGGAGCATTGTATCCCCGATGACGGTATGCGTAACATTGTGGGCAAGGTCGTCGTTATCAATTCCGAGCCGAAACGCTATGAATATCAGCACCCCGCCTATCAGCTTGTGTTAGCTGACGGTGGAAACGGAGCTATCGGCGGCAGAGGTCGGGCGGTGTTCGGCACTTGCCTTGCCACAGGCGAACAAGCCAGATGGGAAAGGTACGATGTGCTTGGCGAAATCAAGCCCGAATGTATGCCCGATTGGGCAAAGGAAGCGCTTGCTAAAATCAAGGCACAGGAAAAAGAGAAAAAGCAGAAAAGTCGGGAGGAACGCTGATATGGAGATGCGAGCCTTAACCCCTGCCGAACAGAAATACACCTATGCTCAGAGTATGCAGCTTGAGGGACAGACCGCAAATATCGGTCATCTGCGTGGAGATTTTGACAGCTCTGGATATGGCTTTTATACCACTTGGACAGACACCCGAACACAATGGAAAACGGACGAGTTCAAGGTGGAGTTTGACGAGGTTATCAATGCTCTGCGCTCTGATAAATACGGACTGCTGAAAAGCCGTTCCGCTATGAGTGCGTTTGCAAGGCAATATGCGGACAGCGCCTTTAAGGGGTGCTATTGCACGGAGTACGGTTTCCGTGTGGATACGGAGAAACACGCCTATCTGCTGCGCTGCAACCCCACAAGGGGCGACTACAATTTTTATTGCTACTGCTTTGTAAAGGAATGGCTTGATAAGCACATTCAGAAAGCCGAGCAAGGTATCCGATTTATTGACCCGAACTATAAGGAGCTATTCCGTATCCCCGACAGCGGCAGGATAATCGTAACGACCTCTTGGGGAGAAAAACGAGAATATTCCTGCCGCTTTATTAATGAATGTCATACCGAGGTCGGCAACAACATTTTTCATATCTGCGAGTTTGCCGAGCGTATGCAGCAGAATGGAGCGACCTACGAGCCGAAACAGGCGGAGCAGCCACCTCAGAAAGCGCCAAGGAAAAACGACTATGAACGATAAAGGAGGATTGCGATATGGCTGTAAATCAGAAAGCCGTTAAGGTCTTGAACAAGGTTTTGGAAGCAGGCTTTACCGATGAAAAAGCAATTTCCGCTATGACGATGGACGATATTCTCTCTATGCAGAGTATCACGGTTTCGGACATTGCCCTTATCAACGACCTGCAAAAGAGCATTAAAGCGAACAAGGTCATTTCCTTTCTCGGCGGTGCTGCCGATGAGTAAGAAAGACCGAATAAGGAAAACGGAATAAGGAGGTGCAAATTCAATGGCTGCGAAGTATCAGCTAATGACGGAGCTGTATCGGCGCACAGGTATTGCAGTTGCAAAAAATCCGCAGGCGTGGCAGAGCTTTTTAGCTGCTGCTTGCCGCAACTATAAATGCCGCTTTGATGAACAGCTTTTAATCTATGCACAGCGCCCCGACGCTATTGCTGTTGCAGAGCTTGACACTTGGAACAAGCGCTTTAAGCGTTGGGTAAACAAAGACAGTAAGGGTATCGCTGTTTTCGACCCGAAGGGTCGCAGGAATACCCTTAAATATTATTTTGATGTTTCGGACACGCACGACGGATATTACGGCAGCCGCCCTGTTCCGATATGGCAGATGAACGGACGATACGAGCAGGCTGTTATTGAAAGGCTCTCCGACAGGTTTGGTAATACGGAAAGCACCGACCTTGCTTCTGCCCTAATGGAAACGGCAAAGAATGCCGTTGAGGATAATCTGCAAGACTATTTCTCTCAGCTCAAAGGCTTCACAAAGGATAGCTTCTTGGAGGAATTGGACGACCTTAATGTCGAGGTCTGTTACAGGCGTTTGGTAACAAACAGCGTTGCATTTATGCTGATGAGCCGCTGCGGTCTGGATGCAAACGAGCATTTTGACCGAGAGGATTTTGAGGGCATTATCAATTTCAATACGCCTGCGACTATCAACGCCCTCGGCATTGCCACAAGTGATATTTCCGAAATGGCTCTCAAGGAAATTTCTCTTACGATACAAAATCTGCAAATCGCAGAGAAAGGCGCAAATCGCACCTTTGTACCAGAAAGCAAAAGCCAATATAATAAAGGCAGAATACAACCCGAAAGGAGCGAAAATAATGAACGCAATCACTTACAGCAGACAGGGCGATTATCTTATTCCCGACCTGACATTACCGACCGAGCAAGAAATTCCGCTTGGCAGATACGCACAGATGCACAGGAGCTTTCTGGAGCAGCACAAACGAGTGACCTATCTCAATCTGCTGACATCGGGCAAGCTGAACGAGCATCTGTATCAGACCGAGCAGACGGCTCTCCAGAGATTGGAGCTTCTGACGAAGCAGCTTTCAGCCGAACAGGGCGTGACGGAGGAACTGAAAGAGAAAGCCCCGATGCAGTGGGTACAGAGAATGAACAACATCCGCAGTCAAGCGGAGGAAGTGATTATGACCGAGCTGATTTACAAGTAAGCGTTGCCAATGCCGATGAGGTCAAGGTCAATCTTCCCACCATAGAGGAACAAATCGAAATGATAGCCGAAGCAGAGGACGAAAAATCCTCTGCTTTTGCTGTTTCACAGGAAGATATTGACTCTGTTCTGACAAGAGGAAGCGGATTTCAAGACGGAAAATACCGTATCTACCGTCAGTTTCAGAAATACGAGGACAGTAAAAGTAATATCGCTTTTCTCAAAAAGGAATACGGTACAGGCGGCGGAACACACCTTTACCCCGACGGAACAAACGGCGGCGAATGGCACGACGGCAAAGGTATCGGCATTGAAAAGCACGGGTCATATACAAACCCAGACCTGCGGCTCAGCTGGTCTAAGGTTGAAAAGCGCCTGCGTGAGCTGATAAAAGCAAACCGCTATCTCAATCCAAAAGAAAAAGACCATTATGCCGATTATCTGGAAAGCGTGTCAGCACCCCAATATGAGGTTGACGCCCAGAGGAAAATGGCAAGGCAGCGTTTTATCGACGCTCATCGTGACCTGCCGCCTGCCGACAAACGGGATACCCTTGCCCTGCGTCTGTCGGACTTTATCCGTGACTTGGACGGGTACGAAAAAGACCTGTTATCCAATGTGGAGCGTTCTGCCCTTGCCAATGTTACGGCTGAGCAAATGGAACAGCACTTGTCCGACCCCGCCGCCGTTCAACAGCTCCTTGATTTTCTTACTCAGATACAATGGAAAACGACATCGGTTTTCAGCCGCAGCAATGCGTGGAAATTCTCCGAGGAATTACGGGAGCTGTATCCGCTTCGCTATCTCTACAATGAGGGCGATGCGGTTTATATCGGCGCAGACAAATACGAAATCACAGATTTTAACGAAAACGCCGTATCACTCCGAAATGCAGAGTTTCCGTTGTTCGGCAAGGAATACAGCCGAGAGGATTTTGAGGAAAAGCTCAAGGAAAATCCCGCAAACGACCATCTGAAAGTTGTCGTGACCGAAAAGCAGCGGACAGAAGCACCGTCAGAGAACAAGCCAGACGGAATACAGTTTTCTATCGGCTTTTCCGAACACCCTGCTTTTTACGACAGGCAGCTTAATGACCGCTATACGGATTTGAGCTTTGCCCTCGGAAACAAGCTGCTCGGTGTTCTGGACGAAAAGCAGCACCGAGAGCGTGAAAGCAAGGAAATCGGTTGGTATCACAAAACGGATTTTGAGATTACTGCTACCGTCGGCGGCGAGGACTTTCACTATGAGGGGCGCTTTGATATTGGGGACGGCGAGGGCGACCTTATCGCCCATATCAAGAATTATTATGATTACTGCCTGTCGCCGCAATGCCCGTTTATCCCCGAATGGAAGCGACAGAGCGAGGATTATTACCGAGAACGGATGGAAAGTCTGCGCTTGGGGCGTGATGTATTTATCCCGTTCTTGGAGCAGAATACCGAGCTGACGCCAGAGGACGAAAAGCTCCTTGTCGAGATTATGGCTACCGAAAGCGACTGGTACAGGAAAGCCGAAGAACCCGAACAACCGTCTGCGGCAGATGAGATGATTGCCTATGCGGAAAAGGTTGCTTCGGAATATGAATCCGAGCCGCAGGAGGAACGCTTTGAGATTTTGATGACCTCGGATGCGTTCCCCGACCCCGAAGATGTTTATGCCATCTGGGATAATGTCCGAGAGAAATATTACGCCGATGATTACGGTAAAATTCTGACCTATCCCACAGAAGAAACGGCAAATGAGGGCTTGGCAGCAGTCAAGAAAGCGGTTGCCGACAAAGAAGCCGAGGAATGGCTGTATGTGGAACGGGCTAAACAAGGTTTAGATCCCGTTCCTGTGCAGGACAATGCCGACCTTATCGGCAAAGAAATCACGATAGACAACCGCAAATATGTTGTGGAGAGCGTCGGCAGGATAAGCGGCGATGTGTCCCTGCGTGACATCACTTTTCAGAACAACACAGGCTTTCCTATCAACCGAGTGGAGAAAATCGGCTATATCCGAAGCCTTTTGGAACAGGAAAAAGCCGAATTACTGCCCGAAGAAAAGACGGAAGCTCCAGCAGCTTTATCTGCTGACCGTCACAATTTCCGCATTACCGATGACACGCTTGGCGTAGGCGGAGCAAAAGAAAAGTTCCGCAACAATATTGCGGCTATCAATTTTCTACACGAGCTTGAAATCGAAAATCGCCTTGCCACACCCGAAGAACAGGAAATCCTATCTCGGTATGTCGGTTGGGGCGGTTTGTCTATGGCATTTGACGAACACAATGCGGCTTGGACTGACGAGTTTAAGGAACTGTATGCGAGCCTTTCTCCAGAGGAATACAACGCCGCTATGGAGTCAACGCTGACCGCCTTTTATACGCCGCCCGTTGTTATCAAGGCAATGTATGAAGCGCTCGACCGCTTGAGCTTCTCACAGGGGAATATCTTGGAGCCTTCCTGCGGCACAGGCAATTTCTTCGGCTTGCTACCCGAAAGTATGGCAGGCTCAAAGCTCCACGGCATAGAGTTAGACCCGCTGACAGGTAAAATAGCAAAGCAGCTCTACCAGAAAGCCAATATTGCCATAGAGGGCTTTGAGCAAACAAAGCTCCCAGATGACCATTTTGATGTGGTTATTGGCAATGTGCCTTTCGGAGAAATCCGTGTAAACGACAGCCGATACAACGCCCAGAAGTTTCTCATACACGATTACTTTTTCGCAAAGGCGCTTGATAAAGTCCGTGCCGGCGGCGTTGTGATGTTCATTACTTCTAAGGGAACAATGGACAAAGCAAGCCCAGAGGTAAGAAAGTATATTGCCCAGAGAGCCGAGCTGTTAGGTGCAATCCGTCTGCCAGACAACACTTTCCGTGCCAACGCAGGTACAGAGGTCACAAGCGATATTCTCATTCTGCAAAAGCGTGACCGTATAATTGATGTTGAGCCAGATTGGGTCTATCTGGACACGGACGAAAACGGCATTACGATGAACAGCTATTTTGTTCAGCATCCCGAAATGGTGCTTGGGCAAATGCGGCTTGAAAGCACCCGCTTCGGGAAATCAGAGCCTGCCTGCAAAGCCTATGAGGATAAATCTCTGTCCGAGCTGCTTCGCAACGCCGTTCAAAGGATAAACGGCGAAATCACAGAGCTTGATAATGAGATAGACCAAATCTCCGACGAACAGGACACATCAATTCCCGCCGACCCGAATGTACGCAACTTCTCATTCGCTCTTATAGACGGCAAGGTTTATTTCCGAGAGAATGACCGTATGACCCCTGCCACCGTATCAATGACGGCGGAAAATCGTATCAAGGGGCTTATCGAAATACGGGATTGTGTACGCAGGCTCATTGAGTATCAGACTGAGGATTATCCAGAGGAAATGATAAGCACCGAGCAGGAAAACCTAAACCGCCTGTACGACAGCTATACCGAGAAATACGGTCTTATCAACAGCCGAGGGAATTATCTTGCCTTTGCGTCGGACGAGAGCTATTTTCTTTTGTGTTCTCTGGAGGTGCTTGATGACGAGGGCAATTTCAAGCGAAAGGCGGATATGTTCACAAAGCGGACTATCAAGCCGCACCGTGAAGTAACCTCGGTTGAAACATCGAGCGAAGCCCTCGCCCTATCCATCGGAGAGAAAGCCCGTGTTGATTTGCCCTATATGGAACAGCTTACGGGCAAAACGCAGGATGAGATTGTCAAGGACTTGCAAGGCGTTATCTTCAAAGTGCCGAACTCCGAGCCTGTTTCCTATGCAGCCGCAGATGAGTATCTGTCGGGCAATGTTCGCACAAAGCTCATTATTGCACAGGCGGCGGCAAAGGACGACCCAGAGCTTGCGGTCAATGTGGAAGCCTTAAAACAGGTCATTCCGAAAGACCTATCCGCTGCCGAAATCTCTGTCCGTCTGGGAACGACTTGGATACCGCAGGAGGATATTCAGCAGTTTGTTATGGAGCTGCTTACTCCATCGCAGTATGCCAGAGGAAAAATCAAGGTGCGCTACACCGAGTTTAACGGCGATTGGTTCATCGAGAACAAAAGCTCCGACTTCGATAATGTCAAGGCAAACAGCACCTACGGTACAAAGAGGGCTTCCGCCTACCGCATTATTGAGGATACTCTGAATCTGCGTGATGTCCGTATCTTTGACTATGTGTATGATGAACACGGCAACAAAAAAGCAGTGTTCAACGCAAAGGAAACGACGGCAGCACAGGCAAAGCAGGAAGCTATCAAGCAGGCGTTTGCGGATTGGATATGGAAAGACCCAGAACGGCGAAACCGCCTTGTCCGATATTACAATGACACTTTTAACTGCATCCGTCCCCGTGAGTATGACGGCAGTCATATCACTTTCGGCGGTATCAGTCCAGAAATTACACTAAGACCGCACCAAGTAAACGCCATTGCTCATATCCTTTACGGCGGCAATACGCTCCTTGCCCACAAGGTAGGCGCAGGCAAGACCTTTGAAATGGTAGCCGCCGCACAGGAAAGCAAGCGGCTCGGACTTTGCCAGAAATCAATGTTTGTTGTTCCCAATCACCTTGTCGGTCAGTGGGCTTCCGAATATCTGCGGCTCTATCCGAGCACCAATATCCTTGTCACGACCAAGCAGGATTTTGAAACGGGCAATCGCAAGAAGTTCTGCGGACGCATTGCCACAGGCGACTACGATGCGGTCATTATCGGACACAGTCAGTTTGAAAAAATCCCGATGAGCGTGGAACGCCAGAAAATGCAGTTGGAAAAACAGCTCTTTGATATAGAACGAGGTATCGAAGATGTGCAGGCTTCCAAAGGCGAACAGTTCACGGTCAAGCAGCTTATGAAAACCCGCAAGGGTATCAAAGCAAAGCTCGACAAGCTCAATGATACCAAGCGCAAGGATACGGTAATCGACTTTGAACAGCTCGGCGTTGACCGCCTGTTCATTGACGAGAGCCATTTTTACAAGAATTTGTACCTCTATACCAAGATGCGCCGAGTGGGCGGCATTGCCCAGACCGAAGCCCAGAAATCAAGCGACCTCTTTATGAAGTGCCGCTATCTGGACGAAATCACGGGCAACCGAGGAACGATTTTTGCAACAGGTACGCCCGTCAGCAATTCTATGGTGGAGCTGTACTCGGTGCAGAGATATTTGCAGTACGACACTCTGGTACGGAATGGCTTACAGCATTTTGACAGTTGGGCGTCCACATTCGGAGAAACCATAACGGCTCTGGAGCTTGCCCCAGAGGGGTCAAGTTATCGCCCGAAAACAAGGTTTGCCAAGTTTCACAACCTGCCAGAGCTGATGCAGATGTTCCGTGAGGTAGCGGACATTCAGACCGCCGATATGCTGAAGCTCCCCGTGCCAAAGGTTAATTACCGCAATATCAAAGTCTCTCCGAGCGAAATCCAAACGGAAGTGGTTGCTTCCCTCGCAAAGAGAGCCGAGAAAGTCCGTGACAGACTTGTAGAGCCGTATATCGACAATATGCTGAAAATCACGAACGACGGGCGCAAGCTGGCTCTCGACCAAAGGCTTATCGACCCTATGCTGCCCGATTTTGAAAACAGCAAGGTCAACGCCTGCGTGGATAATGTGTACCGTATCTGGGCGGAAAATGCCGATGCACGGGCGACGCAGCTTGTATTCTGCGACCTGTCAACGCCAAAAAACGACGGCACTTTCAATGTCTACGACGATATACGGGCAAAGCTGACCGACAGGGGTATCCCTGCGGAGCAGGTACGCTTTATTCATGAAGCGACTACCGACGCACAGAAAAAGGAGCTGTTTGCAAAGGTCAGAAGCGGTGAAGTGCGTGTTCTTTTAGGCTCTACTCCTAAAATGGGGGCAGGTACGAATGTGCAGGACAGGCTCAAAGCAATTCATAATCTGGACTGTCCGTGGCGACCGAGCGATGTAGGACGGATTTTGCGGACATTCAAAATAAAAAAGAATGTGGAGGTAACAG
>ERZ791923.970-NODE-970-length-34981-cov-16.215713_pt1 | contig 34981 bp, 26 predicted proteins | sample MGYA00510133_ERZ791923 | MGnify/ENA primary metagenome ERZ791923 (study PRJEB30046, sample SAMN00792106) | human gut metagenome | study: EMG produced TPA metagenomics assembly of the A metagenome-wide association study of gut microbiota in type 2... | reverse complement strand
ATGATATAAATATGACTATCTACTAATAAATTAATTCGAAATATATTCAATATATATTCTATATTATTCTTATTATATATATGGGAAAAATTAAAATTCTTTACAAGAAAAATAAATAATTCTTGACAATTAATTACAAAAAGAATAAACTAAAATTGTGGTAGAATGAATAGTATAAAATTGTATTTAATGAGTAATACGAGATACAATATTAATTTATTCTATCGCTAAATTAAGAGAAAGGAGAAAATTATTATGGGTCACGCAATTCAAATTGCACCAATCAAAGCTGATGCTACATCTACAATTAAGACAAACCTTGAAAAACTAGCAAATGGTATTAAACCATTCGCTTACGCCGTTGTTGCTCTTGCTCTTGTTGTTATTGGACTAATGTGTCTAATTGGTGGTGACAACGGTCGTGAGGCAGCTAAAAAGTCTGCACCTGCTGTTTGTATTGGATGTATGTTACTGAACGGTGCTGTTACATTCGGTAAGTATCTATCCGGTATTTTCAACTTTGGTTAACAAAAAACAGAGAAATTAGAGTTTTTGCAACATAAATTGTTATAATTCCTAATTTCTCTGTTCTCATAATGGAGAGTGATTAATATGGATTTTATATCATATGTCATTGATAATATGAGTAATTTCGGTATTGTATCATATATCTTTCGTGAACTGGGTTGGATAATAGTTAAGCTACTTGTTTATCTGTGTAATGCTTGTGAAAAATTGTATAAGACCGTATTTTCGCTGATAGGTTTTTTCTACTCTAGTGAAATAATGACTTATATACAAAACAAACTATTTCCGTTTATCGTCATAGCATTTACTTTATCAATTTTGATATTAGCATATAATCTCATAGTTAAATTTGATGATAAAGAGAGAAAGAAAAAGCTAACAACCTTTGGTGAAAATTTTATTTTATTTGTAATCATATTGTTCGGCTTGCCATATATGTTTACAGGCAAGAGTGTGTGGAATAGCCAGAATAAGATTGATATATCAAATACTTCATATAACTATTCAGACAATAATGATTATTTAATAGGTACGCTTCGTGGAACATTACTTGAAGAAGATGTTGGTAATAATAAAGCTGGAACGCTTGATGGTGGTATAATGTCTGCTCTTAAATGGAAGAGTTCAGACTCAACTACTGCTGAAGATACTGTTGCTTTATATTTGACGGACTATCTTTTTATGTACCAAAAATACGCTAAGACCTATGCAGGTAACAATAAGTTTGTTAAGGAAGTTTTAGAAAACTCAAATAAAAATAAAAATCAATACCAAAATAGTGATGGTAAGATAAATGCTTTATCTATTAACAGTATTAATGAGGATATAGACCAAGATACCGTTGAAGAAATATTGGAAGAAAATTATCCAATTAAATTTAGCGAAATTAATGGTGTTGAAGATACAGGTGAGTCAAACGAGAATTATGTAAATTCTTTAGGAATGAATGTAATGACTTTTGGCATTTACAACTGGTTTAAAGACGACCAAGAGGTTTACGCACTTACTACAAAAAATGATGATGGTAAAACGCTGAAAGTATATTGTGAAGCCGATACAGATTTATCAGAATATTTGTTTAGAAACTCTCATGAAGAATCTTTGGCAAATGGCACTCTGATGGATACGCCGTCGAAAATAAACAAGTTCTTTGATTTCTTAGAAGAAACTCCATATCGTTACGGTGTTGAGTGGCTACCTTTATTTTTGTCTTTATTTTCACTAATTTTAGTTTTCTTTGGTTTGAGTTTTAAAACTGCATCACTAATATGGAATTTGGCATTTAATCATATATTGGTTTATATTTTTGCAGCCGGAGATATGGCAGGAGGACAAAAAACAAGAGAAATATTAAAATCTATGTTTTCGATTATTATGACGATAATCTTCTGCTTTGTTAATCTTCAGCTTTACTTAATGGGTCAAAGCTATTTGCAAAATGCTAAATTCTCTGGTGCTTATGGCTCAATTACTCAGTCAATCATTCTGTTGTTCTTTGCAATCGCTTGTGTAAATGGACCAAACATCCTAATCAAATTGTTTGGTATTAGTGGTTCTGGTCTTGTCGGAGCAATAATGGCTGGCAAAGGTATGCAAGCAGGTGCTAAGGCTGTTAAAAATACAGTTGGTACAGCAGTTGGTGTTGGAGCAGGACTTGCCGGTTACGCTAAAGGCGTAAAAGAAGCAAAGGCAGGAAGTACTTCAGCCTTAAATGGTGGCTTTGGCAATGATGATGATAAGAAAGAAAGCCAAGGAGATAATCCATTTAGTGCAGGCGATAATAAAAGCACTAATGATAATGAAGTTGCTCAACTTGAAGAAGGACAATCAAATGATAACACCAATAATGAATTTGGTGGATATGTTGGTGATGGTTCAGATAAATCTGATAAAGCCAATAGCGAAACTAATATTGGTGGTATAGACGGCTCTGAAGGTTCAAATGACATAGATAGTAGTGAAACAAATACTTCTGACGAAAAGGGTGCTGTTTTTGTAACTGACAAGGATAAACAGTTAAGTGGTTATGGCAATAAAGATGCAAAACTTCAAGATAAAGACCTATATAAAAATTCATCTATATACGACCAATGTAAGGAATTAGGTATGAGTAATGAAGAAGCTACACAGACCCTTAAAGACCTTACAAGTGAAAATGGTAAAAAAGATGATGCCTACGACCGTATTGGTAGCTTTGTTGATTATGATAAAGCTACAGAAAGCGAAAAGAAAGGTGGACTAGGCTTATCTGACGAAAAGATGAAGCAGTTGCAAGAAGGTGACAAGGTATATGGTGAAGGTCATAGTACACGCTCTGTTGGTAAATTCTGTGCAGACCAAATGCTAAAGAAAGCTGATAAAGAAGCTACTAAACATGTGTATAACAGTGCAAGTCCTCATAGATTTAATAAGGCTAATGGCGAAGTTGAAAGTATACCAAGTGAATTCAATAGTCGTTCTGGAGCATTTACAGGCACAACTAATGTTGGTAATGCGACAAGCACTTATAACAATTATAGCAATTCAACTATTGGTAATAGCAATATTAATTCAAGTAATACTGCTAACTCTTCAACAAATGGTTTTACAGGCTCTGGTAACAGAGATGTTAGTAGAATGTCAAAGGCTATTTATGGTACTACTGTTGGAGATGTATTGATGCCTAATCTATCTCGTAGGTATCGACAAGGTAGAGAGGCAGGCTACAATAGTTACAATAATGATAGTGCTAGTGCTGTTCTACAAGAAGAAGCTCTAGCAAGAAACCAAGCTATGGCTGATGAGATTTATAAGAACAATGCTGTTTACAATGTAACAATGTCTAATGTGATTGAAAACCAAGCTAATGTATCACAAGATATATAAGCAATACTAATAATTGTACCTCACATTTATAAAATGTGGGGTACAGTTGTAATTTATGTAAGAAGGTGAAGTTGTGAAATACAAAATGATAAAAGAAATTAAAGCCAATATCAAGATGTTTAAATTCATTTATATTGCCGATTTATTTTTTCTTGCATTTTGGCTTTTCTAGGTTCAAATATGATGAACTTTGTATATTCCGGATTTCGTATTCCATTTTTTATAGGTCATGCAATTATCGGTTTTATTGTTAGAGCTAAAAGCCCATATAACTGTGATAAAAGAATTTATCAAAGTATGATGATTTTATATAGCAGGGATAGAATATGTTACGAAGGAGTAAAGGATACAAATACAAAATATAATCAAATGATTAAAGGTACGAAAGATATGTACAGCAACATAAGTCACAAGTTTTTAGGCTGATGAAAGGGTGAGAAAATATAGTGCAACTTTTTAAAAAGAAATCTAAAACTGATGAACAGGAAGAAAAATTAAATAATAAGTTAAGAAATTTAGATGATGAAACCAGAGAAGCCTACGAAAAGCTCTATGGTAAAAAATTGGATAGTGATGATAGTGATAAGAAAGATAATGGTAAGAAACCAAAATCTATAAAAAAGAATGGCAAAAAAATTAAGAAAAAGAAACAAACACCTCAGCAAAAAACAATAGCTGAAGTTTTATCTATAGTTGATGAATACAACAGTGATGTATTTATCACAAAGAATGAACAGTATATGGACTTCGTTGGAATTAACTGCAAAGACCTCGAAAATGCAAGTGATGATGAAGTTATTTATGACTTAATAAATCTTACAAAGATGAATAAGTCATATGATAAGTGTTACAAGATTATTGGTATTAATTTTCCTACCAATACAAAGTCACAACAACTATTTTATCGTAATCTTATCGCAAAGACTGTTGACGATAATTTAAGACAAATACAAATTGAAAAGTATAATGAACTTGTTGATATTGAGAAAAACAATACTGACAGAGAATATTACTTTATGATATGGGGCGAAACATATGAAGATGTTATTGCTAATAGAAATCTTATTTTAAGAATGTTGAAACCGTCTAAGTTAGCAAGAGAACTATCTTTTTCTGAAAAACTACAACTTCTATTTAAATTGACTAACAAGTGTTCTGTATCGTATTCAAGCGAAGAATACGAGAATTACATAAGAGAAGTTGATGCTGATGAGCAAGTAGAAATGTTAGGATACAATCCTTATCTACTAGCTAAAATCGGTGTGCAAGGTGGCGTTTCATTCAAAGATGATGCAGTTGTAAGAATAGGAAATGGTTATGAAGAATGTATAAGAATATTTGCTTATCCTTCTGAAGTGGACCGACATTGGTTGACTTACATTATGAATATTCGTAATGCTGTAACAACCCTTGATGTAAGAAATCTGGATTCACATGAGGTAAAGAAAGAAATTAATAAGAGTATTTCTGAATATGGCTCACGAGAAAAACAAGCAAAAAACTACTCAGATTACAGCGATGCTCACCAAAGAAGAACAGAATTAAAGCAACTTTACGAACAAGTATCTTCACAAGGTGAAGTTCTGAAAGAGATTGTTGCCAGAATTTATATTTCAGCTAAATCAAGGGAAGAACTTGATGAACAGGTTAAAAAAGTTTCCGAATATCTTGAAAAAGAAGAATATAAAAATACCGTTAACCTTAACGAAAACAAACTTGAATGGCAGTCATTATTTCTTAACTTGAACGAACAGGATAAGTTAAATAACAAGAGAAAGGCTTTTCCTATTCCTTCTTCAGTATTAGCAGGTGGCGACCCATTCCATTTTACTTCACTCAATGACCCATATGGTTCTTACTACGGAACAACTACTACAGCAGGTGCAAGTGGTAAAGTTATTTTTGACTTATTCCAAGTTGATGCCTTGCGTACATCATATAACGGTTGCGTGTTTGGGCGTATGGGTTTTGGTAAATCAACGCTGTTAAAGAAAATGTTTAGAGATAGAGCAGGTCGAGGCGATTACATAAGAGTTATTGACTGCGTTGGTGAATTTGAGGAATTAGCTTTAAGATGTGGTGGTAAGGTTATTTCATTTGACGGTACTGACGGTACTATCAATTTCTTGCAAATTATGAAACTTGCAGAAACTGAAAGTAATAGTGTTAAGCAACATCTATCCAAGGTTAATACTATGTACCATTTCCTAAATCCGGAGTCCTCTGAAGCAGAAAGAACAGAGTTCGAAAACATTTTAACTGAACTATATGTTGAGAAGAAAGTACTTCCTGCTGATAATAGTATGTATAACCAGTACAACATTACTAATCGACCTAATGACGAATACCCTGTATTATCTGATTTATTAGAGTTAATTCACCGTAAACTTGACGAATTAAATTCATCAGATACAAGACTTAACGAAGAAAAAGTTAAATATCTTGTTGAAATTGAAAGAACAGTACATAACCTTGTTGCTAACTATGGTAGTATCTTTGATTGTCATACAACTATGACAAATCTAGTTGATGAACAGATTGTTGTATATAAAATCAAAGAACTTTCATCTATGAAACAGCAAATTTTTGACGCTCAACTTTTTTCAGCATTATCCACCTGCTGGTCTAATGCTATTAAAATCGGTACACCAACAAAGAAACTTGTTGAAGAAGGTGTAATTGGCAAAAGAGATGCTACACACTTCATGTTGTTCCTTGACGAAAGCCATAATACTATTAACGCAACTAAGCCTTATGCTGTACAGCAGGTTTTAAAATACGCTAGAGAAGGCAGAAAGTTTTTTGCAGGTATTTATTTGGCAAGTCAGAACATTCGTGACTTTGTTCCGGAAGGTACATCAGTAATTGAGTTACAGCAGATTAAGGAATTATTTGAACTGTGTCAGTACAAGTTTATTCTTAATCAAGATAATAATGCTATTGAAACTATTAAGAATGTTTTAGGTAATTTAACAGAAAGTGAAATAGCTATAGTTCCTCAGTTACAGAAAGGACAAGCAATCCTGTCTGTATCAAACGAAAAGAAAGTTGTATTCAATATTAAGGTAACGCCTGAAGAACTTAGAATGTTTAAGGGTGGCGTATAATGGAACAACTCATGAGTGCTATGGCACAAGTTGTAAAAGCTATTGTCAAGTGGATAAAGAGAGTTGTAATAGTTATAAATTCTATGGGCTTGCCATTATTTATAGCCTTACTTGTTGGTACAGTTATTACCATATCAATTGCAGAACAAAGTAATTCGTCATCTAGTGATAATGAAACTTCTATATCTGAAGAAGATGCAGGCGAAGGAACTGCACAAGACACTATTAAGTTCGCAAAACAATATGTAGGTAAAAATCTACAATACTTTTTGGACCACGATAACAGTGGTAGATTTTTTGGAAATCATTGGTGTGCTATGTTTTGTGGTTATGTTTTATATAATACTAACAAAGATAGTATAGCCTCAAAAACATTTTCAGCCTCTTGTTCAGCGTGGGCTTCAGCGTTAAATAGTAAAGGCAAACTTCATTTACGAGGTTCAAGTTATAACCCAAAAGCAGGCGACCTAGTTTTCTTTGGACCTAACGGTACAAATCATGTAGGTATGATTACTAGTTCAGATAAAAGTAAGAAAACTTTTACAACTATTGAAGGTAATAGTGGACAAGGTTCTTATCCATGGGGTTCAGTTGTTACTGATGGTTCAATTTACAGTTGGACTGATAGTACAACTAATGGTGGTATTTATGGTTTTGGCGAAGTTGATTATCAAGCAAAATCTGAAAAGGTTGATAGTAAATATATCAATGAAAAGACTAAAAACTTTACTTGTCACAATGTTGAATATACAGGCACAAAAACAAAATTAACAGCAAACGAAAAAGATGTATTATTGCGTTCGCTATATAAAGAGGCTGGTGGTACAGGTTTTGAATGTAAAGTTTATGTTTGTTCAGCAACACTTAACTTATGGCAACAAAGTTATAGTGATTGGTCCTTGAGTAAATTACTTCATACCAAAGACCAGTTTGAAACGGCTGATACAATCGACTCTGTAACCGAAAGCCAAAAAAAATCTGTTGAAGAAGCAGCCGATTTTGTTCTTAACGGTGGTAGGGTAAAGGATATTAAATACTTCCGAACCAACCACTATCACAACGATTGGGCTGTAAACCCTACACCGGTATTTCATGTTGATAATGTATATTTTAGTAAGTAAGCTAATCAAAATACCCATAGTACCTATATAGGTGCTATGGGTAGAATAGGAGAGATGTTAATAAATGAGATTACTTAAAACAAAACAGTTTTATATTATCCTATCAATCGTTTTATTCTTTGGAATTATCGGTATGTCAGTATACTGGCATATGTGTATTCAGACAAGAAATGAAATGTCACAACTTCTAGTTGATAACAATATTGGACTTGAAGAAGTATATGATAATAGTGATAAAATTGCAGAATTCACAAAGTCTAAAAATGCAATGAATAATGAAGTTAAAAAACAAGAAGCACAAAAGCAAGAAGAAAAAATCAAAGATAAATCTGCCTCTGAAAGTAACCTATTAGCAGTTGTAAATAAGTTTTGCTCAGCTATGTATAGTTACGACAGTAATACAAATCAAACTAACAGAGTTAACCAAGTAAAAAGTTGTGTTACTGATGATGTGTATAACAATTATTGTAAGAAGGAAATTGATGAATCAGTAAAAAGTCTTGAAGAAGGCTATCAAAAAAACTACAAAATTAATAAAGTCTATTTTAGAAATTTTAATACTGAAGTTCCAAAAGGATATATTGAGATTGTAGTAAGTTATAAATATAAGAATGCAGGTTCTGGTGCTTATGACCTGCTAGGTAATATAGAATTTACTCGTGATAAAAGTAGTGACACATGGATGCTTTCATTATGCAATTTAAAGAGAGAATAGAGGTTGAAAAATGAAAGATAAAATTAAATCAATTTTAAGAAATAGAACTACATACATTGTTTTGTCATTGGTATTACTCGCTATTTTTTCTGTAATGGTTTACTTCTTTAATCAGTCAAAGCAAGAACTAAACAATGCCTTTAATCTGTTAGAAGAACATAACATTAATTATGCAAGTATATTTAAACTTACAGAAATAGAAACAACAACTACTACTGCAAGAAAAATTAATACTGCTGTAGATGATGCAGAATGTGAGAAAGAACTTACAGAAGTAGTAAACAAATATGTATCATACAGATACAACTATAACGACAGTTCAGACAAGAATAAAATAAGAAATTGTATTCAAAGTATTACTACTACTGAGCAGTTTAGAAAAATGAAAGATGAATTAAGTGATGATACTTTCGTAATATATGAAGGAACAGATAATAAGGCATCAGTTAAAGATATTTATTATAGTGGACTAGATACTGTATCTCCATCTTCATATATGACTATATCCTGCAATGATACTTCCATTTACAACAAACAAAAAACTGTTAAAAATTACGATATGACAGCTACATTTAGTTTTTCTAAGGAAAAGAGTGGTTGGAAAATTAGTTCTATAGAACTTGATAATTATGACTTTGGAGATGATGATGACGAATGAAAATAAATGTAAATAAGAGTAGTTTTGTTTCTGAAGTTGACGAAAATAAAGTTGCAGAGCAAAATAAAGTTTCTAAAGTTTCTAATGAACCTTTAGGAAAAAAATTAAGAAATAAAATGAGAGCAAATGGAAATCTAATTCTTAAAGTCATGTTTTTCATTATGATTGCTTTCTATGCTTTCTCTTTTTCCAGTAATTATATTTTTGCACCTAAAGAGGCTGATTTGCTTTATACACCGTTAAAGCAAGACAATCCTATTGATAATCTGAATGTACAGATTAATGATTGGAAATATTCAAAAAGCCAAAATATGATGGAAGTTGATTTAACACTTGATGACGAATCAGCAGATTTATATGACCTTAGTTTTCTATCAAAAGCAAGAATGACAGGTAATGAACTACAAAATCTTGACAGTAAGGTTATGTATCAGTCAAGTAGCTACATAGTCATTTTTATAAAGGATATTCCGGAGAATTATAATGAAGTATTATTATCTGTAACAAGTGAATTAAAAACTAATAATAGTTCTGAAAGTGTAAGTCTTTATACTAATAGATATAAGGCTACAAAAGTTGATAAAATAGCTAAAAAGACAGATATTGAATATCAAGTGGATAGACTTAATATTGGTTTGGAAAATTATCAAAACAAAATTGATAGTTCACAGAAGAAAATTAATAACTATAACAAGACTATTACTGATAGCACTAAAGAAATAGAGAAGTTAAGAGAAGAACAGCAGTATTTAACTACTGATGAAATTGCTGAAAGCGAAGATAAGATTAGTGCCTTCCAACAGTCAATCAAATCTGCAAATGATAGTATCAAATCTGAACAGGATAAAAGCAGAACTTATCAGCAGAAACTTGATGAAATTAAGTTAAAAATCAAGGAAATTAAGAATTAATAGTTTACAAGGAAAATAAAATCGGACAAATTGTCCGATTTTTGCCCTTGAAGAAGGTGAAAAAAGCAATGGAAACTAAAAAATATCCTAAAACTGTTGCAGTTGCAGGAACTCAAAACAGAATAGGTACTACAACGCAGGCGTTACAAATGTGTCTATATCTTAATATATTAGGCTATAAAGTATGCTATGTAGAATATAACAGTAATTCTCTTGTGTCACGATTTAAGAAGGCATTATATGATGAAATAAAAGATAATGATAAATATATTACATATGAGAATATTGATATGTATTATTCGTTAAGTAGGGAAGAAGAAATCTACTTTAATTATGACTATGTAGTATATGACTATGGGAATATTAATGAAATTCTTGATGAAAAATTCTTACTTAATGATTATTCAATTCTTGTAACAGGAAGTAAGCCCCAAGAAATATTATCACTATTATTAGTGCTTGAACACTACAACAATAAAAATATTAAAGTGTTGCTATCATTTACTAGTGAATTAGCATTAGAAAAGATAAATGAATTTTTGAGTAATGCAGTTAATAAATATTTTAGAATTCCATACTCAGACGAATACTTTATTTATAATATTGCTAATACGCAAATTTATAATGATATTTTTCGTTTTACTGAAGAAGAATTTACTGATGCAGTAAAAAGGGAAAAAAGAAAGAACAAAAAAAGCAAACTAAAATTTTTCAGAAAGGAAGGTAAGAGTAAAGAAAAAAATAAGAAAGTTAAAATTAAGGATAAGGGTAAAAAACTAAATCATAATGAGAAAGAGGATAAAAAATAATGACAACACTAATTATTTGTTTATGTATTTTAGCATTATTTGTAGTAGTTATTGCTATTGCAAATATCAGAATTGTACCACAAGCGTATGCTGTGGTAATTGAAAGACTAGGCTCATACTTTACGACTTGGGGTAATGGTTTACATCTAAAGATACCTTTCATTGACAGATATGCAAATACTGTTTCCCTTAAAGAGCAAGTAGCAGATTTTCCACCACAACCTGTTATTACAAAAGACAATGTAACAATACAGATTGATACAGTTGTATATTATTGTGTAACTGACCCAAAGTTATATACTTATGGTGTAGAAAATCCTATTTCAGCTATTGAAAATTTAACTGCTACAACATTAAGAAACATCATTGGCGACCTAGAACTAGATGCTACTCTAACTTCAAGAGATGATATTAACAGTCGAATGCAAAAGGTTCTTGACGAGGCTACTGACCCATGGGGAATTAAAGTTAAGAGAGTTGAATTAAAGAACATTATGCCACCTAGAGAAATTCAAGAAGCAATGGAAAAGCAGATGAAAGCTGAAAGAGAAAGACGAGCAAAAATTCTTGATGCTGAAGGTGAAAAGAATAGTCAAATTCTTATTGCAGAAGGTCTAAAAGAGTCAACAATACTTAAAGCTGAAGCTACTAAAGAGGCAAGAATTAAAGAGGCTAAAGGTGAAGCAGAAGCAATCAAACTTGTTAAGCAGGCAGAAGCAGACTCACTGAAACTACTTAATAATGCTAAACCTACAGCAGAAGTATTGCAGTTAAAGAGTTATGAAGCTATGGTAAAAGTTGCTGATGGTAAATCAACAAAACTGATTATCCCTTCTGAACTTACTAACATAGCTAATACAACTTCAGTTGTAAAAGAAATCTTTAAAGATAATTCGCCTGCAAAGGAATAATACTTTATGAGAACAACCGTTAAACTAATACTACCTAGCAAAAAAGAAAAAATTAAACAGTTGGAAAATTATGAGGATACTTGTCCTTACTGTGATTCTAAAGTTATTTATATGACTGGCGAAAAATTTAAGAAAATAACAGAATATTATACTGATAACGCAAATATACCTAGTTATATGGATAATGCAGATATGCTTGTATGCTCGTCTTATCCGTTTTGCAATTCATATTGTATACCTTCACTAAACCAAGAAGGTTTGTTTGTCGGAACTGTGGCAAGTAAAGAATTAAGGAAACAAAGGCAATTAGCTCATTACTGTATTAATATAATTTACAAAACTCAAATAATTTCTACAAGGAAAGGCTGTTACTATTGGTTATCAAGAAATATGAAAACCAGACTAGAAAGAACTCATGTAAGTTTATTTAATATGAAACAAAGTAAGAAAGCCATACGATTATGTAGTGATTATATTAATAATAATATCGAAAATATTAAAACATTTAAAAACTTATCGGAATCAGAGATTTACTACTTGCGTTATATTTTTGAAAAATATTGATAACAAGATTTTGACAACAAATTTGTCAAAAGATTTTCTACCTCTTTTTTTATTCCTACAGCAGTAGAAGTATTACTGCTGTAGGAATATTTTTATATAATTACTGATAAAATCAACTATATTACTATATTGAAACTAAAATATTCATTAAATCAGTTAGACAAATAGCAAAAAACTAAAAATAAAATAAATTTATAATTGATTTTTGTGAAAAATAAAGTATAATAATAGTAAAGCAAATAGTAACTATTTATATTTAACACGCCGTGAGCAAGAAATCCCCCACTTCTATAAGTGGTGGGATGAATTGCGTAAAACACGGCGTACTACAACAATACATACAATCACAAGGAGAACATTCTAATGGCAAACAAAACAATAAAATATAGAATATATCCTAATACAGAACAGAAAGTATTATTAGCAAAGACTTTTGGTTGCTGTAGATTTATATGGAACACAATGCTTAATGATAAAAACGAATATTATAAAGCTAACAAGAGTATGTTAAAAAATACTCCTGCTCAATATAAGAAAGATTATCCTTTTCTTTGTGAAGTAGACAGTTTAGCTTTAGCCAATGTTCAAATACAACTGCAAAACACTTTTACAAGATTTTTTGATAAGGTCTGTAGTTATCCAAATTTCAAAAGTAAGCATAGAGCTAAAAAGTCTTATACTACTAGTTTTGTTAATGGTAACATTAATGTTTATGATAACTATGTAAAATTGCCTAAACTTAAAAAGGTAAAGGCAAAGATACATAGAACTGCACCTAGCAATTGGATAATTAAATCTGCTACAGTTAGTCAATCTGGTAGTGGCAGATATTATGTTTCTGTTCTTTACGAGTATGAGAAAACTGTTGTTCCTATTACACCCACTAAAGAAAAAGTTATAGGTTTAGATTATTCTACACCTAACCTTTATGTAGATAGTAATGGTTGAAACAAGAAGCTCCGACTTCTATAAGTCGGAGTAGTTCACTAGGTAGTTACTATAAGTTAAATATATTGAAAGGGGTAGATACAATCCTTGATGAAAAAGTTTAAAAATTTAATAAGACAGCCAAAAGTATATAGAGCTTTGTTAGGCGTTTTGGCACTATACATAGTATGGCTTTATATTTTTGGTGTAATTGTGGGGTTAATCTCTACAGGAGTCAAAGGTCAAGAAATGTCTTATGGTATTACTTCTGTATTTGGTTCACTTTTTGAGTCACATTTAATTGGTTTATCCAGTTATATCTTTTTTGGGATAATTGTTATCGCTTTATTTTTTAATTGGCGTAAGAAAGACTTGGCTCATGAAGGTGACAGTGATAAGAGAGGCTTTAAATATTCCACAACAGGTGAACATGGTACTTCTCGATTTCAAAAAGATGAAGAAATTATGGAGAATTTCACGACCACAAAAAGACTTGACCGATTAGGACAAGATAGTGGACTTATTCTTGGTTCACTTGAAAGTAGTGGTGAAGCTATAGTCTATCCATGGAATGCTAGACTAAATCACAATGTTATTATCTTCGGTGCTCCCTCAACAGGTAAGACCACTTGCTTTATGTACAACCAGCTTTTGCAGTCATTTGTTGAACTGCAAAATGGTTTTAAATCATCATCAATTATCATAGATACAAAAGGTGAAATCTATGAAGAATATGGTGGTTTAGCTCGCAAGATGGGTTTTAAAACCAGAATATTAAATTTGGTAGAATTTGAAAACTCAGACGGTTGTCAATTCCTTAATCTTGTCTATAATAGGCAAAAGAAAAAAGTTGATGAAGCTATGGTTACTACTTTCGTTAAAATTGTTATATCAAATACAAGAGATGAAAACAGTAAGAACCCAGATGAATACTTTGAAAGTCAACTTGAAAATTTATTAGAGGCTGTTATCTTAATTGAGTTCTATAAATTTGAAGATGGACTACAAGATATGCCTACATTAGCTAGTGTAGTAGATGTTATTGACAATTTACTAGTAGCTAGTTTTCGTGGAGAATATACAACAATAGCTGAGAGTTATGCTATCGGTGATGGTACTCACAAGTCACGAGGAAAAGGAAACGCAGGTACAAGGCATTGGCGTAAGTATATTAATGTATCTAAACAAATTGAAAATACACCTGCAACTTTGTCTAACAGACTATCTGTTATTCAAGCTGAGTCAGTAAAAGAGATGCTTAGCCATGATGATATTGATTTTGATGAACCTGCTACAGAGCCTTGTATGTACTTCCTTAGAATTTCAGACCAGAACAAAACATACAAGTTTATTTCAGCTTTGTTTTTGACTTTTCTGTTTATTCGATTAACAGCTATTGCAGATGCTAACAACAATCCAAATAACAAAGGTAGAACAGAATGTAAAGTTAAGTTTTTACTTGATGAATTCTGTTCAGCAGGTATTATTCCGGACATCAAGGAAAAATTCAGTACATTAAGAGGTCGTAACATTGATATATGGGCTATCATTCAATCTATGCCGTTATTTAATTCAACATATGGTCCAGATACTGCTTTAGCTATTTTAGGTAACTGTGCTATTAGATTACTTTTAGGTACTGATGAACCGGAAACTAAAAAATGGGCATCTAATGAATTAGATACAACTACAATAGTTGATGAAGGTAAGAGATCAGAAGCAGGTGCATATAAAGGAGCGTTAGCTACATATGGTACTAAAGAGAGAGATTTGATGACTGAAGGTGAAATAGGTTCAATGCCTTATGATGAAGAACTTATTTTTATTGATACTATGAATCCAATTAAATGCAAGAAGTTCTTTTATAAAAACCACCCTATTGCAAAACTCCTAGATGAAACATTACACGAAAGAGCTACTGAACATATCCCTCACTATAAGCAATTTAGTAGGGAATATACTAATATAGCCACTAATAATGTGACATCTTTTTTTAAGAACGCAGATAAATCATCAAATTATGATGATGAAAATGATGATTACGATAAAGCTACAGCACCAACTACTACACCAAACAAAAAGGCTAGTAGATTTGGTGGACTAAAATAACACAAGAAAGGATATTCAATTATGGATAATGTAAAAGAAAACACTTCTCCAGTAGAAGAAAAAGAAGTAGTATCAAATGATGATACAGGCGTAACTGATACTAAATCAGTTGAAACAAGTGAAGTATCTGTAGAACCATCAGATAGTATGGAAACAACTAATATTACAAGTGATGATGTATATAAAAGTGATGATGACACAGAAGAATATGCAGAAGCAGATACACCGGAGAAAACTTTTTCTACTGACAAAGAAAATGATGACGATAAAATCTTTAGTGATGAAGAAGATAGTGACAGTGATGACGGCTATGGCTCATCTTATGACTTTTTCGATAAAGCGTTGGAAAATTCAGATGTTGAAGTAGAAATATCTGAAGATGGAACAGCAAAAGTAGTTGAAGATGTAGTGGAAGGACAGCCTTCTACAAATGAAACTGCTACAGAAAAAGTTACCAAAAAGAAACCTTCTAAAAAAGAAGTTAGTAATGTTGAAACAATCTCAATTGAAACAACTGCTGATGAACAGTTACCATCTACAAAATTAGGTAAGAGTAGTAACTTAAAGAAAGCTGATATTGACGACGAATTAAGTGATTTAGATGAACTTAATTCATCTAATAGTAAAGAAACGCTAAGGACTATTGAACGGAATTTCTATCACCGTAAAATCAGAAATCTTCCATTTAGAGATGAAGAAGGTAAACTTAAAAAGGCATATGAGTTTACAAAAACTGAAACTTTCCTAGATGAAAGCCACCGTCAGTTAAGAAGAATTACAGGCATTATTGCCAGAGCTGTTAAGTTTGATAATGGCACACCTTATGCAGAAGTTCATTATAATGTTAATGGTATTGAAGGCTCTGTATATATTAGAGTTGATGATATGGGATTCCATTACAAAGAAAAAGCCAAGGCTATGTTAAAAGAGAATTTGAAGCCTAATATGGAAGGTTCACAGGTTCTTAATCTTCAAAGAAAAATTCTTAATGAACTGAATAGGAAATATACAACATATATTAATAATCTTGTTGGTGCTGAAATTGACTTTCTTGTTAAAGATGTTGACACAAACAATCTTGTTTATGGTGATAGAAAGGAAGCTATGTTACTATCAAGACGATTGAATTATTTTCCTATTTTTAATGGTCCTGCAAGAATTGAAGAAGGTGGGGTAACAACTGCTAGAATTTTAACAGTATTTGCTCAGACTGTAATTCTTGATATTCATGGAATTATTAAAAGAGTTCATTCAAATCGTTTAACTCGTAAGCCTTGTAGCAATCTAAATGAGTTATTCAATCAAAATGACAAGATTGAAGTAGTTATTACTGACCTTGATGGTATTGAAGGCATTAATGTAAACGGCAAAAACTTTGCTGAAGAAAGTGACAAAATATCATTCAATGTAGAGTCTGTTGCCAGTTTAAGAGAATATGACGAAATCTATGAAAAGTCAAAGACTTACGCTAGTAGACAAGTAGCTACAGCTGAAGTAGTAGGCATTAGAGAGAACGGTGCATTGAATTTGGTTTTTGCAGATGGCGTTCCTGCAATTTGCACTAACTACAACAGAAATCCTATGCCTCAACCTAGAGATAAGGTTGTTGTTACCGTCAATGAAATTATTAGAGTTCCTAGTGCTAGACAGGTTATGGTTTACTGTACTATTCAGAGAATTACTTACAGATATTCTAATAACCCTAATGAAATTCGTAGGTAAAATTACTAATGATGTTTGTATGAAATTACTATTTCATATACATCAGAAAAATGGTAAAAATTCGTAAAATTATTTATTTTATAGCTAGTTAGACTTTAAAAACACCCTTATACAGAGATGTATGAGGGTGTTTGTTTAAGTATTGGTACGGGAATTCTCGGTTACTTGTATCCGAGATGAAAATACAATAATTTTTTAAAAAATTATTGCAAATTACAACACTTTAGATGTTTGTTATGATATAATATACATAGAACAAAAGTTCTATAATAATTATTTAGAAAGGATAATTTTGCAATGAGTAAAGGTAGTAATATTCACAACAAAGCAATTAAATATAGAATATACCCTACTGAAGAACAAAAAGTATTATTGGCTAAAACTTTTGGTTGTTGTAGATTTATATGGAATATTATGCTTAACGATAAAAATGAATATTACAAAGCTAATAAAAGTATGTTAAAAAATACTCCTGCTCAATATAAAGAAAAGTATCCTTTTTTATGTGAAGTTGATAGTTTAGCTTTAGCAAATGTACAAATCAATTTACAAAATACATTTACTAGATTTTTCAATAAGTTATGTAGTTATCCAAACTTCAAAAGTAAACATATGTCTAAAAAGTCTTATACTACTAATTTAGTTGGTAATAACATTGCAGTTGGTGATAACTATATTAAACTGCCTAAACTAAAAAGAGTTAAAGCAAAAATACATAGAACTGCACCAATTGATTGGAAAATTAAATCAGTAACTATAAGTTTATCCGGTAGTAATAGATACTATGTTTCGATACTTTATGAGTATGAAGAAACTGTTGTACCAATTACAATAAGCGAAGATAAAGTTTTAGGATTAGATTACTCCACTCCAAACTTATATGTTGATAATAATGGTAATTCACCAACTTCTAAATTAAAGTATTTCAAACTTTCTGCTGAAAAGTTAGTCAAAGAACAAAGAAAACTTTCTAAAAAAGTCATTGGTTCAAAAAACTGGATAAAGCAAAAGCAGAAAGTTAATAAAATACATTGTAAAATTGCTAACCAAAGAAATGACTCTTTACATAAAATATCTACTGCGATAACCAAACAGTATGATGCTATTGTAATAGAAGATATTTCAATTAAAGAACAAATCAAAAGTAGAAAATATAAAAATTATAGAAAATCTACTTTAGATAATGGTTGGTACAATTTTACAACTATGTTAGATTACAAACTAAAAGAAAAAGGAAAGAAACTTATCAAATTAGATAAGTATTATCCTTCATCTCAAATTTGTAATTGTTGTGGTAATATCAATACTGCAATAAACAATGACAGCATTAGAAAATGGATATGCCCTTCTTGTGGTACTTTCCATAACAGAGATATTAATGCTGCAATTAACATTAAAAGTGAAGGACTAAAAATACTGGGGATAGCCTAATTTTCGGTCTTTCTTATATATGGTAGGATAGGGACTATCCGAACCTATACGCTTGTGGACATTGTGTAAGACTTTCCTATATATCTTTTCAAAGTATGTAGCAAAGCAGTAGTGGTTGAAACAAGAAGCTCGGTTACTTGTTGCCGAGTAGTTCACCTTGTTCTGAACAGAAAATGCGTATTATATGCGTATTATATGTGTAGAAATAGTGTTATACCTGTGTGGATTTTGTTCATATATTACGCTTATAGCATATATAATTTCTATAAAAACTAGATTTTATTTAGTTTTTATAGAATAATAGTAATTAGTTTGTGCATATTTAATATAGTAATTGATAGTTATTTACTGTATAATTAAATATAACATAATGTGACATTAAAGTAACATGAAAATAACATGCAAAAAAATATTGTATGACATTCAAATAATTTGAAATTAATAAAAGATATAACTACTATGAAAAATGTACAGCAAGATTTATATAATAAATTTCCATCAATTTTAAAAGAAAAATTGAAAAGTGGAGAGATTACTTTTCCTAAAGATACAGAATATCATTATGATAAAATTGAGGTGTATCGAGCAGTAGCAAGAAAAAAAGATGATTTTTCTTGTGTGAATCGTAATGATATGCAGTCTTATGCTGAAAAGGATATGAATAAAAGAGTACCATTTAATAGCAAAAAATATGATGAAAAAAACCCACATTATTATGGTGTGTCTTTTTTTACGGATATTCGTCACTTAAAAGTAAATATGAAATTCCCTAGAAAAAATATGAAAATAGCAAAAGGCTATGTTTATCAAGAAGGTGGACCTCAGCACACAAAAAAAGAGAATTTTCATGTTTGTTGGTGGATATTTAAAGATGTATCTTTTGATGATTTTATATTTTGTGAGGAGGATGGAAATGGATAAGGTATGCTTTAAACTTGAAAGTGAAAATTTGTATTCAGAGCAAATGCTTGTTGAATATAATGATGACCCTGTTTTCTATATCTGTAAATCGCAAACAGAAAGATATTATGTAGTTCTATGTGTAGATGTAGAGGAAGGAAATTATATAGTAATTAATTCAAAGATTAGCGATGTATTACTTATGCTTTATGGTTATATCACTATGAGGGAATTATATAGAAAAGTTGATTCTTTTTGGCAAGTATTTGTTGGTAAAGTGATAGATGATGATGTTGTCACTAAACATAATATTGAGGATATTGATACAAGCGTTTTACCATATGAAGGTGAGTATTATGAAATTCTTGATAAAGAGGTTGAGAATTATGCTCGCAAATTAGAAAATTCTTTGTTAAATAACAAAAACAAGTTACTTGATGAATCATTAGAATACATCATTGAAAAATCTTGTAAAATGTTGACTAAATTAGTTACTAACAAAGATTTTGTTGAAGATATTAGTGAATGTACTGAAAAGCTAGTTGATAAACTTTTGAATGAACAATGGAATAATGTTAATGAAAAGGTTTATGATGTTAAATATGATTTGAGTTCATATAAAGAAACTTCTTTATATTCATATATTGCTGCATAGCTTTCATTATTTAACTAAGTTAGAAAAGGAGAATACAAATGGAAAGCGTTTTACAAATGCATAAAATGTTTTTTAACAAAATCTCATTTAACAGGAAAGGCTTTAAAAATGATAATAAGGCTGATTTTACTTTTAAAACATCAGTTTTAGAGAATTCAAATGGAGATTTGTTTAAGGTTTCTTTAGATGTTAAGTGCAATAAAGAAGATGAATACGAGTTTGAAATAGAACTGATTGGTGTTTTTTCTTTTGAAAGTTCTAAAGAATTAAAGAAAGAAACAAAAGATTATTTAATTTCACATAATACTGTATCAATTTTGATGCCATATATGAGATCACAAATATCTTTATTAACTGCACAACCGGATACAGATTGTGTTGTTTTACCACCTTTTAATGTTAATGAAATGTTAGACCAATCTGATAGCGATTAGTAAAACATCTATTACGCCTGCATAGAAATTATAACGGTAATTTATTAAAACATAGATAACCTGTAATTACATACTCTCATACCTATGTATGAGGGTATATTTTTGCCATAAAACAAATTTTTACTTTACAAATTGGGAAAAATTGACTACAATAATAAGTGAAATTTTTCTAGCAAGATAATCATAAAAACATATAAATACTTGCAGGCGAACAGTGTAAAAAGACTTATTATTTATGAATAATTGGCAAGTATCTATATGTAGGTATATTGTAATAACACCGTACTACATATTGTGCTATTTTTACAATAGAAAGCACTACTCTTTGTTTATTTTTCACGAAAAGAAAAAAGTTAATAAAAAAGTAGTGACAAATAAGAAAAGTCGTACTATAATAAGGACAAATCAAGTAATAAAATAAATTTCATTACTATTTGATTGCACTTTTCTTGAATGATTTAGCTAGATAAATAGCGAAAAAGAAAAAATAAAATAAGCGAAAGGATGAGAATTATGAAAAGAAAAGTATTATCCGTAATTATGGCAATCTTAATGATGTCAGTAATTATTACACCTTTTACAGCGAATGCAACAAGAACTAGTATTGAACAAGTTGGAGCTATTAAAGAAGAAGGTGTCACTAGTGATGGTTGGAACTACTGTATATATGATGATGGCACAGCTGGTGTTATCGGATATAGTGGTACATCAACAACAGCGACATTACCAGTAAGTATTGATAATCATAATGTTAAGCGTTATATATCACAACTGCTTAATTCTAGCAACGATTATGGAACAAGTGGTAGTATAGTGGAAAAATTAATTATCCCAGACTCTAATTCATCAATTCCTACTGATTCCAATATTGAATACACTTTTGCATGGTCTGAAAACTTAAAGGAAGTTCAGATTGGTACAAAGTTCATTAATATAATTCCAAACCATTTTCTTGATGGTTGCAAGAAGCTTTCCAAAGTAACATTTTCAGATAAGTTTCTTGAACAGGCAAAAGTAAAGCAAAGCACAATCTTCAGAGATTATTGTTTTGCAGAGTGTTCCTCACTTAAAACTTTTGTAGTTCCGGAAGGTATTAAAGAAATTTCAAAGTCTGCTTTTGATAAAACAGAAATTGAAAATATTGTTCTAGGTAATAATTCAGATAACTGTTGTATTGGTTATTGTGAAAATCTAAAAAATGTTGTAGTTTATTCAATGACAAATACAGTTTATGGCACTAGTGAAAAATATAAACCTGCTAATATCTATGGCTATCCAAATTCTGTAGCTGAAGAAGATGCTAAAGAATATTCTATTATTAATGATTATGAATGTAATTTCGTAGATATTTCAACTGTAAACATTGACTCAATGATTGAAGCATGGCAGAATGGTGAAGAACCAACTGAGCCAACAACAACTTCAACAACAGTAACTACTGCTACAACAACTAGTACATCTACAACTCAGCCTTCATCATCAAGCATTTCTACTACGGATGAACCTGTTACTGAAACAACAACAGTACCAACATCAACAACTGAAACAAAGCCAACAGTAGTAAAAGCAAGTGGTATTTCACTAAATACTAATAAACTTGCACTAACTCGTTATGGTACTGATGTTAAGGAAAAGCTAACAGCAACGGTTACACCAAACGAAACAACTAACAAAAATGTTAAGTGGACTTCAAGTAATAATAAGATTGCAACAGTTGATGAAAATGGTTATGTAACTGCTAAAGGCAAAGGTATAGCAAGAATTACTGCTACAACAACAGATGGTAGTAACCTATCAGCAACTTGTACAGTAACAGTTAAACAGATGGTAACAATGATTGTTAATACAATGAATATTAACAGAGGTAGCAAAAATGTTAATAGAAAGTTACCTGTTATGGTAGGTAACAATGCTACAAATAAAACTTTAAACTATAGAAGTGGCAATTCTAAAGTAGTATCTGTAAATGCTAAAGGTCAAATTACTGCTAAAAAGAAAGGTACTGCAACTGTTAGTGTAAAGACAACAGACGGTACAAACATTGTAGTATATTACAGAGTAACTGTTAAGCAATTAGTAACAAGTGTTAAGCTAAATAAGAAAGCTATTTCTCTAAAAGCAAAGGGAAAAGCAAAGCAAAAGACTTATACACTAAAGGCTACTGTTACAAAGGGTGCTAACAATAAGAAAGTTAAGTGGACTACTTCAAACAAGAAAGTTGCAGTAGTAAATAGTAAAGGTAAAGTAACTGCTAAAAAGAAAGGCACTTGCTACATCTCAGTTACATCAACTGATGGTAGTAGAAAGACTGCAAAGTGCAAAGTTATTGTAAAATAGGTTATCACTTCCTTTTATACCCTCTATCCATTTTGCATATGGTGGATAGGGGGTGATTTTTATATAAAATAATTAATTTTCGATTGACAATATTGTAAATGATGTGTATAATATAATTGCAGGTAGAGATATGCTGTACACTTGTGAAACCGAATTAGCGTTTAAGCGATATGTAATATCGTCGGACACGAGGAGAGCCACCATTTTTTGGTGGCTCTTTAAATTTAGGAAATGTATGAGGAATATAAGGACTATGAATATATTTGTTTATTCAGATGAATCTGGAGTTTTTGATAATAAACACAATGACTTTTTTGTTTTTGGTGGTCTAATAATATTGGGAACAGAGGAAAAAAAGATATGGTCAAGGAAATATTCTAGGGCAGAAAAAACTATCAGAGAAAAAAGATTGAGTAGATTACATTTTAAAGATTGTGAATTAAAAGCTAGTCGTATATCAAATTCTGAAAAAGGCAAATTATTTCGTTCTTTAAATAATTGTTTAAAATTTTCAGCAATTGTTAATCAAAATGAAGTATTGTCAAAAATATTTGCTAGTAAAAAAGATAAACAAAGATACCTTGACTTTGTTTATAAAATCGCTGTCAGAAAAGCATTTGAACAATTAATTGATTCTAATAAAATAAATAAATTAGAGATAGATAATATATTTTTTTATGTTGATGAACACACAACTGCCACTAATGGTAGATACGAATTGCGTGAGGGTTTAGAGAAAGAATTAAAAAATGGTACATATAATTATTTCTATAACAAATTTTACCCACCACTTTTTCCAAATTTAAAAAGTGTAAATTTGGAATTTTGTAATTCAGAAAATAAATTGCTTGTTCGTGCTTCAGATATAGTTGCAAACAGAGTATTTTATTTAACTAGAAATAACAACAATGATAAACTGAACAATATTAAAAATATGTATATTACAGAATTTCCCTATATTAAAATTAGAAAATAATATATTAGGTTTTTATACCCTCTATCCATTCTGCAAATGGTGGATAGGGGGATTATATTTTCGGAAAATTTTGTTGCACCTATAGTTGAATATTCAATTGTGATTGACATTTGAATAAAAGACATTACAATATAGGTGTAGAGTTATAAATTAGGGCGAGAAAGCCCATGACTTTGGTCGTGTGGAGTGTCAATCATATAATTATTATATAATCAGAAAGATTGTGTTTTTTATTAAATAAAGAAAGGAAAATTTAAAATGGTTGTTCTTGCAATTCCAATAAACAAGCCTTTTGAGGTTGCCGGTGATAAGGTTGAATTATTTGATAAAAAAGTGAAAGAAAGTAAAGGCAAACAAATTCTTCTTGACAGACTCAAAAAGCATAGTAAAGATGATATTGGGTGGAAGTGAAAAATTATTTTCTTTAAAAAGGCTACTGTGATGTTCTCACAGTAGCCTTAATTTGTTATTAATAAAATAATTTACTATATATTTTTTCAATTATCCCACTATCTATGAAAGTAGGTAGTGGGTATTTTTATGCCTTAATTATTATTATAAAAATATCTAGTGTTAGTAATAAAATAAAAATATAATACTAAATGAAATACTATTATAAATTAAAATAATACTGATAAATACTGAAAATATCAATAATAAAATAAATATTTTATTTGCAATTTAGGAAAAATATAGTATAATAAAATAAACAGTCAAATAGTAATAACATTTACTTAATAGGTAAATGAATATTATTAAGGACTAATTTATTATAGGGAGTGGTGCTTTTGATTTATTTTATAAGAAAAATCAATTCTGCTGTTAAAAGATAGAGGAAAGGAGAATTAGAAAAAAATGATTTACAATTCTAAAATCATTAAGAAAAGTAGAAGTGTAATTGCAGTTGTTCTTTCTATTTTAGTTTTTGCAAGTACATTCGTTTCTGTGTCTGCTGTAAGTTTAGATATTAATGATACGAAAGCTAGTAATGTAAATAGAACTCATACTGATGGATATTCGTATTCTGTTGTTACATCTACAACTAAAGGTTATTTAAGTAGTGGTACTTCTACGATTAGTGGTATTACCGGTACTGCTGTTAAACAAAATGGTGCAGGTATTTATTACACAATCGAAACAGGTACAAATACTAACGGTGATACAACATATTCTGCTACTGTTACAGGTACTACTGATAATGCAGGTAGCAATAATAGTTTAACGATTCCGGATGAAATTGCTGTTTGGAACGGTAAAACTTACTTGTATTACAATGTAACAAAAGTAAGTAATGGTGCATTGGATAAGTTAAATAATTCTTTAACTAATTTAAAAATTAATAAAGGTATTTATTCAATGTCAAGTGATGTAGTTAGAAAGATTACAACACTTAAAACAATCAGTTCAGATGCCAAAAATAATACCTTCTACACATATGACAATATTCTATACAGAGTAATATCTTCAAGATTAGATGGCTTTTCGTATTACTTCTTAGAGGAAGTTTCAGTTTTTGCAGTTCCACAAAATTATCAAAAAACTACATTAATTATTCCTTCGACTGTGAAATATACAGCTAGAGAAGTTTATATAAACCAAAGCAATCCAACTAAAGTTTCAAATTTGCCGGTAAGTAGATTAAGTCAGTATTCATTATCTAATTTAAGAAATGTAACAACAATTAAATTCGGTGCAAATATTCGATACATTAGTTATCATCAAATGAGTGATGGTACTATTGGTTCTGGTGCTGATAGTTCTGTAATGTCTTGTAACCCTAAATTGCAGAAATTTGAGGTTGATAGTGGCAACCAATACTTTATTGCAGGCGATAATGGTAAATCTTTGTATTCAAAAACATATACTATTCTTTATAGATATGCTAACAATAACTCAGATACAACTTTTACCTGTAACAGAAAAACAGAAGTTTTAGCATATGGTTGTTTTGAAGATGCTCTAAATCTTCGGACTATTAATCTAAATAACTCTAATGCAAGTAGAGTACGATATTTAGGTCAAGCTGCGTTTTCAAATTGTGCCAACTTAAACAAAATTACTTGGTCGCCTCAGAATTATTACTATGTTAAAGATGATAGTAGTTATGTTAAAAAGTCTAATCTTGCTGAGTTTGTTGCTAGTGCCTTAAATGATAGTTCAGTAAGTGTTACATCTAGCGTTAGAGGAGAAAGAAACTTTTCAATAGGTTACTCACAATTACTTCTAACAAAAGATAGTTTGTATTTTGGCGATACAACTATAGAAAAAGATATTGTTAATCAAACGCAGGCTGAGTCTAATAAGAATAATGTATTAAGACAAGCACTTCAGCTTTGGTATAAGCCACTTTATTCATATATCAATGATAAAGTTAAGGCTCAAAATACAAAAGCTAAAGCTGTAGCTTTAACTGATGAAGTAAAAAATATTATTGATAAGCATAACAAAGGTTTTCTTGATATTGAGGAACTAAACAAGGACAACAAAAAATTGAAGAATGGTACTTCTAACGGTAGTGATACCTACTTAACCAAAGCAGGTAAATGGACTAACGAAGAAAAGACAAAAGCTAAAGTTAGTATTAACTATACAAGTGGTACTACTACAGGTATTGACTTACAACTTCAAATTGATAAGACTGCATCAATGATTTCTACAGGTTCATCTAATGTTAAAAATCCTAATATGCTGACTGATGAAAGACAGAATATGGATTCCGTTCTTATTACAGATTTTTCAGTTACACAAGAATGTCCTGCATCAAGAGTGTATGAGCAGTATAGCTTTGTTTATAACCTAGCAAAAGGTTTAACTGAAAGTAATAATGACGAAGTGCAAAACAGAGTTAGTGTATCTGCATTTTTGGGTTCATTAGGTAATGAAGGCTATGCTAATGTTTTTGCAGATAGTAAAAAGAGTGGTTCTAATCATTCATATGAATGTGGTCCGCATCTATCTCATAAGATTTCTGATATTTCTAACGATTTATCTTATGAAGAGTTATTTTCCACATCATCAACAAAACTAGCACAGTATCTAAATAGTATTGATATTGAAAATCCTACAGGGGTGTTGGGTACTTCATATTATCAAGCAACAAGATGTGCGATTGAAATTCTTAAAGCAAAGAAGAAAACTTCAGAAAAGGCTACACAAGTAATACTCGTATCCGACGGTGAGCCAATGAATGGTGGTAATACTGTTGACCTTGAAAATGAAGCTACTATATCAGCTAAAGCTAAAGAACTAAGACAACTTGCTACTGTATATACAGTTCTTGAAGGTAGATTTAGTAAAACAGCTTTGAAAGAAGCACAAACAGCTATGGGCTGGGTTAGTGGTTATGGTACAGGTGCAGATGATTATGATAAATTCAACTATTCCGGTAGTAATCAAACAGCCTTAACTAAAGCCTTTGAAAGTATTTTTGATAATATCATTGAATACAAAAATACCGTAATTAAAGATGTAGTTAATAATACCCAGTTTACATATGGTGGTAATGCAGTTCTTGAAGTGAACAAGTCTAATGTACTTTATGACTTTGTTATTAATTATAATAACAAAGATGACAATGGGTTACTAATCAATAAAATTCTACAATGTACTAATTTCATCAGCTATGATGGTAGTCATTATTACAACTATTCAAGTCCTAATAATGTGTATGTTAGAAGTTTAAAGACAGGCGTTAAATATCCTATTAGTAATGAAGATACTACTGTTGGTTCATACGGCTATAAGTTTAAGTTTAGAGTACCTGTGTCAGAAGAAAATTCAAAGTTTATTTTTGAAGGTGTAAAGACTGACGGTACAGTTGTTAATTTCCTAAATACTATTACTGCAACTAGTGGTATCAAATGGAATTTATTTGAGAAGAATTTTGTTAAGTTTTCTACAGGTGTAGATTATTACGATTTAACAAGTACAACTACAGACTGCGTTGTTGCTGATAAAGAGTATGTACATCATACTTTCAAAATTGGTGATAGCAAGTCCGGCAGAGTATTATTAGCTAACTTAACTTGTACTGAATGTGGTAAGAAGTTTAGTGATGTATTCACAAATGATAATCAAGGAAATTCATACGCTTATTTTGGTAGTGCAAAAATTGGTACTACTTACAGACCAACAGTAGAGCTTCATATTCCTAATACTGACTATACTGATGTATTCAATCTAACCTTTGATTTAAATTTGCAGAATAAGTTTTTCAATACTGGTGGAGATTATCTAACTAACTATGACGGAACATCAGAAGGTTGCTTTGTTTATAATGAAACAACTAATGATATTGATAATGCTATGAAGGGCAATTATTTAAATAAGACCATTGATAGTGTTACACCTGTTAATACAGTTAAGACTCCGGAACTCGAAAGAGATAAACCTGTATTAGAGATTAAAGCAGAACTATATCAAGAAAAATATAATTATTCCAATAAAGAATATAGTTTGCCTTTGTCTGATGAAAGCACTACATATGTTGCAAAAAATTCGAACAGTACTGAATATACAGTTACTATGACAAATGGTAAATTTGATTTTTCTACACTTCCTGCATTTGATACAAAAACAGGTAAATATGCAAGTTATACAGTAACTAGAAAGTCAACTGTACCAACAAGATATACAGCAGATAAATTAACCTTTACTTTTACTTCAGAACAAGTAAAGGAAGCTGTTAAGAGTAAACAACCATTAACTGTTACATTTAAAGATAAATTAAAGAAAGCTACTCTTAATATTAAGAAAACTGCTTTTGATAATGAAGTTGAAAATGTATATTTCAAGGTTACTACTCCTAATATCAATTCAGTAAAATATGGTACATATGAAAATATCGTTAAAACTGATAGTACAGGTACAGCAACAATTACTGAATTACCAATCTATGATGTAGATAATAGCTTCGTAACATATAAGGTTGAAGAACTGGGTTTACTGAAAGAAGATGGAACATATGAAATTCCATTTAAGTATCTTGAACCTTTGGCACAAGAATTTACATATAAGAATGGTAATACCTATACAGCAGTAAAGACTATTTCTTTTGAGAACAAGAAACGACCTACAGGTAATATCGAAATTATTAAGACATCAGAAGATGGAATTATTAAAGATATTGCATTTATGGTAACAGGTACTGACGGCTCAAAGATAATTGTTACTACAAATGATAGTGGTAAGGCTTATGCTAAAAAACTATTTATTGCTGATAAAGAAGGCAACAAATTTGAATACACCGTTAAAGAAATAGGTGTACTGAAAGAAGGAAAAACTGTTGGTTCACAAAATGAAAGTGACTATGAGTTACCTATTCGTTACGAGAAACAACAAACTCAAACTGTGACACTTGATGATACGCCTGATAAGACAGTAACAGTTAGTTTTGATAACAAATTGCTAAAGGGTACTATCAATGTTGTCAAGAAGGATACTTCTGACAAATATCTTGAAGGTGTTGGATATGTTCTTTGTGATGATGACAAAAATGTTGTTCCACTAGAATTAACCTCAAAGAATACAGCCTCATACAAGGTAGGTGGCAGAACAGATTACACTCTTTATACAGACAAGAACGGTAAGATTTCTATTGACAAGTTACCTATCCTTGATGAAGGTAAATATTACTACATCAAAGAGGTATCAACTATTGATGGTTATAACCTACTTTCTGATTATGTAAAGATTAATAATCTATCATACACAAACCTAGAAGTTACTCACACTATAACTAACAATCCTAAATATCTTCTTCCTGTGACTGGTGCAGACTGGCTATCATATTTAGGTATATTAGCTTTGGCTATGGGTACAGGTTCATTTATTTTTTATCGAAGAAGAAAAGTAGATAATAACTAACAATTAAATAAAATGTTTACTTACAAATAACAGAGAAGTAGTGCTTACTGTTTCTCTGAAGAAAGAAGGTGATTATATGCCGGATTGGGTAGGCTATATTTTACTTGGCATTACTATTGCTGTATTCGTCATTTTTGTGAGAATGAGAAAAAATGGCAATAATAAGAAATAAAAATTTGTAAAAAGCTATTCTACAAATGAATTTTTGTCTGCATTTTAAAATTTGTAGAATAGCAAATTAAGAAAGTATTAATGAAATTTTCGGAGGTAAACCATGAAAACAAAGAGTAAGATTATTAAGCGAATTGCTACAGGTCTTATGTCTGTAGCAATGATGGTATCAATGATACCTGCATCATTATCAATTAGTGCTGATACTGTAAAGCAACCACTTATTGATAAAAGCAAAGACGGACACGCTTCACTAACAATTACAAAGTATGAAATTGAAGATGAGAATATTTTTGCTAACCTATCACACAAGGGTACTGGTGAACAGGAAAAGAAGGTATCTGAAGGTGGTAATATTCCAGATGAAGCAAAGGCTTTTAAAGATGTTACATTTAAGATTTCTCGAATTGACACCATTGATAAATATTTTGTTCCAGACGGTGTTAAACTTCCAACTGTAACAGAAGCTCAATCAATGTTAAGCAAGGCTGATGAAATTAAAACAGCAAAGACTGATGAAAACGGTGTTGCTAAATTCAATAACCTAAAGCTAGGTATCTATTATGTACAAGAAGTTAGTCACCCTACACAGGTAACTAAAGAAACAGCACCATTCCTAGTTTCTGTACCTACAACTAATTCTGATGGTGATGACTGGCTATATGATATTTACGCCTATCCAAAGAACCAAACAAAGTATGCTGATGTCAGCGTACTAAAGATGGACTCAATGGTTAATAAACCATTAGCAGGCGTTAGCTTTAGTCTTAAAGAGTCTGTTGATAATCAGAAATCATGGACTGATATTAATAATTCAGAAGGTGTAAACAGTTACACAACTGATGATAAAGGTAATTTCACTTGGAAGCATCTTCCATCTCAGAGATACTACAAAATTAATGAAATTGCAGTTCCAGACAGTAAGTATATTCTTGATAATAAGACAGATTATATCTTCTATATCAATAAATACGGTCAGCTAGAATTTAATGGCACAACTGATGCAACAGGTAAGAATACTATTACAATTAACAATGACTATGTTGTACCGGATAAGTATATTCTTAATACAGACGGTAAGACAGAAGCTAATAAGGTTAATACCCCAGAAGCACTTAATAAAACTTCAGAAGTAAGAGGCAAGGATGCTCCAACAAATATTGGTAGTACAGTAGCTTGGTTAATGGAATCCAATGTTCCAGCGGAAATGAAAGATATGAGTACATACGACCTAGTTGATACAATGGGAAAGGGTCTAACTTATAAGTCATCTTCAGTATATGCTGTATCTAGTAGTGCAACAACAACACTAACAAAAGATACTGATTATACAGTTACTACAAATCGTAACAAGGTAACATTCTCACTTACTGCTGTAGGTATCAAGAAAGTTGCAGATAGTAAAGCTGAAAGAATTGATATTTACTTTAATACAGTAGTTAATGAAGAAGCTGATTTAGGTGTTAAGATTGACAATACTGTTGAAGCAGTTTACACAAACAATATTAATACAAAGACTACAACAACAGGTAAGCCGGAAACTCCAAACCCAGAAACTCATACAAGTGGTTATCAGCTAAAGAAGGTTGATACTACAGGCAAGACACTTGAAGGCGTTACATTTGAACTATATTCAAGTGAAGCTGATGCTAAAGCTATGTCTAACAAGCTATCATTCTATACATATGACGCAAATGGTAACAAAGTTAAGACAGATAAAGCAGTATCAGATAAAAACGGTTTAGTATCATTTTTAGGTCTATCATATGGTTCATTTGGTAATGATGAAACACAAGGCTCAAAAGATTATTGGGTAGTTGAAACATCTACAATCGGTGGTTACAACCTACTTAAAGAACCATTTAAGATTACTGTAACTCAGAAGTCATTTGAATATAGTAATACAAAGACTGATGTTGTTAATACACCTAAATATGAGCTGCCACCAACAGGTATGGTAGCAGGTGCTACATTAGGTGGTCTAGGTATTGCTCTAGCCGGTGTAGGTATTATTCTAATGGCAAGAAAAAAGAAAGCAAAAGTTAATAATAAGTAAGAGCTAAAAAAGAATAAGGAACTCTCCTATAATAACATAGGAAAGTTCCTTGCTTTTTACAATGAGGTACTTAGATGTTTCAATACTCAATCGAAAAGAATGTTAAAAGAGAAAATTCAATAGTTTATAACAGGTTAAATATCTATGGAATGATACATTTATTTGATTATTCTGATTTATATTTAGCATCGTTCCACAATGGTGGAATGATAGTAATAATTAATGCCGGTGAATGTAAGTATAAAAATAAAATGGAATATTATATCGATTTGACTTTTATTATAGATGATGAATATGATGTTGGTTATAGTAGGATATGTCATTTTAGTGATTTTATTTCATTTCAAAAAACTTTTCATGAGATAATTAATGTGTTTAATGATATTCGGTATAATCAAATAATGCTAGATGATATATATGATTTGTTTTCATATATATTTGAACCTTTTGATGAAATTACTGATTAGGTATTGTTAATGCTTGTACAGGAAAGATGAAATAACTTCCTCTAATTGAAAAAAAGTAAAACTAAGGGGCAAAACAAAATGAAAAAATTATTAAAGAAAGTATTATGTTTATCATTAGTAGCAATTATCGCATTATTTGCAGTTGGTTGTGGTGGTAATGAAAATGATTTGTCCGGTAACAAAAGTGAATCAGAGAGCCAAAGTGTAAACAAAACATCAGATGGTGTTGCTAAACCTGAGGACTATAGGACATCAACCGTAAATGAAAATGAAAAAACTATCAGTATAGATACTTGTGAAAACAAAGATGCTAAAATTTGTGATATACCATCAAAAATTGATGGTGAAACTGTAGTAAATATTAGCAACAAGGCTTTTGCTGGTAAACAGACTTTGGAAGAAGTGATTGTGCCGGGTACAGTGGAAAAAATAGGTGAACTCTCTTTTGCACTTAATAGCAACCTAAAGAAAGTTACATTAAGTGAAGGAGTAAAGACGATAGGTGAGAATTGTTTTTCACAAGATTTTGCTTTAACAGATGTAAAATTGCCTAGTACATTAAAAACTATTTCTGTTTGTGCTTTTATATATTGTACTAATTTGGAAAGAGTTACTATTCCTGATGGCGTAGAACGAATTGAAGATGGAGCTTTTGCAAAATGTGAAAAACTCAAGGAGATTCACATACCAAGTTCTGTTAATTTTATACAGACACGATATGACGGTGATTCTGAATCACCAGTTTTTGAAGAATCTCCAAATGTAACAATTTATGCACCAAAGGGTTCATATGCTGAAAAATATGCAAAGCAAGAAAATATTAAATTTGTTGCTGAATAAGAATATTTGATTGACTAATATAAAAACATAATTTTTTATGCATAGCTAATTTTAGGTATGCTTTATTATTTTACCCACTGTAAAATAATAAATAAATATTCATAGAATTATATATAAATATTGATTATGAATATGATATAGTGAATAATATTGTACTTGAAGTTCAACCATTGTATGCTTGTGAGCCTAGTAAATAAGTTATATCCTACTTTGGATATGACTTATTTTTTCCTGTTTTGTACATAAAAATATGCACTCCAAAAGTGTCTAACTGTTGGAGTGCGTATCATATTGGTTATGCCTTTTCTTATCATTTTCATATCTTTTTTTGTTATTTAAATTTATAACATCAATCAATTTGTTTATAGATGTTATTTTTTTTGATTTCTTGTCAATATCTTTATTTTTGAATAAATTACAATCTTCAATATGACAATAAATTTTTAAGTTACCATTTTCTATGGGATAACTTAAATTATTACATATATTTGTTACATCGTCACTTTTCAATGTAAAAAAGTTATTTAATAATAAAGAAGTGTATAACTTAATTGCATTTTCTTGTGAATAAAAATAGCTGTATGAATGATGTTTGAAATTACTCTTAATTCTTAATTGCATATCATTAATTTCGCTATTATTTAATAAATGAGGCGAATTCAAATATAATATGTCATGTGTAATATTCCATTCTCCTTGAGATGTTTTACAGTTGCCATTTTGTTTAATTAATTTGATTTTGGGATAATCTCCGTAAACATAATTAATAATTTTTTCCTTACCAAAAATCATACAAAGATTTTTGACAGTTCTTTTTTCTGATTCAGTATTGTTGTAATAAATTAGAATTTCGGTATTATTACTTTCAACTAAATCTATAATAATGTCTTTATCCATTGGATCTAATGAATGTCCGAAAAACATAATTTGCACTTGATTTTCTTTATTGGCATTGGGATTTAACCATTTTTTATATTCATTTCCTGTGCTTTTTACTATACGCTGATAATATTTTTCATATGAAATAAAAGCTTCACTATCAAAATCTGATGAAACACCAAGAATGATATTAGTGTATTTACTATCATTATCATATTTTGCTTTTCCGTGAATATAATGTATATCTACATTTCTAAATTTAGATAAATAATGTCGTTCATAAGTATTAGAATAGTTGAAAGAAATAACATGATCTGGGTTAAAATTAACTATATCCGGTAGATACAAATCAATATAATTATTATTTATTTTTAAATTTATGTATATCTCGAGTGCTAGGCAAAGATTGTCAAAATCATTTAATATTTTATTTTTAATGTTATTAAATTTTTTGATACTTAAATTTTTTTTGCCAATTAAACTTACAAATTTTAAATCAAGTAATACTTTTGTAGCTATATGTTCAATAGGAATATTAATGGATGATACATTAGAATTTTCAAATTCAATTTCTAGTGTGTTAAGGCTATAAAGTATATTGTATAATTCTTCCTCAAAGCCACACCAATTATCATTATAAGATTTTTTACATAAATAGTTAAATAGAATATTACCATTAATCAACTCTGTAATAGTATTAACTTGTTCTTTTGTTAGATGTTTTTCATTACTATTGTAAAATTTTGCTTTTTTATATTCTGAATCTGGATTATCTAATATAGTTTTGCAAAATGATAAAAAATCTGTATATTTTGTGGGTAAGTTATGAGCCAAATCAAAACCATTCCCAATAACTAAAATTCTATTTGTTTCCATATTGTTTATTCACCGTTCTTTTACAGGTTGATTAATAAGTTGTTTATTCTTATTATAGCGTAATGATTTGGTAAATGAAATAAACCATATAGAAAAATAATATTATAAAACTTATTGATATATTATGTATAATAAACAAACTTATAA